>Ga0307515_10010441_pt1 | contig 17790 bp, 20 predicted proteins | sample 17_EM_MG_FD_194513 | JGI IMG/M metagenome (GOLD analysis project Ga0307515, IMG submission 194513) | Populus trichocarpa ectomycorrhiza microbial communities from riparian zone in the Pacific Northwest, United States - 17_EM | ecosystem: Host-associated > Plants > Roots > Unclassified | place... | reverse complement strand
GGGGGAGAGGAGAGACGCGACCAATTCATCGATCTACGTAGCCGCTACAGTATCAACGCGCCTCTATTCGTTCAGTAGTAGTTACTAGAGGAAAAAGCCTGGTACATATTATTCGTATGTTCGGCCCGATAAGTTCTACGCTCAGCCAGAACTCGGGATAAATACTACACTATTGTCGTCAAGGTTCCGTAAACCGGTGCTCTATGGACGGGATGCTCATCCAATACAAAACAAAATATGCGACCCACAAGATGGAATGGAATGGAGAAATTGCGATGATGAACTAGTATGGGATGATGTAGAGTGGGCGATGGGGGATCAAATATGCTACAAGCTGCGAGGGAGACATGGGTTGTGTATGGGTGGGTATAGTGATGTACGTGGGTCGTTCTGGTGGGGAACAGGTGGATCGCAAATCGCCACGGAAGTGATCCCGTGGGTGCTGCTCTAAGGAGCTCCCATTCGAGGACGCTGACGCTTGGATCGTCGTGGCTCCTCTGGGTCGGGCACAGGTTCCAGCTTCCTCTTTGGCTGTTTCTTGGGCAAGGGCGCGACCACTTCCTTGGGAGGGTCGGGAGCACTTAATGGGTCTTCAACCATGACGACACTAACGAGGTTGCCCTTGTCGTCGTAACTGACTTCGTACTTGGGCAGCTTGGTATTCTCCCAAGTGAAGCCCCTGGCGATGGCTTCGTTGAGCCTTCGGTCCGCCTCATCGAGCCTGCGTTTGGCAATTGTGACTGAGGGGAGCCTCAGGCTCATGATCTCCTCGACAGTTGGGGGAGTTGAGCGTGCAACAGGCCGGCCGTCCCTGATCTTCTTGGGGTCAAAGCCAAGAGAATAGACGGCCTGCAGCACGACATGACGAAACTCTTGGTAAGCATCGTGGTACTCCTCCTCCAAGTGACGAGGACCGAGGGGGAGATACTCGGGGTTGCGCGTGGATCGGCGGGTAGGTGCAGACGCGACCGTCTTCTTGTGCGCGCGAGTGGTCGAACGAGACGCAGGGGTTATTTCGCGAGCCGCACCGATCGCGGGGGTGTTGTGATCTCTAGTGGAAGGTATTTCCGGTTCAGGAGAAGTCGAAGGCGTCAAGCACGCAGATCGAAGATCAGTTAATCGGGTGACGTCGATATCTGATGCCGAGGATGAAGACGCTGAAGCCTCTGAGGATTTCACTAAACCCGGGTTCAGTGCTTTATCCGCGCAAGCCTGGAACCCTTCATCGACTGGGACGGTCTGTGGCGATGCAGAGGATCTCTGTGACGACGGATCGTCCGTCTGATCGAGATCGGAGAGAACGGACGAAGGTGGGGTGAGAAGAAAGCGAGAACGTCGGCGGGTATTCGCAGGCATGTTATGGGTGGCAGCAGGGGAGTTGAAAGAGGGTGCTCCATCGTGCTTTGGGCCTTTATAGGTCTTGGCCACCACGCCACAGCTCCGGCGGGCCAAAGAGACTATCCCCGATGGAGTGGCCTCTGGGGCGCACGGATCAAGCAGAGGACCCGAATTCAACTCAGATTGACCATCGTCGGCTTCCTCGAGTGGCGGAAGGCCATCTATAACGTCCGCTGCACGATCCACGTATCAGGACGGCGACAATGACAGCAAAAAGTCCGGGTTATTTGACCTACCTGGGGAAACTGGGAAATTGAGGGAAATCCGAGAAGTGACACCGACGGTCATTGTTGAGTATATTCCGGGTGGTGATTAATTCGAAAGACTACGTGGCTGAAAGAGACCGGGATATGAAAGTGAACGGAGTGTATGGAAGAAGTACAGAGGAGAGAAGACGAGTGGCAAGCGATGAAACGGATCACCACCCTCCCTTCCTTTTTTGGTCACTCCCACCCCGGGGCGCTCACGGCTATGGTTTCTCACGCACGGTGTGAATCAGGTTCGGCTGATTGGGCCCGCTGCAGGGTGTGAAAGACGAGGCACGCGCTGCGACGCTGCCGCATGGCTTAGCCGTGGGCCGGATTGAAACACGAAGCAGCTGTCGTCCATGATCAATTTATTGCGCCAACACTGCCGAGCACAAAGCAGCCCACACCCCGATTCGGCTTCGCTCCTCCTTCTCCTGCTGACGAACTGGGAGTGGTTTTCTATCCGACGTGGGAAAAATATGCGCTAGAAGAGCGGCTGCCTTTCAGCATAGGTGCTCACCCCACACCAGGGTATCTGAGAGGGCTTCTGATGTGTATTTAGGAGAGTAACTTTTGGCGGGGTGTGTGGAAACATCGCGAGGAAGGGGGAGCTAGAGTGACCACGAAGCCTGGTTTCCAAGGCATTCCTTCTAGATTAACCTTGGCCCCTGGGAAGTGAACTTGCAGCGAGGGAAAGCACTGCTGGACACGCAATATCACGAGCTTCATTTCAGAACCTAAAACACATCAATATGAATTTGAAGAGAGAGGAATCCTCCCCGATGTTCAGGCTTCGGGAAAAGGTAATGGAACGTTAACTGCTGTGCAATGCCAAGGCAAAGCGTAATGACAACTCCCACAAAGGGTGGACAAGGTCGTACACCCCAGTGGCATCGTAATAAGTTTGAAAGGAGTTTAGTGGGGAAGAGGGCTCACAGATGGGCAATACGAGAAGAATATCGGCAAGCTCGAGTGAACCACCTAGAGCGCGAAGGAAACCGGGCGATGCGTCGTTGACTCTAAGACTCGAAGGGAAACTAGTAAAGAAATGTATCGTGAACGCGGAAGGGCTACTACACATGACTGCCGTGCTTCTGTTTTCCACGAGGAGTTCTAGAGGAGTCACTGACCAGGTTGTAATACCTGACACCCGAGTCTCCGGAGTTTTTATCCAGCAATTCAAACATACTCGAAGAAGGACGACCCACTCCCGAAGCATGCGGCCCTTTCGTCCTCACTTCCCAGTGTAGCAGCAAGGCTAGTGAAGCAGAATATTGCCGCCAAAACACAGAGACCTCACCAAGAAGCAAGGGGCAACGGACGTCCCCCGACGAAGCCCACGGGTCGATGTCTATTCACGGAGGACGCCGAGGGGCCCCCCTCGCAACAGTTTAAAATCATGGGAAATAGAAGAGTGGGGAGAACCCCTTCGCTCACAATTCCGGAGACGAAGTTCACCCAGATCAACGTGGATAGGGCAATACAACCACGATTTTCAATTCTCTGGGTCCATTTGTTGACCGGAGGGGTCACAGGGGGCGAGAACCCGTCCGCGAAACATCGTCTTCAGAAAGGGGATATTAACCAACCCCGAAACGGCGCCCGAGGACAGAATGGGTCTTGCATGTAGGTGGTGAGAGATGATTGGAAGACTACGTACCTTCGTCCGAGGCGTGTGTCGCCAATTTAAAGCCGGATAGGGCGACAGGAACAAAATCTGTTACGACCAGGGAAGTTTTGGGTATCATTGGTCCACAGTCGTCGCGACGCTCTGCAGCCCCGACTGAAATAGCGCCTTGAAATGGAACGGTCATCGGAAGCAGGAGTGATCTCATCTCAGGCTCACGCCGGATGTGCCCCGGCAATCGCCGGTCAGATGTACAGTGGAACTGAGGTTAGGGTTACAGCCACAAGCCGAACGGTTGACTCTACCTAACTCCAGTGCAACTATCAAAACCGACACCGGAGGAAGACGACATGGTCTGTCCATCCAAACCCGTTGACCTGTCTTTCCGCTGTATTCACCAAGCATGCAGGCCGAACAAAAAACCGTTCCGACAAACACTATGAAAGAGCTCCGGATTGAGAAGCTCGTTATCAGTACGTTCACCGTTGTGTTCCCCGCTGAGCAGCGAGACTTAGTGATTGAATAGACATCTCTGTCGGTGAATCTGGTGACAGGCTGACCAGAGCCTCAAAAGTGCTGGAACAGCTCACTGGCCAGACACCGGTTACATCGAAAGCGCGGTACACCGTTCGAACGTTTGGTATCCGTCGTAACGAAAAGATCGCGGTCCATGTCACGATCCGTGGCCCCAAGGCTGAAGAAATCCTGGAGCGTGGCCTCAAGGTCAAGGAGTACGAACTTCGAAAGAGGAACTTCTCTGAGACCGGAAACTTTGGATTCGGTATCCAAGAACACATCGATCTCGGTGCTCGATACGACCCCGGTATCGGTATCTTTGGTATGGACTTTTACGTGGTGATGGGACGACCGGGAGGACGTGTGGCTAGGAGGAGGGCCAAGCAGGCCCGTGTCGGTTACCAGCACCGAGTAAAGAAGGAGGATACCATTGCTTGGTTCAAGCAGAGATTCGATGGTATCATCTTGGTGAGGTGCCTTCCGTTTATAGCGCCCACATTTTTCGTTGACCATCGATTTTTGAACAGGCCAAGTAGACGTTTGTACTTTTGTAGGTTGTGCGTTGTCTATGCTATCGCTGTCGCCACTGCATGTCGTTTTGAATGCGTACGTCAAAAACATGCCACCGCTCGGAGCGGCAACATTTTTGTCGCCCATTTGGTAGTGTCAGAGTCACTGCCTCCGGATCCACCCTACGGAGATCATGGCCACGGCTCGAATTGAAATAATAGGGGCAAGCGGGGCGTGAGAACCCAAATGCAGGTGCTGACGGTCCCATGTGGGGCTGGTTTCGGCGAGAAGGGAAGTGAATGCGTAATTGCATCCTTTGATGAAAAATGCCCGTCATGTCTGGGGTGCACGGGAATGGTTTGGTGGCATATATGTGGGCTCTTAATTTCATTCCCTGTCCACTTGTTCACCTGTTTCCGGGCCCGTCGTCCGACCTGGTACGCTAGATTCACATCTGTCGGCATGGAACCGTGGAGCCATGCAGCCTCGCAAAACATACAGTTACGGAATCTAATTACGTTCTGGAGGGAATGCACTAGCTAAGGACTGCCTGGCTTATAGGAGGGATTGAATTCTATAGAAACCGGAGCTGGTCGATGGTCAGTGAGGGTGATTCATTCCGGGGTCCTCGTGACACAGTCCATACGAGGAAGAGAGGGAAAGCTAGCTTAGCGGTTCTGTGGGAGGTTAGATCTGTCGTCGGCTGGGAATGGTGAGGGGCTGCTCATGAGACAGACGCGGATCTTCGCCTCAGGGTACGATTTGCGTGAGATCTTCCCTGGGTTTCGGTTTAATTTCGTCAGAGTGCACGCTGCTTTCATGCAACACCACACCTGCCTTGTTCCGTCTATCCATGTCTTTTATTATCAGATTTTTTGCAAGCGAGAGTGCTGAGGACCCCATAACGTCGGATCGCATGACGACACGTGTTGTTCCTGACCGGCCCCAAATGGCGGACAGGCGCGCGTGGTGGCTGCCCTCTCCTGCCCTCGGGTTGGTGGAAGAGAACGGGCGAGGAGAGTGAATCTGACCTCTTGACCCTTATCTCCCATCTCCCCCCTCTCCCCCCTCTCTCCGACAGCCCTCGCTCAACCAACATCGTGAACACTTCGCAGTCGCTCATCCCAGGAATTCCAAAACGCACCCTCAAATCAAACACGCGCACCGGCCCTTTTTCTTTTCCGCGTAGTACCACCCTCCCATTGTTGCGCCGCAATCCCGCCCTTCTCCTATCCCGAGCACCCTCACGAACCCCAAGCCAAACTCCCTCTTGGGAATACCATCATGCCGGACGACGTTAGACCGTCCGTTACGCTCTCTAACGGTGAGTACCACCACATGGATCTTATCACGCTTGTTGGGATAGTGGGAACAAAATGCTCACGAATGGGCGCCGTGTTCTCCCCCCCGCTTCCCATTCTTCTTCTCATTCCACCTCCGTCTGGCCACGGTTTTCTCCTCCCTTCCCTCCCCCTCCCCTTCTCATATCTTCTGGTCCACCCTCTGTCGTCATACCATCATGATTGATACCTCAGCGTCAGCCGAGCCTCTTTCCAGGAAAAGAGAGCGGGAGATCTCCCAAGAACCTATGACGCCATCCGTGGTATGTCCTCTTGTCTATTCCGTTTCTTCGTCCACCACCTCTGCCCCTTCCTCCCCTCCCCCTCGTTCTGTTCCCCTCCCGCTCTTCATCCATCTGCCCTGCTTCGTTCCCGTAAAAGCGCATGGCTAACATGAGGATCGATCGTCTCCCCTTTGCCCTCCCTCCCGCTTTCCGTCTTCCGCTTTTCCTTTTCCGCTACAAGGAGTCTCGTTCTCTCTTCGATGGTGAATCGCCTTCGTCTCTCCAACCATCGTCTTCGCGATCTTCTCGACGGTCACCGAAGAAAGGACGTCTCCTTGGCCCAGGAAACCTGGCCGAAACAACTGAAGAGGAACAACAGGATCTGGACCCTTCGGAGGTTACTGCTCATGACCCGGAGCCTACGCCCGTCCCCGCTGCCGTTCAAGAAGATAGCGGGGATGAACACAAGATGGTGATTTCAGTTAGTGGATCTCCCCCGCACGAAACTAAGATGAGACAGATCAGCGAGGGTGTGCATGGGATTGAGATGAAGAAGAAGGACCAGGCAGATGATGATCGTACGGTCACTCCTACTCCGTTCCCGACGACCGAGGACCCTGAGGGCGACGACGATTCTCCCACCGATTCCGAAGAACCTCACGCGACCCTGACAGATTCTGCTGTTCCTGACCTCGTTCAATCTGAAACCACAACATCTGGCGCCGAGTCATCGGCTCTCAATGATGAACCTCTCGCACCACTTGACAGGCCGAAACGCCTTTCCACTGATTACCTCCTCCCGTTCCCTAACTCGAGGAGGGGGTCAGATTCCTCGGTTGAACAGGAGAAGGGTTTGAAGAGGAAATTTGGCGATCGCGCGGTCAGCGAGAGCAGGGAAGCTGAATTTGTAGGCAAGAAGGCTTCGAAGAAGGACGTCACGGACGCGGCCACTAAATGCGCTGCGGGAATCAAGCGTGCTCGTGACGAGGAAGATAAGGATACAAACCCCAAGGAGGCCAAACGACCATCTCCTCCACCCGAAAAGACCGCCAAAACCGAGGCTAAAGAGCCCCCTGTGGCATCCTCTTCCAAGATTGTAGGTGTCCATAATTCAGATTCAGGTGAGACCGTTGCCTAACTGCGTATAGGTCGGCTTCATGGCGTACGCCAACGCCGATTCATCCATGTCCCCCAAGAAATCCTCAAGCTCCGAGTCTACCAAGAGACCAAGAGAAGATGCTGACCAAGATGCAAATCCCAGAGAGACCAAGCGGCCCTCACCACCGCCGGACAAGAAACCTGCCGATGAGCCGAAACCAACCACTTCAGGGGGTGGGTTCCTGGCATTTGCCTCCACCACATCTCCATTCGCATCCGTTAAAGGTCCGAACGTGTTTGGTACATCCTCCACTAAAACCACTGCCCCGCCATCACCATCACCCTCCCCATGGTCCACTGGAGTGCGCACGCCCTTGACTCCATCCCATGACCAACCGCGACCGGTGTTTGGGTCCATAACTTCGCCTTATGTCCGCCCCGGATCTCCGGGTCCAGCGTTCGGCAGAAGCAACTCCCCCTCACCTCGAAAGCTGCATACCGTGGGAGGCGCCAACAAGACCACCACTAGCGCGTTCTCTGCCTACGCCACCAACGGATTTAGTGGGTTTTCCCCGACCCCGAAGAAGGTGAAGGCTGTCGAGGAGAATGGGAAAAGACGAGAAGTAAGTCCCGATGGGAGCGGAAAAAGCGAAGAGGACGAAGGATCTGAAGGGAAGGAGAGTATGAGCTTCGGAGAGCGTCTGAGGTCGCAGAAAGATGACCAGGGAAGTGGAGAGGATGAAAAGCCAGTGCTAACAGAACAAGAAGGTGTGGCATCCTGCGGCGCCTGATTGATCATGATATCAAGGAACTGATCTATTACATTTCATAGTGGTGACTGGAGAAGAGGAGGAAGATATGGTTTGCCAAGTACGAGGAAAGCTGTTCGCTCTGAGCGAGCAGAATCAGTGGAGCGAGAGGGGAACTGGGTTGATCAAACTCAACGTGAGGAGGGCAGACGGCGGCGGCGCCAGACTTTGTGAGTGACTAGCACGTCTGATCCCCTGACCTGTGCTTACGGATCATGTCCGTGTCAATCGTGATAGTGATGAGGAAAGACGCAGTCTACACCGTGCTTCTGAATGCGACCCTCTTCAAGGGTATGAAGTGTTCGTACGCACCTCAAGATCAGCGATACCTGAGGTTCAGCACGTTCGATCGGTCTGGTGTCCCGACTCACTACAACCTTAGGGTGAGTGTGGCTTTTGGCCATCTAGCTCCGACAGATCAGTGCTGATTGTAATCCTTTTACACAGCTTGCCAATGCAAGGATCGCCGGTGAATTCTTGGAAGAGATCAACGCGCATATTCCCTAAATGGCTCCCGGATTCGAGACTAATGACGATATCTCCACTTTATTTCCAGCCTTATTTTTCTTTCTCTCTTTCTTGCGAGTTCTGGGGCCACCGCCGATGTGTATTTACTTAAGTATACAGAAGATCTGGATGCCGTCGCGAGTGATCCGATATCACGTGCATTAGTGACTCCCGGAGCTGGTCACCCATCGATCCAATCGGTCGGGTTCTACCCCGGAGAAAACAAGGTACGGAACGGCGGGGGCAGCGACGGTCGTGCGTGTTTGTGCGAGAGCATCTCGCGTCTGTCTCTCTCGTCTCCTCTGGTCTCCGTTTGCGCGCATGAAAGCCTAAATGACCGAAAAATCAAGGGATATGGATTGGGATTACGTCGGGTTTTGAGCCTGAGCGTCTTTTTGATCGATATCGTAATTTCGGATGTTTCCCATCACAATTCGCGTCCTTTTCCTTCTCCCACCACCACGTCCGTCTTCGTCCTCGCCGTCGTCGTCCCCGTCGCCAGCGTCCACCGACCACTTACGGCCCCCGGTGTCCAGCCATGAACGTCTCCGCTCTCTTGCAGGAGTCACCCTCGGGTGATCTTCGCAACAGACAACAGAAGCAACAACAGCTCCAACGTCAACTCACCCCACAGCCTCAACAGACGCACGACAGACGGACTTCTTTCGAGTCCGTTCGAGACCACGATCTAAAGGACCGCGAGCGAGAACGAGAGCCCGACCCACATCGCAACCGAGCCTCCAGTATCCCGTCACGGCAGCAGATCGACCTCCCTTTCCCTATCAGCAATTCAATGCCGAAGCTGAACCAGCAGCAGTCGCATGGCCCGGGACCTGCAATTGGCCACCCAAACGATCACCCATCATCACGGGCGTCCCTCCATCAATTGCCTCCACCTTCTTCGCTTACCGCTGACCTACCCGATCCTGCTGCTAGACTCCCTCCTCCGAGGTAAGTTTTTACTCCGGTTTTACATACATCACTTCCTCCCCTTTGACGTCCGGCGTATCATCGCCGCCCCGCACGGGACTCGGTCATGCACTCGGATCCAGAGCGTCGTCGATGCTGTCATCATTCAAAACCTTAACATTCGAATCTGCCCTTCCGGGTCACTGACGCGCGTGACACATCTTCGTTGACAGGGATCAACCTCCACCTTTCCCCCCTCGCGAGCGTGAACGCGAGCCTCCACCCCCGTTCCATTCACATCATGAGCGACCCCCGCCTCCGCCCCCGACCGGCCAACAAGCGTTTGGGATCGACGGCCGTCACCATTCGTCACATCCGAGACCACCCTCGGATCGGCCGCTCCCCCTCCCGTTCATGCCCCCTCCAATGGATTATCCGGCCGACCGGAATCTGAAACCCCTGCCGAAACCGATCAATGCTCATCCCGGCGGAGGCTCACACCCTCTGTACCCCACAACAGTCACCCCTCGGCAGAGCAATGGACCCCCCTCTGGATTCCCGTCTTCAAGGCCCAAATCCCCCGGTTCATCAAATTACTCTGAGCAATCCTCGATGTTTGATGGCCATCATCTGCCTTTGCCTCCCCCACCACATCTAAGATCACGAGCGAGCATCATTGGACAATCAGCTCATCCGACGAGTAACCGGTCATCTCCTGCCATGGGCAGTCTCCCGCGCTTGGACGATCACCTGCCTCACCCCCAGAACGTGGGAGCCCAGATGCCCCAATCGGGAAATAACGTCGGTCCGGGGTCCTCCCTGTCAGGCTTACACAACCCACCGTCCACCTCGTCCCCCAGAACTCAGAGCAAGATGACCACTGGGCCGGCAGCCGTTCCGCTGCCAGTTCCGATGTATCACCTCCCAAAGCCAAATGGCTCTCCGACACGAGAACAGCGAGAGAGAGACCGTGAGTACGAGAGACGGGAGCGTGACAGAGATTGGGAGCGCGAGCAGAGAGAGCGATCTCGGGAGATTATGCAAGTCGAACGTGGTGAGAGGAATTCACGGAGTGGGCCGAATCGTGGTGTGCCAGGCTATCCAGACCCGAACGGTGGCCCTCCACGTCAGGCCGTCAGTCGGGAAGAACGAGAGTGGGAGAGACACCGTGAGCGCATAGCGGCGGCGGAGCGGGAAAGGGAAAGGGAGATGCAGATAAGGAGAGAAGTTGAGTCTAATTCCGGCTTCTTATCTCGACCTGGACCTCCCGCGCAAAGACATGAGCACCCTCCCAACGATCACGTCCTCCCGCGAAGTCAGCAGCAGACGCATCCTCCACATTTGCAACCTCACCACAATAATCCCCAACAATCACACCTCGTGCATGGAGGCCATCATCATCACCATCATCATCACCACTCCCGCGGATCGGCTTCGAAGGGCAAAAACAAGGATCTGAGCTCACACAAGAACCAGAATGTTAACCCTATCGTTGTTGTTGAGCCTCACCACCAACATTCCATGCCCCATCGTCCCTCAGCACATTACAATGAGCCGCCATACAAGCCGTTACCCTCTCCCAAAACAGGACCGAACGACCTTCCTATACTTTCCATGAATGGCCCCGGACTCTCACCTCTGGATCACTACAATCAGCACATTCAACACAGCCAACGAACCTCTCATCTCCACCACCAATCCCTCCCTATCCTTCCACCTCCGAGTATCATCACCCGACCTTCAAGTCCGCAAGTCTCCCATCCCATACACCTCTTCCCACCATCAGCGCCTGAACCACTTGTCCCTGGCGTTCACCTTGGCGTTTTTGTCTACCCAAGATTACCGTTCCCGTTCTTCGACTTCCCTGAGAAGGTTCTCGTTAATGTCGATAAGGATGGCGCGTTGGTACCCGACGAAGTTCTGGCAAACGAGAACAATGATCCTGCAAAGGCAGCAATGCTGGAAGACATGATGGTCCTTGACAAGGAAGTGGATCGTGAAGTCCGAGCTACGATCGTCCTTCCATGGGGTCTCCTGTACGACGAACTTCCGACGATGTTCTCGAAAGGTGAATCTGGTTGGAAGGGCTTGAATCTATGGGGTGGAGGCATTATTCCACGCGGTGGCACGACGCCTGCCGAAGCACAATCCTCCGGTCCAACGATTGGTGGTCGACGGGTATACACAGACGACTCGGATCTTACGTTGTGTGTGCTGCACTCGGGTTTCGTGAACATGAGCGGTATGAGGAAAGCCAAGGCGGGCAAGATGAGTATGAAGATCGAGGTAAAGTTGTCCAGAGAAGGAAGGTTTGTTGGAGGGTTTGGTGCTGTGTATCATGGGGGTCATCCGGAGAAGGAGAGGGAGGGAGGGTTGGACGGCGTGAACGGAGCCGGTGGGAACGAGGAAGACGGAAGGAGGATGTTGAGTGGAGGGTGGGGCAATGGCCATGATGGAGCTGGCCTGGAGATTCTTGCTGTTGAGTTTATCCAGGTGGGTGGTCAGAGAGCAGAACGCGTTTTATCGGAAGCTTACTGAACACGCCTTCCACCAGGGCTTAACGTATTCCGGTGGCCTGTGGAATAGGAAACAAAGGCTGAAGGAATACGCCGAGAGGAGACTCGTCGTTTGTCAGCCCTCCCTTCCATCCGTTGGCAAACGGAAACGCGCGCAGTGTCGGCGGCTGGCCATTCTCGGTGGCAAACCTTATCGTGGGTTGGATTCGAGAGTTTGGTATGATATCAGCGGAGATGACACCAGGTGGATGGACAACAACTCTCTGGTTTTCTCTCAGTCTGGGTCACCGACGTGCGCATATATCCTAGTCCTTCTTCATCCTGCGGGCTGACTCCGCTTGTGCAGGTTCAAGTATAACCCTGTTGCGTTGAAGAACGTGCTTCTGCCCCCACTCCCAAAAGACGACCAAATAGTTTCGCGGTCAAGAAAGCGACAGAGGCTCGATCTTAACGGCGGTACCACTGACCCAAATGCCCTCGGAGATGATTCGGAGTGTTGTGTAGTGTTGGAGACATCTAAGGAGCGTTTCTTTGTCAGCCGACACAAGAAGGGCGCTCAGCCTGTGGGTGTGGGAGGTATGGACGGGGTTTTTTCCAATAAGTCGACGTTTACGATCTCGTTGATACGAGGAGAGGTCGAGGTCGCAAGTGTTTCGACACCGGGTTTCACCCCGCCGACGAAACTGGAAGGGCTCACGCCCGTTCCTGTTGAAGAGGTACCGAAATCGCCGCTTCCGGCACCGGAGCAGCCTACTAAGGAGCCGTCACCTTTGGAACCGCTTCCCCCTGTCTCTATCCCGCAGGAGTTGAGGGTGGTACCCCAGGACCCGGAGCGCGGGCGCTCCACTTCGGTCGTAGACATGGAACTCGACACTCCTGCCTCTATCACTCCCACCGCCACCGCGAATCCTGATATTCCAAGTACGGGGAAGAGTTTGCACAACGGGGATATACCTGTGTTGGGTCAGGACGCGGTCCCACCGAATACGAAGCCCACGGCTGACGCAGACCAATTCCAACCTGAGGCTGTTGTGTCTCAAGGGAATGTTTCATCGATGGGGAATGCTTCTGTGGCTATCGAAGCTGTTACGTCGAAACCTCCCTCGCCGGCCTCAGTCACGACCACAGAAACCGCGCGTGCTGAAGTTCCTCCTCTTACCTCCGTTCCCGTACCCCAACAACCTGAAACGCAAGGCCCGCCTCAGGTTAGGTTCAAGTTACAGATCTTGCAACGAAATGTTCGTGAGGAAGACATCGTATTTGGAGACGATGGTCTCGGCGTTCTCTCTGCCGATGTGGACCCCCTGGATAATACGAAGAAAGGCTGGCTCATAGAGGCCCCGCGGTGGAGAAGGTACAGTGGTAGAATCTTGGACAATATTGTAGTCGATTGAGCCTGTGCTTATGTGTTATTATTATTGCTTATGGTAGTAGTCGTAATTCCCTCGTATGGACGAGTTTGCGTGGGAAAAGATCGGGGGAAGAAGGGAGACACGGTCACGTGTTCACGTGTTGAGTTGACATTTACACATACACCCGTGGCATCAACCCTCGTCCACCACAGGAATCCCTCCGCTCGTCCCCCCCCCAAATAATCGCCACACACCACTCTTTTCCGCACCACCCGGGTCATACCCCCTCGCCACAGCGGAAGAACGGGGAGAGAGATGTCGTGGATGTCGACGACAGACATGGACACGGACGGAAGCTCGTCCGAGATGGACTACACATCTAGCTTGCAATACCTGAACTCTCAGCTCGTCGCGCACGGGTTCGCGCATAACCCTGGGATCTCCCTGGATGGGCTCTCGACGTCGAATATGGAAAGCGTGGTGAAGGTGTTACTTTCGTTGATGAACCAACGAGTGGTGCGTTTTGTTTCTCCTCCCCCCTCTCTGTTCTGCTCTCTTGCGTGTGGGACGGGTTGGCTGATTGTTTGAATGTGGCGATTTGTCTTCTCGTTTGGTTGTTTGGTTGTTTCTTCCGGCGGTGTAGAGGGATATGGAGAGGAGCGATGAGTTGAACACGAAAGTGAGGACTACGGGATACGATAACGATAGGCTACGGTCTATGCACCAGAGCGCTGTCGAAGTAGCTGGGAACGCGGAGAGAGAGATGAACGTTTGGAAGTCCAGAGCGTCGTGCGTCCATCCCTTTCCCCATATTCCTGCCACCTTTGTCGGGGCTCACTCTTCCCTTTTCTTTCAGGACGGCCGAGAAAGTTGCGGAAAACACGGAGAAAAAGTTCAAAGCACTGACTCAAGAGAACCAACGGCTCCGGACGACCCTCCAAAGCGTGCGGCTCGGCGCCCAAAATGAGGTGAAGAGGTTCGAGAAGGAGAAAGATAAGCTCCTGGAGCGGCTCTCCAAGATCGCCGACTCGAAACAGACGACGGCTCAGTTCGGTTGCTCGAATCTGAACGTTAGCGCGACGGAGAGCAGGTTCGAGAAGGGGTATCTCGATATCGCTTTGGAAGACGCTGAGAACGCGAGGGTGAATTTGGTCGAGGAGAACGATGTGCTTAAGAAGTTGGTCGTGGGTTGCGCGAATGGAGCTCAGGGGTTGTTGCATAGGATCAAGTATCGTGGCGATGAACGGCATATGGTCGATGAGGTACGAGGCGGGTCTCTATCCCAGTTTTGAGGACCTGAGTGACGCTGCCCGTCTTAGCCTACCCCTATGACTGAGGCACAGCTGTTCCCGCTGGCCCCGATAAACGCCGCCCGCGAGGCACTCAAGAGAATCTTGGACTCTGTCGAAGGTGCCATTGAGAAGCGGCTGGAGAGCGCCCCAGATTCAAGCGCTTCACACGGCGAGGACATTGCCAAACTGAACACTATCGTCCAAGACCTGCGAACTGAACTTGGTGAGTCGCGTCCCTCTTGTATACTTGGATCAACATCTGATGCCCCCCACCCCCAGACCAAGCCAGATGCCACACCTCTGACTACGCTAACCAAGCGCGGTCGCTTGTGGACAAGTTCATCAAGGGCCAGGACTCGTCTCGCGTTCTTTCGGCTATGCCAGACGTAGACTCAGAGATGGTTCCGGGGGAGAAGAAACGATTACAGGCTGAGCGCGAGGAACTCGAGGAAGATCGCCGTAACCTTACTGAGGCCGCGCTGAAGCTGGGTAGGGAGAGGGCTGCACTTGAGGTCCAACGGTTGGAGTTCCTTGAGGATCGACGAGCTTGGGACGTTAAGAAGATGATCGACGACCTTCCATCGTCGCCTAAAGTCTCAGGAACATCCGCATCATCTGCGAATGTCAAATCTGCGTTGAAGAAGAAGCTGGCTTCGCCTTCCCGCAGGAAATCAAAGTCTCCGATGAAACCGCCACCCGCAAAACAGAAGAGGAGATCGTCGATCGCTGTGGCCGGGAAGAAGGGGAGGAAGAGCGTCAAATTCAGTTCCCCCCCCAGGAAAGCGGTTCCGACACAGACGTTGGACACTGAACTCATACCCCCTTCGCCCCCTCCGCCGTCTAAGGAGACCATAGCTCGTATGACGAGCGTCGAGGACCTGTTGGCTTCGTGCGCGCAACCAAAGGAACTGGTGACTACCGAGTTCGTCCTTCCTCCGCGTTCGCCACAGTCATCGTTACCCCCACCACCTAAACCCACCAGTCGTGCTCTCCCTCCCCCCTTCAAACTTTCTGGCCCATCCACCACTCCCGATTCGTCACCATTAGACCATGTTCCGCAACCCCCCACTAACAACACGCAACAACTCCCTCCAAAATCGCCCGGTCGATCGTTCCCTGTCGCCAAGCCATTGGCTCAGCGGATGGGTCACGCGTACTCTCCTGTCAAACCCAGCCCCCTCAGCCGGGTTCTTATGTTTGACAGCGCGTCACCTCCGCGCGAACTTCCAGCCGTCTCTTCTGGAAATCCCAATGATCCATTCGACTCGATGGCGGTGGACACTTCTGCCGAGAAGCGAGCACCACTCGCTACCTTGATGGAGGAGGATTGGGCCAAGCCCTTGGACGATTTCGCGAAAGGCAAAGAGGTGGAGAAGGAAATGACGTTAGAAGAGGAGTTGGGAATTTCGATGGAGGTTGATCCAGACCCTCCTTTGAAAGCCAGGAACACACCTATGTCGCCGAGAAAGGTGAAGCCATCTACGATCAAGAAACCAACCACCGCGTCTGCGACGCTGAAGACAAAAGCGAAAGTTGAGGTCAAGAAACCTGGGACTACGACTACAGTGGCCAGGGACAAGGGCAAAGCGAAGGACACCGGGAGCAAGCCGCAAGAGAACCTCCCCGCTAAACCGACCATGAGGACACGGACCGCCGCAGCAGCCGGGCTGGACAAGGAGAACACTATCACGAAGCGGCAGAAACCTAACCCTCCAACGTCACCCACCAAGCCACCACCGTCGGGGGGCAGTCGAGGGACAACGAGTGGTAAACCTGCGACGAAACCTTCGCTGCCGAGGACAAGACCACGGCCTGGGGTCACCGGTGCTACTGCGAGCAGTACCGCTCGGGGCTCTGGTACGACGACCACTGTTAGAACTGGAACAAGGCGCGTTGTCACACTCCCGCCGAAACTGTAGACCTGTTTCGATCTATTCTTGCTTTGTTTCTCGCTCTCGATCCCTTTGCATCGCATGTTTTTCCTCCTATTCTATAGTATATAACCAAGTACCATAACTGTGTAACACTACTAGGTCTTATGTTCAACGCACTCTATGTTTTGACCATGAACTTTGAGTGAGATGGCTTATCTTCGCGTGTTATATGGGGAAGTCAATTTCCTGATCAGGGATTTGCGCCGTGAGGTAGGGAGAGAAGGTATCTTGGAGCTAGCTTACGGCCCAAAAGAGTGTCTGAGTGGTAATCGAGGCGGTCGCCGAAGAGAGACAACACCGAGAGAGTCCTGGAATCGAGGGAGGAGGGATACAGAGCGACGTTGTCCGATTCGAGACACCTCAGGGAGTGGGGCGAAGATCCAAACGGGTCGACTGGGAGTGCGTGGGGACCTGGCGTCTTGGATATTGGGTCCTGGGAAGTCAAGGAAACCAATAATCTGAGGTGCGTTGAGATGAGTTTCCAGGAGAGCGGTCCCCGGCGCGCCTCAGGCCAACGCCACAAAGCTTCAACTGCCCCCGGTGAATCACCGGCATCCAACATTCTGATATAGTAGAAATGACGGACCCGCGCCACCGTAGGGACGGGTGCGATTTGGCTGTCGGTGATAATCTCGTCCGTGGCATATCGGAAGACGTGAGTGGTGATTTTCGAGGATGAACCGCTCACTGGTTTCGATGTGTTTTTTTTTCGATATGAATGGTTGCTGTTGGATCCAATCGCCGTGTTCCAGGAGCTGACCACGGTGTACTCACTTCGGTTTCCGGCGAGGACAGGTTTCCTTGTCCAACGTATGAAGGAACGTTGAGATGGAGAAGGTTGCGAGCAACTCAGGCCGGTGGTGTAATCTCGCTCAACTGCGGCGTTGACTCGAATTTGGCCGACTCGAATTCAAGGATCCAGAGGTCGAGCACCCTTCATGGGGACGGCTTTCCCAATCGTGAGATTGACACCTAAGCAAACCTTGGTCTCGAAGTGATTCTTAGGAGTCATCATCCTTTTTTGCTTGTGCTAGAGTGACCGTTACCACAGGGTAGATTGCGCCACCGGGCTAAGCCAGAGCAGCGATTCAATGAGATGGGCCAACAGAGTCTCCGATGAGGCGAATCGTGGGTCCGTGCTGCAGCGGCGAGGAGGAAGAGAAGTGAGAGGTCTTTTGAGGCTGGGCCAGTCTGACTGATCGATCGCGAGACCGGTCCGGGATGCTTCGCCGGTCCCGGTCCGAGAGGCGACGATCATCCGGAATGGGAAGTGTGGCTGGATCACTTGACTTGGTATTGAATGTAAGATGCGTGCGCGTTCTTGGTCTGTTCTTTGTAGGTTCCCTGCGCGATTCTGGCGAAAGACTCTCCCGACGCCTACTGTAGGTCCTTCACGCTTTGGAGCCAGTTCTGCATACAGATACTCAGGTTTTCAAGCTTCAGAATTCACTCACAAGGACACAACCGCAGACAAGCGCCTTCCGGACTCAACCTCGCCACACTTGTGTTC
>Ga0307515_10010440_pt1 | contig 17791 bp, 15 predicted proteins | sample 17_EM_MG_FD_194513 | JGI IMG/M metagenome (GOLD analysis project Ga0307515, IMG submission 194513) | Populus trichocarpa ectomycorrhiza microbial communities from riparian zone in the Pacific Northwest, United States - 17_EM | ecosystem: Host-associated > Plants > Roots > Unclassified | place... | reverse complement strand
TGTAAAAGTTATTTTATAGCTAGCATTTGAATGATACTGTTGTCTTGATCCATATATAATAGTATTTTAAAATACGGTTTGTCTTACCCTAATGATAAACCCAAATTTTTATTGAGTATGAGAAATTATATTGTTGACCTTTGGGAAGGGTTTGATGTCGACATACCTTTTAGTCCTCCACTCTTTATCTCAAGGGTTGCTAATTTTGCCCGACATTTTCCTTAAAAAGGGAATCATGAAGCCAACCCTACCATGTGCTTTTGATTGCCCCCCAGCTTGATCATGCCCCCCAAGTGTTCAAATTGGGTTTACTCTGGGGTGAGGCTATGTGAAAGTAAGTTTGGGTTTTTTGTACAATGAAATGTTTTCATGCAAAATTTTTGGAACTTCCAAGTTATTCCAATCAGAAAAATCATTTTGACATTGGTTTAAAATAAACTTGTTCTAAAAAATTCAAGTGATTCCTATTGACAGGTTTTTTTTGGAGTGATGAAAGCGTTTTGAAGCTTTTGGGTTAAAGATGAAGTGACTTCTAGTTGGTCATAAAAAGTTTAAATTTCAATTTGAGGGTTATTGAGAACCAAACCGGTTTAAAGCATTCATTTTATTTGCATGAATAAATTTTTGACCCGCACGAGAAAGCACTGCCTACCGATCCAGATTGCTTGCCTTTGATCAGAAAGGGCTTGATTAGGTACGTAATGTAGGTTTTGACTATTGGTTATGAAGAAAATGATATTTTTCAGGCTCAAAAGGTGTTTGAGGGATTTCAAGACTAAGGATCACTTGTGCTTATTCCCTGACCTTTTCTTTTGACTTTCTTGACAAAATAGATTTCTTGCCCCCCCAGTGTCGGGTTTGGGCTCTCTCTTTGTTTTTTTCATTTTTGTTTGGTTGAGCATAATCACGTCAGTTGTTTTTTATGAGAAGCTCAAGTCTTTTGGATCCTTTGGATCTTCTTTTCACAACATCTATCTTCACTGCTTCATTTGGACGATAATGAAGGACTAAAAATTACATGATCAATTCCAGCACCCATCTTCACTGCTTTGTCTGGATGATTAAAAAAACTTCTCTTATTTGCCCCCCAGTGTGGGGTGTGATCCTAGCCAAGGTTATTTTCAAAAACTGTAATAGGCTCAACAGGGGACTGCAAAGGACAGATTTCAGCCTCGTGAAAGGATTTATCAAAGATGGCCTTTCTTCATCTCAAACTTAATGCATTGAGGATTGATAGGTCTTGCTTTCATGCGCGTATGCCAAGTAATTTATTCAGTCAAATAAAACTCAGCTTTTTAGTCACCTCATGGGGTTTTATTTTTTTCTGTTTTTGTTGTCTTTTTTTTTTCAAGTTTTCTAGGTACACGTTTACCCTTCTAAGGAATCACTTGAATTTTCAGAATGCATTCGTTTTGGAAAAATACCAACATGATGTTTATTTTTGTACTTACTTTGGAGGTCCCAAAAATATCCTTGAAAACATATGAGATTATGTATGGTTTTGGAAGAACCAAAAGAAAACACTGAAGGATTATTCATGTTGTAGTTTTGTGAGCAAAGTTGTGCTCAAAATGTTATTTACATGTAATAACAACAAAAAGGAGTGTGATATGAACACAGGAAAGCACATGATCTTATTTAACAAGGGCTCATTTGACATAGACAGTCTGGTTCAAAAGCAAAAGACAATAATAGGGCAGGCTTCCTTGGTGAATCTGTTCTCACGCTAGCCTTCCTTTCAAAAGTTCTGTGTAGAGGACTCAAAAGACAATGTGGAACAACACCACGGTCAAAATTTATGTCCTTCAAAATTCATGCTATGATTTCCGCACCCATGCTGGACCATTGATGCTTTTTAGTTCCCCAAACATTCCTTTGCTAGTGCTTTTCTAATCCACTGCTTTCAGCATGATTCGGTAGAGGATTCACATTAGGAGTGTCTTCAAATTCTATCCACCCGGCTTTGATTAATTGCAGAAGCTTTCTCTTGAAGGCGTTGCAGGTATGGATGCTATGCCCAGCAATACCAGCATGGTATTCACAATTGAGTTCTGGCTTGTACCAATTAGGATAAGGTGGTTGCACCGGTGGTAGAGGTTCTGGAGCTATATGCCCGATGCTCAATAGCTTTTGATACATCTCATTCAGGGGTAGCGACAATGGAGGTAGTTGTTCTTGGACTCTTTGGTAATTTTGGCTTTTGGCTTGAAAGTTTTGGGGTTCAGGTTTTTTGATGTTGGCAATTTGGGATGGAGTGTGGTAGTTTTGAAGTGAGTTTTTCCTACCCCTGTAGCCATCTTCAACATGGTGGACCTCTTTTCTTTCGAAGCCTCTTTTCTCGGTAGGTGCAGAAATTCTACCACTCTTGACGCCTTGCTCTATGCGTTCACACACTACCACAACGTCAGTGAATTGCTGGGCTGAACTACCCATCACATGTTCATAATATGGTGTTTTGAGTGTGTTTGCAAATAAAGAGACCATCTCTTTGTCCAGAAGTGGAGGATGTACTTGAGCAGCTGATTCTCGCCATCTTTGAGCATATTCCCTTATGCTTTCTTTATCTCTTTTTTCCATATTGGACAAGCTGGTTCTGTCGAGAGCGATGTCCAAGTTGTACTTGTACTATTTGATAAAAGCATCCACCAGATCTTTCCATCTCTAGATTTTTGTGTTGTCCAATCTCATATACCAGCTCAAAGTTGCCCCACTTAAGCTATCTTGAAAAAAGTGCATCAGTAGTTTTTCATCATGTACTACTTCTGCCATTTTATTACAGTAGGACCTGAGATGAGTCATGAGGCATTGTGTTTCACTGTATTTGATGAACTCAGGAACACGGAACTTCTTAGGTACAACCACGTTTGGGACCAAACACATCTCTGCTGCCCGTACAGGGTCATATAAGTCTACCCCTTCAATGACTTTGAGTTTGGCTTCCAGCGCCTCTATTTTAGCTTGATCAATGCTATCAGATGACTTAGCCTTGTGGGACTCGTTAGCCGATGCCTCCATGACTGTTGGGGCTGGTGCAGGTGTCGCTAACTGCACAAATATTGGATTTTGTTGAGGCTCTTGACCATGTTCGCTCATTCTTTCTTCAGGCTGAACTGTCGTAGGAGCCTGATTAAAAGTGGCTGGTCCGGTAGAAGGACCTTCACCAGAGGTATTTCTTAGAGTTTGCTCGAGTAAGCTAGTGAGGTGAGCCACACTTGTTTTCAGAGACGCCAACTCTTCTTGAAAATAGGCATCACGTTGAGCACGCTCTTCATCTTCCATGATTCTTGCTCGAAGTCGGGTGTTGTGGACTTTTTGGGGATCTATATTTCAACTTGGTATGTATGCATGTTATTTACAATGAAATAAGTTATGCATTATAATTTATATGATGAACTCACCCTTCGAGGGGTGACACATGATCGTACCCCTTGCATGATGAAACAAGAATCTTGTTTCTTGTCCCAAACTCTGCGAGGAAAAATATTCTGCGTGGCGATCATTGTGTCACTCGCAAGTCTTGATTTCAAGATGCTTCAGGAAGGACTTGTTTTGATGCAAAAAAAAAAAAAACATAGGGAGCATACACCCTAAGGGCAAGTTCTAAATTATTTTATGCATGATAAGGGTAGGTTGGCTATTCAGTCTCTAAAAGGGTCTCTTGCTGTCCCAGTGATCACCCTCGTGAAGGCAATATAGGGGCTCAGTAGGTAATGGGATGACATGTGGACCAATCATTACCAGTCTAAGCACTCAGCGAAGAGTTGGGGTTTACACAAACTTAAACCTTGACCTAAAAGTCGTAAGGTAAGCTGCTAGTCCCTCACTTAGCCTAAAGTTCTTCCTCTCACAAAAAGAATGATGCATGAAGCAATTCTATATAATGCATGACCAAATATGTACAGAATGAAAGCGTATAAGAAAATAATAATAATAAAAAAACTATATTAAAAAATACAAACCAAACAATAAAACACAATAAACAGACAAAACAAAACTTAGTCCACAAGGTCCCCAGTGGAGTCACCATTCTGTCGCACGTGTGCGGCGTCGCGACGATCGCCCACCCTTCTCAGGGAAAAATGGAATGGTGTATTTTTGGCAAAATCTGAAGAGACAAGGAATTCTTGTCTCTTATCAGTGAAAATTTAGAATGGGAGTCGCCACCTAGTATTCTGGTCACTAGGAACCCTAACTGGTCTCAGAGATCGGGTACGGAGACTGGTTGCGTAAAGGAAGGTATTAGCACCCCAAATACGCCCTACCTAAGGTAGGCTGCATTGTTTTGTCTGATCAACTCTAAAGTCGTGTTGTGGTTTCTAATTGTTGGTCTGTCTAAAGGTCAAGACAAGTCCTCCTTAATAAGGAGGTTCTTATCTTAATGCGGTAAAACTTAATTGTTCTATTGTCCGAAAAAAGAATTAAATATCCAGAATATGCATTACTTGTAATGTCATACCCCGGATACTAACAGATAAACAAAATAAAATTTTTTGTTGTTTTTTGAAATTTTGGCCAGTGTTCTCTTGACTTTAATAAACTGGTTATTAAAGCCAAAATGCATGCTAAAACATTGTTTTTTTGGTGTATGAAAAACACAATATGATTTTTTAGCTTTGAGACACTTGGCCGTATGCACAAAAACATTTTTTTTCTTTTTTCAATGTTTTTCTGTATTTTTGAAAGTTTTGACGCAAACTGGGTATTTTTAATACTGGATTTGTATTTTTCGGTATAAAATACAGACCGATATTAATCAAAATGACGTAAAAAAAACTACGCAAAAAAATTGTAAAATTTACAACAAGTATTTGATTTGATTTTTTTTTTTGAAATGGGCCGGGCAGGCCCAAATACATGGGCTGGGCCGAACCTGGCCCAACTACATGGGTTGGGCGTGGCCCGACCCACCTTAGCTGTTTACTGTGCATGAGCACAGTAACCAGCTTCTCCCCACCTGCAGACGTGCACTGTGCACGTCTTGCATGGCGAGGGAAGAAGTGCAGGCAAAATAAAAGGGGCGGAGGGCTTACCTGGAGTGGCGGCGACGCTGGCGGCTGCTGGAGGCGGAGGCACGGTGGCCGGCGGTTTCTCCTCCTTCTTCCTCTGTGTTTTCTTCTCCCTCCGCTGTCTGTTTTTCTTTCTTTTTCTTTCCTTTTCCTCTCATCTTTTCTCTTCTTTTCTCTCTTCCCTCTCCTCTGTTCTCTCTCTCTCTCTCTCGGTTCTTTTTTCTTCTTTTCTGTTCTGTTTTTTTTTCGGTCCCTCTCTTCTTCGTCTCCCCTGTATTTATAGAAAAACAGGGGAGACGCATGGCTGGGGCGGCCACTGTGTTGCCGCCCCTCCACCGCCCGTCCAACACGTGGAAAGCTTAGGCAAGTGGGTGTCCTTGGTCGGCGTCTTTTTAAAGTCATCGGGGGGAGGGAAGTTGGTGAGAAACAGAGGAGAAAAAACAAATCTTCTTCCCCTGTTCTCTGCGTGTCCAGGGGAAGAAGATGATGGTGCCATTCAAAACGGCACCGTTTAGGGGTTGTTGTGTGTTTTTTTTTTATGAACAGTGCATGAAACGACACCGTTTTGCCCAAAACGCGCCGTTTCATTTAAATGGGTTTTGGCGCCAAATACGCGTCAGATTCAAAATCAAGCCTTCAATTTGCGCGCGTTTTGCATTTTGGTCCTTGGTCTCGGATTTCTTCAATTAAGTCCCTAATTGGCCATAAAACTTCAATATTTATGCAATTAAGCCCCTGATTTGACCAAATTAACTTCCAAAAATTATAATTTGACCCCAGAACTTTAATTTCTTCCAATTAAAGCCTAAATTGACTCCAAAATCAATGTTTCTTGCAATCAAACTCTCCATAAATTCAATTAAACCTTCAATAAAATTTAATTGAGTCCATAAACATCTGATTTTGGATTTTTCTTCCTCAAATTGAATTTTCTTTGTCAACAGGGCTCTCACCAGTCAATAAAATACTGTCAAATTTTAATCTTTGTATTTTTGAACCTCCTCGACCAATTTTTACCCATTTTTTTGGACGCGCTGACATCCTTTTTCACTGTTTATATTTTTTGATAATATTTTCTTGATTTTTTTGTGTTTTATTATTATTTTTTGTGCAGGGACCCAAAAATGGGTTACAACACATTTATTGATACCATTGAAACTAATTCATTTTCCTTATCAAACCAATTCTTGATCGAATGACCTTATTTTCGATTTATTTATTTTCATGATGAGTTTCTCTAGGGGTGAGCAAAAAAATCGAAAAACCAAGAAAACCAGAAAAAAATAACCGAAAAAATCGAACTGTGAAAAAAAACCAATTAAAATTTTGAAAAAACCGACCGGTTCGGTTCGGTTTCGGTTTTATAATCCTAAAACCGAAAAAACCCAACTGAACCCAAACCGAAAAAAACCGAGCCAACCGGAAAAAACCAAAAAAACTGAGCCAAAACCGAGCCAAACCGAAAAAACCGAGCTAAAACCGAGCCAAATCGAAAAAACCGAGCCAAACTGAAAAATCTGAGTCAAACCGGTTTGAACTGGTTTTTGTTCTAAAAATCCCGGACCAAACCGAACCGAAACAGGTGGGTTTGAACTGGTTTCGGTTTTTTTTAAAAAAGTTTCGGTTTGGTTACTTTTTTTGATAAAAACCGAATCAAATCGAAAATGATCACCCCTAATTTTTTCAATTCTTTTCATAAGTCCACTTTACTTCATCTTAAGTAAATTTAACAACATATTTTCATCATAATTCCATGCACGCCTTAATTTAACAGTTTTCTCCCCTTTTATTATCCATTTGGACAACCTTAAAATTCTACAAAAATGAAAGTTTCCTCACATTAATCTATTAATTCAAACATAACACAATTCATTTGGCATTCAACAAACAACAATCCCATAAAAATATCCTCATATAACATTAGGTCGAATAAACTCAAGTTCAAGATTTCCATTTTTTGTTGAATTCCATATTATAATCAGAATTTGGATCCTTTTAAAATTCTTCCAGTTGACACTCTACCTAATTTTCTTTATACACATAAATGCTTTCATACCTAATTTACATAGAAAATGAATCAAAGTCTTATCTCCTTATTTCTTCTTCATTTGGCCGAATGCCTTCATTCATAGTGAGGGATGATTCTCTTTTTAATTATTCCAGATAAACCTTTATCCATTCATTTCATATCTATTCCAACCTCATTCAACTAAAATTCCATAGCAATTAAATAATTAAGCTCATCCTCTCATTTATATGTCTAGGCCGAATCTTTGCATCTAATCTCATTTCTACAATTTTCTTCAAGTTTTCTTTCAATTACAACTAGACCCAATCCTTTTTAATGCCTAAAAACATATATCCATTAAATCAACAAACTCAATGTCCCTTCATCCAAATTTCAAAACTTCCCTAAAACATTTCACAACACAATTAATCTATAACAACACTAATAACAAGAACATTTTTCTCATTACATCTTATATAAACCCTACACCCACACAATTCTAATTTCATCAAAACATGTAATTAAATCAAGCTTCCTAAATTTTTACTAAGACTAGCAATAGATTCAAAAAGCAATAAGTCATCCACCTCTAATTATTTGCTTGAACCCAACGGTCAGAATAGATATCATTGTGTTGTGTACAATATATCTCAAAATCCGAATGATCCAACGGTTGGATCTCCATAGATCTGAATAAAACCAAACTAACATGAAAATGGACGAGCTACTGTTCAACATGAACGACACCTTGCCGGAGAGTGCGTTTCCAATCTCCATCATGCAAAATGAAGGCAACATCTAGGCGCACCACATATCCAAACATAGGCATGATCCAACAGTGGAAGAGAGAGAAATCAGCTGGCGACCAAAACTGTTCTGCAGGTGTATTTCCTTTTGTTTTCCAAGAAACTTCTGATGATGATTTATGTCAAAAGGATTATGTGCCGTCAAATCCCTCCGGTCCGTTGGTAGAGGAGTGGGAGAAGAACACTATATCAAAAACGCAACATGCTCCAACGGTGGATTCCAGAGATATGGACACCGAAGCATTATTGGTTCCTTCAAATTCTACACCTCTCTCTAGCCGAAGTCTCTATTGTCTCTCACCTTTTTTTTTTGAACTAGTGGCCTTTTGCTGTTTTAAAGGCACATTTCCCCCTAATTACATTTATGTCCCTCATTTATGTATTTATTTATTTTATTTTATTTTTCATGTAAACTATCCGGTTTGTTTCTGCTTAAATTGCTAGTCTTTACCAAACTCTCATTGGGTTGAGATCTTTCACCAAGGTAGGAAAACATATTAATAGATTTCTTGCAAAATTTCATCTTGATCCGGCGATTGGATTGAGAGCTTTGCTTTCTAATGTAAAATTGGTCAGTTCATGACTTTTCATCAATGATCTAAATTTTCTTGTTTAATCTTCACATAAAATAATATCAATTATCTTTCTAAACCTTTAAGGTCATTTTATTATTTTGAAATTTATTCATTTTTAAATTTCTACCTTTATTTATTTATCAGGTATTATTATCGTTTCAAAGTAACGTCACTGATTTTTAATTGATGCTTGCACTTTCAGTCATGCCATTTTCATTGAATTATCCTTTATTATAATGTATTCTTAATTACCTCACTTATTTATTAGAAACATTTTGTCATTTCTCTCATTATTTTATCCATCAAAACACGTTACCAGTTTCTCTGTCTTTATGAATTCTAAAACAAAATTCATTTTATGGAGGTCATCCCCTCCATTATATATCACTTTCAGTCTTACGTATACATGGCAGGTTATACATCCGCATATTTAAATTATAAATTTTCTAGGGTTTCACATAAATACTCCCCCTTTTCACCCTTATAAATACCAAGGGAGAGAGACACACAGGAGGCAGGAGGAGAAAGTTTTTGAGGAGACTACGGAGAGTGAAAGAAACGAAAAAACAACGAACATAAAAAAAAAACAGGGGGGGATTATAGATATGGGACATTGATAGAGAGGGGACAATATAGTTTGAGGACCAGAGAGAAAGAGAAACAGAGAGGAAAAAAAAGAGAGAAAGGAAGAGTAACTTTTGTTGAAAAATAGAGGCACATTTGAGAGAATTAGAGACACAGACAGGAAAGAACAGAAAAGAAGAAGAGACAGAAGTGAGAGAAGAGAAATAAAATAGAAATAGAGAGGAGAAATAATAGAAGTAAAATAGGGGAAAAACACACAGAAGAAGAAAATGAAGAATCGTCGACTGACACAGCAGCTTCCCATTGCACAACCACCTTGTTTGGGCAAAGAACCACCAACGCCACTGCCAGCACCATCGTGAGCCACTGCTAGGTCAGCCTTCCCCCGCCTTCTCCTCCTTCTTCTTTTGCTTTGCCACCCCTCGTCTCCATTGCTCGGCTGATGAATAGTGGAGAGTGAATTATCACTCTCCACTGTTCACGTAACATGTGAACAGTGGAGAAAACTGTAATAGAGAGCCACCGTTCCTAGGCTGGACCATCTCCGGCCCAGACCAAAATGCATTGGGCTGGGTTTGGCTCAGTCAAAAGAAAATTCCACAAAAATCCTTTCAAAAAATTTGTGATTTTCTTGCATATTTTTCTATTAATTTTGCTTAATATTGGTTTTTTATATCGTAAAGATACAAATCCGGTATTAAAATACTCAGTTTCATCGAAACATTGCAAAAAATTATAAAACAAAAACAAATATCTTGTTTTCATGCATACGCCCCAGTCTCTCAAAGATAGAAAATATGTATTAGCATGCATTTTGGCTTTGATAACCAGTTTATTAAAGTTACGAGAACCAAGCCAATATTTTAAAAAAAAAACTTATTTTATTTTCTTTTAGTATCTGGGGTTATGACCTTATACATAAGACATATTCTAGATATTAAATTCTTTTGTTGACATTAGAACGATTATGTTTTACCTGATAAGATAAGGATCTTCTTAACGAGGAGGACTTTTCTTAAACCATAAATGGACCAACAATTAGAAATACAATAATACCTTAGCATATATCAGACAATTAAATAATGCAACTTACCTTAGATAGGGCGTATTTTGTGTGCTAATACCTTCCCTTTATGCAATTAGTTCCCGTGTCTGATCTCTGAGACCAGTTAGGGTTCCTAGTTATCAAAATACTAGGTGGTGACTCTCATTCTCTCTTTACACTGATAAAGAACAAGAATTCCCTATTTTTTTCCAGATACCAAACCGAGAGTGAACTTATCGCTACGACGCTGCACACATGCGACAATAATAAAAGATGTTTTAAGCATTTTGTTTATTTTGAATTGTTCTTCATGATATGGTTTTTGTTAGTTTTTGGTTTTTAGTTGTTTTTAGGATTAAAATAAAAAGAAGATGAAATGGATGGAAAAAGATTAAATCATAGATGAATATAAAAACACAAGGATTAAATACTATTTTCTAAGACTACAAGGACAAATTAATTATTTTCTAAATTAGATTATCGTAACTAAGTTAAACTTGAGCAGCTTTCAAGCATGGGTTTCTCTAGGTTTGAACTGTGCAAGTTTGGTGTCTCAACAAGTGTTTTTTTTTCTTTTTTAATATTAATAGTCAAAGATTTATTAGTAATTGATGCTAGTGTGATGAAGATAATGACAAAGTAGCAAGAAAAACAAAAAGTTGTATATAAAAAAAGCCCAAAAAGTAGTAAAAACCATGAAATAATACATAGAAAGATCTTATAGCAAAAAATAACAAGACTCTACTTATTATACCAATTAAAAATGCCATCTGAACTCCTAAACGGTGAAGAATTATCTTAAATCATCTTAGCTTTATCAACCTCTAATCCACGTGGAGACACAACATGCCCAAGAACTATTCCTTGTTCTACCATAAAATAACACTTTTCATAGTTTAAGACAAGGTTAGTTTCAATGCACCTTTTCAAGATCAAAGATAAATTTTTGTAGATATTTATCAAAAGAATCACCATATACCGTGAAATCATCCATGAAAACCTCAATTATTCTTTCAACATAGTCAGAAAAAAATACTCATCATGCATCTTTGAAAAGTTACAGGTGCATTACTGACACGATCAAAAGATTGATGTCTTATCCCAAGTGCAGGAGTATTGAAGTAATAAATAACCCGGTAAGACTGTAGTCGAACCATAGAGAGGTGAACTATATAAAATTATAAACAATAAATGAAAAGGACTTGAAGAGAACTTTTGAGATGTGATATTGATGTAAGGATTAAACAAGGATAAAATAATTGTCAAGGTTAGAGGATCCACTAATGGTATTTCAAACAAGTATAGTATAAACTCTTTTTACTATTCCACTGGAAACCACACACAAAGGAGGTTCCAATTGGATTATAATTCATTATCTTATTTGAGTAATGCCAATACTTGTAAATGTTGTCAGGTATTCGTGGTGATAACTTATGTTAACAACAAATCAAGTTCCTTTCATAGCACAGGTGTCGGTTATACCATACAGTTGGGCTGTGAAAGTGCCAAGTATTTGTTGTACCAAGGGTTGTTCAACACAAATCTAGATTAACCATTTAACAAGTAAGGTATTAAGAGTGACTAAAATAATAAACACAAAACATGTTAGTATCAAACATTAAAGTCCATGTTGAGTTTATACTATACTTATTCTTACACCATTAGTGTAACCTTTTCACATTGACATAATAAACTTATCTAAACATTATGAATAAGAGAAACATAGATAAACAAGATAAGAACATAATTATATAAGTATAGTAAAGGAAATGAAAAACATAAACAAGAGATTAAGGAAAATATATCATGGAATAAAACTTGAACATTACAAAATACAAAGAGAGAGAGTGATCTTGATCTGAACACCAAGATGCCTAAATGCATGGTAAATGCCTTTTTTTATAGGCCAAAATTTAGAACTTTTGATTTGATAATTAATTGTTGATTGGGTGGCCACATCTTGACTTGGTTACAATCCTTATCTTCTTGTCTGAACAAACCGTCATTGCTAACATTAGAATTTGAATAGATGCCTTCATGAAAGTTCTTGGAAATTGTCTCAACTTTCCAACAAAACAAGAATCGGTGTATTTGGACTTCTAGAACTCGAGATATGGGCTGAACACTGAACAATGTCTGGGCTACAAGACAGATTCCGACTTCTCTGTTATTGCTACAATTTGAACTTGAAAACGGTCCTTTTGAATCTTGGACTCTTCATTAACATTTTAGGCCTATGTCTTAGTCCCTAGTAATCAAAGTGTTATATAGAAAAAACAATTTGCAAGTTCCACAAAGCAAGACATTCATCATTCAACTTCCATTAATCTATTCAAATAAACAAACTCTTATTAAATTTATATATCTGCTTCATACTTCTTAAACAAGATATTAATAAACCTTCTTTTTATGTGCTCAATGTATTAAAACATATATGATGAGGCTTTTATTAGAAAAAAACAATATTTTGTTCTAATAGTTTTCTAAGGTTAACTCCTTTGGGTTGGGATTATTATTATCTTTTTTTATTAGTTTTCTTTTTAAAAATAAAACACAATGCATCATTAACCTATATAGCGAGCTTTAGGCTAATGACTCCCGAACTAGTTGGTCTTAGGGCATTGGGTGTTGAGACACCCCTTCGAGCTTAGTAACTCGGGTTGCAGATACTAATATGTAGATAGTGCAATGTTTGATTTCCTTAAGCTTTCTCCTCAACCCATGTAACAAGCACTGGGCCAATAGCTCCCAAGTCAATTGACTTTAGGGTACTAGGTGTTGAACACCCCTTCGGGCTTAATTGCTTAAGTCAAAGAGGCTACGAAACCAAACTTATCTACTTTTTTATTTATTCATTTTATTATCAATTTGTTTTTTTGTTTTTTTTGTTTTTGTTTTTTTTCAAATTATATACTATCCCTTTCCCTTAGTTGTTACCTTTAACAAAAGAACATAAATAATGTAATAATCCAATGTGCAATCCACAATCATATGTTAAAGTGTATGTGTGAAAATGTAGGTTTAAAAATACTTGTTAAATGAGTATATGAGCATAATCAAGTGATAACAATGCGAGAGTTTGTAAACCTGAATATTTCAAGAAGTGTTATGATAGACCTTGATAAGAATGTTTATTGAGATGCGTCTCAAGAGTCAATAAAATTCCTCCTTACTTTGTCATCCTAATAATAGTTCTATCAAATGGTTTTAATAATAGCAAAAACAGTTAGTTAGTTTTTTTTAATGTCATCTACTATCCTCGCCCCCCAACCAAAACGAGACATTGTCCTCAATGTCCTAAGGTAGAAAGATAGAGTATAGAAGACATCATCTGAATCAGCGAACACTAACAAACCTGAAATACACTTAAACAAATATAAGAAATAACAAAACACAAATATTATGCTATTAATAAAACCAAAAGACACAAATTTGTACAAACTAAGGCTTAAATCATAGTTGTGATTATGGCTCACATCTTCCCTTGGTTTTACGTCCAATAACGGCTTAAACACCCTCTATGGGTCGGGGATAAGCTTCCCATCCAGTTTTCTTAAAAACTGGCAAACAAGGTCTTTTTTTTAGTCAGATTCCCAGGACTATGTCGAGCATGTTCTTTATGAAAATGGGGCCATAAATCATGAATTGCACGATGCATATCTCTATTAAGGTACATCCCAAGAGTCAATAAAAGATTATCTAAGGACTCTTTATGTTTTGAAATAAATCCTAACTTTTGACAATTTTCACAGGTTTTGCAGAACACATGTGTGTCCTTGAACATGGTGGGCTAATAAAATCCACATTGTAAGATTTTTGCAATCGTCTTTGTTGACGAGAAATGACCTCCACATGCCTTAGAATGACAAAAGTTAATGACACTACTTACCTTATTGTCAGGAATGCTTCTTCGAAATATTTGATCAGGACAATATTTGAATAAGTAAGGGTCATCCCAATAAAAGTTCTTCAAGTTCCTCAAAAACTTTCTTTTGTCTTGGGTATCCAAATGAGCTGGCAAAAATCCTAAAGCAAGAAAATTGTCAATATTAGCAGACCAAGGTATCGAAGCAATAGAAAGTGAAGATTGATCAGGAAAGTATTCCTCAATTGGTGTGATGTCAGATGTCGAATCTATTGTCAATTTTGACAAATGATCCGCGACAATATTTTCGGTGCCTTTTTCATCCTTGATTCCTTCCTGTTTGAAAGTTTCAAAGATTTCAGAATCATGATTGACTTCCCTTTGTTTGGTCATAGCATGAGGAAATGGAAGTACTGATGGGGAATCAGTCTTTTCTTTGCAATGTTCAGGTTTAACCCCTTCCTCACCCTCAGAGATTGACTCATCATCTTTCTCATAAGGTTTAAGAATGGGTTTTTCAATAACCTTACCAATGTGGAGAGTAATGACTGATTGGACTTGATCCATGTGTTGGCTTCCGGAGATGCTTGCACTTGAATTGTATTGCCCTTTGGAATTTTACTGTAGTTGAGATGAGAACTTACCTTTCTCCTGAAAACTGAGAGCTGATGTGAATTTTGCAAGAGTATCTTTAAAATATGTCATGGTTTAAGCAAGTTGAGTGTTGATTATCTCTTGCTTTTCAATGAATACATGCAGTGTTTCCTCAATATTTCTTCTAGGAAGGGGAGCATAAGGAGGTAAGTTCCCAGTTCCTTCTCCCTCTCTTAGCCATCTCTGTTTCTCCCCTCGGCCAATAAATCTTCCCTCTCAATCGGCTCACCTTTTTCCTTTCCTTCTCTCCCTTCACCAAAAAAACTCACTAGAACCAGCCAACGTCGCTGCCCCCCTCCTTTGGGATTCTTGCTTCCCATAACCATTTCTTCCGCAACTCACCACAAGAGACCTCCTCACTCTCCCTTCCCTCTCAACAACCATTCCTCCACATTAACTCGACATACCCAACAATCCCTTTTCTTCCCTCAACTGCTAGCCAAGATAGCCCCTCCCTCTCCTCTTAGCTGGTTTTCACCATCAGCAGCAACAACGCCCACAGACGTCGTCCCCTTCCTCATCCACCAGCTCTCATTTGCACAGACCGGCCTCCAACAGCAGCCCACACTGTCTTCTTCATCTCCTCCCATCAGCTGAGCAGTGGCGTATCCTTCCCATCATAGCAACGCCGCCTCCTCACTCACAACGTTGGTTCCTCCACGGCAGATCATCCACCTGAATAAGGAAAGAACAACAAACCGAGAATCAGACCCGGAAGAACCAGATCTGAGGAGAGAAAAATAAAATAAAAACAACTGTTGTGTTTTCTTGGCTTTTGCAGGTGACGTTGCCTTCACCGCCGGCAGGGAAGGGAAGAGGGGAGGAAGCCGCTCGAGACCCCCTGCTGCCTGGAATTTCTTGCGGCGGCGCGTGAACCCATGCACCGCCAGTGACGGTGGCACGTGGAACAAACGCGTTGCCACTGTTCCTGCTCTCCCGGAGGCTTCACAACACTGTTCTCGTGACTTAGAGGCTTCCAGCACTGTTCCTGATTCTATTTTGGGGCCTCTTTTTGTAAATTTAAATTGTTTAATGTGTTGTTTAGATTATTTTTAACGTTGATTATTTTGTAATAATATGTAGTTCTATGTGTGGTAAAATATAGTAAAGAAGTGATGTGTGTGTTTGTATTTTTTTATGTATGTTTTTGAAATGATAAAAAACTAAAAAGACAAAAAGAATGAAAAAGGAAAAAAAATTAAATGTTTTAATTTTCATTGAATTTGGTTCATATTTCAAAAAATATCAAAATATTTTTTTCTTTTGGTATCCGGAATTATAATCTTATACATAAGATGTATTCTTGATATTAAATAGCAAAGTTTGTTTTGTTTTTACTGATGCTAGAGTAATAGGTTCTTTTATCCGATAAGATAAGGATCTCCTTACCGAGGAGAACTTTTCTTCTCTTTTTAAGAAATCATTGGCAAGACAACTTTTAAAACCTTTTAAATTACATCAAATCGCGAAGCAGCTTACCTCAAGTAGGGTGCGCTAGCGGTGCTAATACCTTCCCTAGCCACAACCAGTCCCTTACCCGTGAATCTCTGACAAGACCAGTATATCCGGGTTTTCTAGTAACCCTCAATGAAATACTAGGTGGCGACTCCCAAACACCCAAGAACAAATCAATGAACGAAACGCAAAATTGCCAAAAGGCCGCCGCGCGGTGATGTGCAACATTACCAACCGAAATAGCGACAAAAATGGCATTACCGACGAACGTTATTCCGACGAACGTATTGCGTTAATGTAGTCGGTAAAATCTTACACCGACGGATAATGCCTGTCAGTAAAATTGTTAAATGTTGTAGTGATCAAGCACACTATTCTCTTCTTATCCTAAGATATGTTGTCTTTCTTCGTTTTTCTTTTTTTTTTCTTTTTGGTTTATTAACCATGTGTTTTCTTTTCTTTTTTCTTTTTCTTTTTTAATTTTTTTAATTAAGAGCCAAAATAAAGCATGCCATTAAGGTAAGAATATTTCATTTCTTTATTGTGTTTTTTGCATTATTATTTTTTTGTCATAATTTTTGTTCAATTTTGTGTTCTTAATAATTTTATGAATTAATAAATGACATGTAGATAGTTTCTCAAATAGGGGAGATGCTGTCGAATTTTTTAAAAATGGAATCATTTAATTGTTTTATTCGTTAATTTATGTAGATGCCTAGGAAAAAGTTTATTGCACGTCGCGAGGACAAGCTTACTACTAGTTCTTCTATTAGCAATGCTGAGGACCATGAGTCATTGGGTGTCAACCAAGAACATCCACCTGAGGCACAAGCATCGACTCAAGACGCAAGCTTGTTAGGTGGGATGCAACAACATCGAGGCCCCCTCTTCACAGTAGGATCCATTAACTCGTAAGTACGACGCCTAGTGGAAGGACGACCTTTCAATGTAAGTTTGTTTTGCTTTCACAATGACATGTTTAATAATTTTTTAAAAAATAATATCATTTCACGAATGCAATTTCATGTTTACAAACATTGATGATGCTAGAACAATAACATTGACCTTTAAATCGTTGATGAAAATTTCATTGTTTCAATAGAGTTAGGTTTCCATCCAAACATCCTAAATGAAAACAACAAGTCGATGCAAGATTTTCAAGGTTCAAAGTTAGTATTTACTTAGATATATTTTTATGTTAATTTGGATCGTTTATTGAGAAAATGGATAATAGGTGAGAGCTAATAATAATGTTGCAATGAGGGTTTGGGAGAATCACGTTGCAACTAAGTTCAAATTCAGGATATTGTTTTTATTCCAAATATTAAAATTTTATTTTTCAATTACTAACAGATAATTAATTTGTAGCATATAGGTTACAAAAGGAAGCCAGTATGGATACATTTTTTGTACGAATTGCAACATAAAGCCAAAAATTATACAAAAGAAAGAGAGCTTTCAGGCTAGAATGACATGACTAAATGGAAGGATTTCAGACTGTTGTCGCACGTCCCCCACGCGGCATCTGATGGTGATTTTTTGTTTGATTTCGGGTTTATTTGTTTTCGTGAATAAAGGAGTCGCCACCTAGTATTATGGTCACTAGGAAACCTAACTGGTCTTTCAGAGATTCTAAGGCATGGGACTGGTTGCGTAAAGGGAAGGTATTAACACCCCTAGTACATCCTACCTAAGGTAAGCTGCTTGGTGTTTGGTTTGTCTTATAATTGCTATGGTGTTGGTGTTTTCCTAGGATACGTTTTGCTATGATGAACAAACTTGGACTTGAAAG
>Ga0307515_10010439_pt1 | contig 17794 bp, 8 predicted proteins | sample 17_EM_MG_FD_194513 | JGI IMG/M metagenome (GOLD analysis project Ga0307515, IMG submission 194513) | Populus trichocarpa ectomycorrhiza microbial communities from riparian zone in the Pacific Northwest, United States - 17_EM | ecosystem: Host-associated > Plants > Roots > Unclassified | place... | reverse complement strand
ATTTGAAAAAAAAAATAATTTAAAAAAAAAGAAAAGGGAAAAGTAAAAAAAAAAAAAAAGAAGAAGAAGAAGAAGAAGAAGGAAGAATCACTCTGGATTACTGTTGTAATCCATAGTGAAATGTGTGTGGGGGAACAGTGATTCCCCCATACGGTTTAGTATATTAGTTAATAAAAATCACATGCGATGATATTAGCTAGCAAATTATCATAGGTGATTATTTTCGGTTCGGTTTAGTTTTTATTAAAAAAAAAAGTAATCAAACCAAAATTTAAAAAAAAACGAAACTGAACTGAACCGAAACCGGTTCAAACCGACCGGTTTCAGTTTGGTTCGGTCGGTTTTTTAGGACAAAAACCGGTTCAAACCGATTTGGCTCGGTTTTTTCTGTTTTTTTTTTGTTTGGATTCAGTTCGGTTCAGTTTTTTCGGTTTCAGCCTTATAAAACCGAAACCGAACTGGCTAGTTTTTTCAAAATTTTAAACGATTTAATTGGTTTTTTTTCACAGTTCGGTTTTTTTAATTAATTTTTTCCGGTTTTCTCGATTTAATTGATTTTTTAGTTTTTTTTCTCATCCCTACAAACTACAAGAGAAATCAAGAAGTAGAGTGTTGAAATATAAAATATTCCAATAAAAAAAACGAATGTAAAACATGATTTACAAAGAATCCTAACATGAGTGGTAAACATAACTTGTTTGTAATAATATGCTTGATAAATTTCATTCAAAACCTCTTGCATCACAAACAATTGAATTGTGATTGGATGAATCTTTTTTATCTCCTCGCAGTTTATGTTGACTTCCTCTAATCTTTTTCAATATTTATGGGTTGAAATGTGAAGAAAAATTTAAAGTTTAGAATTAAAATGCAAAATTTTAAAAAATAAAAATAAATAATGCAAAAATCTAAATTTCATTAAAAACCTCTTGCATCACAAACCTATTGGCGTTGATAAAAGGTTTTTAATGAAATTTATGTTTCCTATTTAGTTTGAGATATTAAATAATATGCTTGATGATTTTATTTTTCCTTGTTTTTCAAGACTTTTATTATTTTTCCTTTATTTTAAGGTTTTCTAGTCTATTTATAATGATTTTCAAGTTTATTTAAGGAGTTGTGAACCTCTTAAAGAGCTATTTGAAAATAAATATTTAGTAATAAGATTGTGAATTAGGGTTTTTGTGTGATATATTCTTTGAGAAATTTGTATTATTGTGTTTATTGTGTTTATTGTGCTATTTTCGTTTGCGCCGGTTAGCATCAAGCCTGACAATTTCTAGTGGTTAGTTGTTATGTGTTGTTGAAACCATTGATGAAGAGGTGGTCGCAAAATAGAATGTGCTTGTGTAGTAGGGGATGAAGAGGTTTTTCCTTGGAAAAGAGACGTTTAAAAATGGATGATAAAGGACATATAGAGATAAAATACAAAACTGACCAGTCAGTTAGAGATAATAAATTAACATGTAAAAGTGCGTTGAAGAATTATCTTATCGGTTAATAGAGATGATGAAGAGAACTAAAGGATCACGAGAAGAGTAATCACAAATCCATTATCAGTTATGGGAATCCATTTCGAAGGTATGAGCATTACATATCACTTATTGATTATGACTAGTATCTTAGAGATCTTGTTTATGACGAGATATATGTGGATCAGTATTCTTCGTCAGTCTATAATGTTTATTTTGATAATTACATCATATACACTAGTAATAATGGTAGTGATGGTATCACTAATGATATCCTCGTTGATAATTTAAAGGTCGTGTAAAAAGAAAACATAGAAGGTACTCAACAAAATAAAATTATTGATTTAAATTATGGTAATTCTCTTGGTTACAAGTTTATTGTGATCCTAGAGGTATATGTTTTAAGGGGTTACGTGGATATAAAACATACCGATGAAGAAAGTTCAAAGTTTGCAATTTATTACTCGAAAAGTCAATTAAAGCAAAATAATTTGTTAATTGTTGTTTGTTATATAAATTATAAGATCAAAGGACCGAAGTTAATGTTTAAAGTTGTTATACACTCAAAGTGAAGAAAGAAAACAAGTTGGAAAGCCTTGATTAGACATCCACAAGATCTGGACAAGAGTAATTTAAATTCAAGAACGAGTTTTTTCAACCCAGAAAAAACTTGTTATAACCCAATTTTGGCTCGTTGGTTTTTAATTTAATTTTGCGGAGGTTAAAATATAAAATTAAAATATCATGGATTTATTTTGATGAAAAGTGTGATTTGTCAACTTACACGAAAACTAGGGACTACAATGAGCTTTTGTCATTCTATCCTTATCATCAAGATAAGAATAGTTATCCGCTTTCGAATTTGATTCTTAATCAAATTTAAATTTCAAAAAAAAGAATAAATTTGTTTGGGACTTTATTTCTTACACGCAATAGGACTCTTGCACTATAAATACAAATCGCAGTGTATGCTCAAGAGGGGAAGCCATTACAAGAAACCTAGAGAAGACATTCCAAAAAAATTAAAGGAGACATTAAAAAACACATAAAAAAAAGAGAAACATAAAAAAACCGCAAGCTTTTTCTTTTTTTCTTTTTTTTTCCCTGGCCTCCAGGAAACTCCTTTCAAAAGACCACCGCAAGCTTCAACCTCTGCACCTTAACCTTCGGCAACAACGTTGTGACCAACTCAAAACGACATTCTCTCCCCATCGTGATCTCCTGTTGCAGCCGTGAATGAGACGACAACACTGTAAGTGGTAATAAGCAGGAGCAGCACGGTAGCCGGATCCCTCCTCCCAAAGCAACAACACGATAGCAGGATGTTCTTCTAGTCTTTATTAAAGCAACGTTGGAAACTCTCCTTCATGCCTGCAATCCTGTCTTTGTTGTGAACAGCAAGCCAGATCTTCAACCGCGAGCAACGCCCGACCGTCTCCCTTAGCTTCGCCTCTAGCCATGCCAGGTGAGTTCTTTTTTCCCTGTTTTGCTAAATTAATTAGCTTGTTACTGCGGCATGCATGCGTGAATTATTCACACATGCATACAATAGAGACCAGCCGGGTCACTAGCTTGGACAACTTGTACTGCTGGGCTAGATCCAGCAAAAAAACACATTAAAAAAAATAGTTTCTCTTTTCTTTTAACCCAAATTTTGCGGATTTATTTATTGGTGTCAGAGTTAGGAATACTCTGTTATTTGGGTTGCATAATATTTACCAACGCTAGAGTTAGAAATATTCATAGATAAATATTCACTGACACTAGAATCAGGAATATTGTATAGGGACAAAAAAATGGAATAAAGACAAACTCATAGCAATTTAAGACAAAACCAATAATGCAACCTGCCTCAGGTGGGTAGCTTTAAGGGGTGATAGTATCTTCTCTTTCATGTAACTAGCCTCGTACCATAAAATCTTTGTTGACCAATTAGGGTTTCTAGTGACCACAATACTAGGTGACGACTTCTTAAATTAGAAAATTTCCCCCAAAGAGCAAGATTTCAGATATTTATTATTTTCTCCAAGATTATTTTTTTAATTGGTCGTCACGATGTCCGCATGTGACAAAATGATGACTCCACTGGGACTTTTAAGACTAAGTTTTGTTGTTTGTCTTTTTATTACTATCTCATTTGTTGTGCTTGTTTGATTTATTTGATTACCTTTACTGCTTTAACATGCATATCTATTGTCATGCATTACTTCAAGAGCACACACCTTGAAATTTAGGATATGTGAAGTAATGGTACCCCAATGGTTTTAGCATGAGTAAGACTCGTGAAACTATCCAACTCTCGTTTAATTGTTTACTTGATAGTGGTTGATATGTCAATCTAATATTACTCAGGGCCTCTGTCTTCATACTACTTGTAAGCCTCATATCAACCTTTCAATGATGATCACTGAGCATGCGAAGAACCATATGAGACTAGATAATAACTTACTCACGTGATGCACTTAATGACTAGAACCAACCTGTTAGGTTATATCCGGTGTAATCTCATTATGGTTAGCCCAACATATGGCATCTTGAATTCCAAAACTATTGGGTGGCAAATGTTTGTCACATAGGATACAAGAGTCTGAGTTGTTACAGTTGACAACAGGTGACCGACTTGATTTGAAAGCCAAAAGGTTTATCAAAAGCTCAAACTTAAGTGAGACTAGACAAGGATCTCCTTGTTGGCATAATGATGACATCATGTCCCTAAAATCCATGAATAAACAACCATTGCCACCCTGCGAAGGGCGAGTCCACATTGAATCTGCATTTTCCTTGTTGTAGCATCATTATTTGCGCATGATTGCATAATTCATTTAGCAGATTGAAATATAGATTTTCCATTGAAACGCACCTATAACACTCGACTACGGGAAAGACAGATGGATAACGAAGAAAAAGCCCAACACCAAAAAAAGTTGGAAAGTCTTAAAGAAGAAGTCGTGAGGCTTACTAGTTTACTCAAACAGACCTTAGGATCTAAATCTGGAGAAGCAAAATTTACAACTCAACTTGAACCTTCGCTTGCAAAATCCACAGAATCTGTGAGCAAATGAGGTGTCATTTGAATCTCAACAGGCTATGTATTCTAAATTTACTCAACCAACATATCCTATAAGAATGTTGTCTACCATTGACCTTACAATGAAGGAATCTCAAAAGAACAAGATGGTAAAAGAAGATGGCATGGACAAATTGGCTGCCCTAGAACAAAGGATGAAGACATTCGAAGGAACTAGCCTACATGACCATATAAAGGTTGTTGAGATGTGTTTAATGCCCAACGTGATCAACCCTAAATTTTTAAAGTATCTGAATTCGTCAAATATACAGGAACTTAATGCCCTATAACTCATCTCAAGGTATACTGTAACAAAATGGCTGAAATGGTTTATGACGAGAAACTGTTGATTCACTTCTTTTAAAACAGCTGGAGTTATGTTTATTTTATTTTTTAATTATGTTTATTTTCCCAATTTAGTTTATGAAGTTATATAACATGTTTAATAATTTTATTTTTCCTATTTTTTAGGACTTTTATTATATTTCCTTTATTTTCAGGTTTTATATTTTGTTTAAGTTGATTTTTAGATTTATTTAAGGAGTTGTAAACCTCTTAGAGAGATAAAATGCTTAAAAAATCATTTAGTAGTAAAATTGTGAATAAGAGTTTTTGTGTGATCCCTTCATTTGAAAATTGTGTTGTCACACTTACGGTTTTTTTTTTGTTGGTTCCATTTGCAACAGTTTATCTTGGAGAAAAAAGTTTAATGAAGGTAGTTTTCTTTTTCAAACATGTTAGAAAAATTGTATCGATGCTTGTAAATTTTTTTTTTAAAGTTCGATTTGATTTTAGTTTATAAAGTGATTAAAAGTTGTTTTAAGGTTAAAAATAATTTTATTGAGGTTTCTAATATATTTTTGAAATAATTTCATATGAAACATATTTAAACTAGAGTTTTTAAGATCCAATAACTTGGACTATAATTTTTTTATTACCAAAAATAATAAGAATATATGAGTGAACAAAATATCATCTACTACATTAAAAAAAAAAGTTTGAGTTGACAACTTTTTTCTTCTTCTTAAAAAATACAACAAATTTAGGCACACTTGACTTTTCCCATTTAGACTATGCACATGGACCAATAACATCTAGCTTTTTTTTTTATTATTATTTTTAATTTATATACCTTGTTTTATTTTTAAAATTGTTTAGTTTATTTTTTAAAATAATAATTAATCTTTTAAATTATCTTTCTGGTCATAATAGCTAAACGAGATTATTGTAATTTATATTTAATTTTTTAGTTAAATCAGTTGTATTTGCACGATTCATTCGTAAAAATAAAAATTATATACACCTAATGATCACAATTAACCTCCAAGTTAAATAAAATAAACACTTAAAATGTAAAGGATAGTCAATGTAAAATATTTAAACGTGCAATTGTATACTTTTTACTATAAAGATTAACTTCACGTTTAGTCTTTAATTACCATTCGCCACTCTTTTTACTATTTATAATCTAATTTATTTCAATTCATTATTACCAGGCATAAACATCATCTTTTTTAAAAATTAAAAAATCCATGATATTAAAAAATATATCTATAACATTATACTTTTCTTATTTTAAAATTAACTTGAAATTTTATCAACATCACAATGTAAGCGTATTTTAAATGATAACTATTTTTTACGTGGGCTTCTTAAGTTGAAATGAAAGGTGATTAAATTAGTTGAGAATTATATTTCTTAATTGAATATAAGTAAAAAATTTCATAAGATGCGACATTTAAAGATTAAACCAGGTTTAAGAGGTTTGCTGAGTTTGCTCTGTTTTTTCCTTTATTCTAAATTAATGCTTTCTTATTTTTTATCGATTTGTTTTTAAAAATTGTTTTGTTACTTCTTTCGGTTTAATTCTCTTTTTTTAACTTTTGTTTTCTTATTTTTTTCAGTTTGATTCTATTAGGTTAATCCCCAATAATTTTTTTTCTATTTCACTTCATCATTTTTTAATCTATAAATAATCTATCATATTACAAATAATTTTTAATTTCACCCCCTATGATTTTTAATCTTTCAAATTAGGTCCTAATTCTTTTAATTGCATTTGTTTTTGCTTAGGATAATGTTTTTTTAGATTTTATCCTCATTGGTTTTTTTCCCTGTCAGATTTTAGCCCTATTTTTTACCATTCCTTTTCCTTTTCAAGTTTTTTTTATTAATAGTTTTTCAACGTTTCCATCCTTCAAAATTTAACTGAATGAGATTTAAGCGTTTTGATTGAACTCGGGTCCATGATTTAATAAGTTGTAAGTTTTTCAGATTAAATTAGGTTTAAGAGGTTTACTTGATTATTTCCCTCATTTTTTAAGCTGATGTTTTCTGTTCTTTTTTCGGGTTTTTCTCCAATTAGGTTAGCATGGGATTGTTTGATAATCTAAATTGGCTTGGGTGTGATTCTTTTTTTTCATTGTTTTTTTGTCAGTTTATTTATTATTGTTATTTTTTTATCATATTATTTAAATTGTCACTTTAACTAATAACTTGAGACTTGAAATTTTTTTAACCTAATGCTTTTTTTACATGTTTTTTTTGGCCCGTGGTGATGCGCAGGTAACATATCTAGTATTGAACGTAAGAGATAAAGGTGTTTTTTTTTTACCTCAAGAGATGGAGCCCGTTTTCTTTTATTTCAAAAGCGCTTTTGAAAAAAAAAATTATTTGCTTCAAATTAATATTTTTTGATATTTTCAGGTCATTTTGATGTGCTGATGTCAAAAATAATTTTTTAAAATAAAAAAAATATTATTTGATGCATTTTCAAACGAAACATTTTGAAAAACAATCATTACCACACTCCCAAACACCCCAAAGACATTAGTGGTATAGACATGGATAGTTTTTTACTTTGAGAAATTTGTATTTAGTGTGTGTGTATATAAAAGTCAATAAATGAAAAATAGTTATTTATGTTAATTAAATATTAAAATAAAAAAGTTAATCTTCCTAGTTACTTAGCATGCCGTGTTGCTGATGTTCAAGATCCATTCATGCTTCCTTCATGAATATGATGAAACCCTGTACGTTTAGATCAGGAACCACCAACCATCCTTGTATTTATAAACGGTGTGCTTCTAAATTGATCGAAGCTCACGGCTAAGCGGATACAGATACAGGTAGGAGCTAATCCTTTTAGCAGCGAAAGTTAAAAAAACATCATGGATTCAAGGTTACATATTGTTCTTGCGTTGCTTTTGCTGATATGCGTTGGGGCAGCACAGGTCAAGAGCCAGGAATCGTTGCCGCAATGCCTCGCCGCTTGTGGGCAAGATATAATGAAATGCGCAGAAACTTGCGCATCAAAAGGCCCGTTGGAGGACGCCATTTCGTGCATCGAGACCTGCAGTGTTGATAACTTCACTTGCATGTATGATTGTGCGACGACCGCCGTCATACCACCATCCCCGCCACCCGTGGAACACTAATTCTACTTTCCGACGAGTGTTAAACATACTGCTGAGGACTACTCCATCCAATAATGACTTATATATTTCTGTTCAAATAAATGTTAGCACAAGCTACCAGTCTCCTCGAGGCTCTCTGTGGTACTATAAATGGTTTAGAATTAGTTTCAATGTCTGAATATTGCGTGAAGGATGCATATATTCTTAAGCAAATCGAAGAAGCGAGTCTTATACATAGAAACTCATACCACTGTATCACAACAGAAGAAAAATAAAATTTATTTTATTTTATTTTACCATGTTCCAACTCTTACTTTTCCTTTTGCCACAAAATATAACCTTGATTTACAATCAATTAAGTATTTAATATTTACTTTTCTATAAAATATCCTAATTCTCAATTTTTTTTATATGGAGTCTATCAATTATAATCTTTCTTTTTTAACCTTCCTTACAGATCTATATGTCACCATTTAAAATAATATATATCGTTAAACAGATTCATTTAATAAATTCGCTATTACAATTAGCTTCTGCATCAATTTGGACTAAATTACGGGTCAAGAAATCCTTTTTTTTAAAAAAAAAACCTAAGAATTTAAATAGGAAAAGAAAAGGAATTTCAATTCTTATTTTACAGAAATATTATCAATTTTAAAAGGGTCAAATGTCATGTCATCATTTAACAATCAAATCACCTTAATATTAGCAAATTTCAATTACTTTGTTTTCACTGTTGAAAATTTGATTGATAGAAAGTAAAACAAAAAACAAAAAACTCATCAAAACATCAATCATAAAACTTGATTAAAAATAAATGATAAAATTCATCAATTAGAAAAGAGATTTTTCCACAAACTCACAACTTAATAGTGACTTTTGATATAGAGAGTATTTGAAATTATGATGTATAATATTTTTTAAAATAGTTTTTTTTTAAATGTATTAAAATGTTTTTTTATTTTAAATATCAGCACATAAAATTATTATTTTATTTTTAACTAATAAGGATTTTATTGGTAAAACAAAATTCAATTTAAAAAAAACTCAAAATTATGTGTTTAAGAATTTAATTAAAAAATTTCAAGATTTAATTAAATTTATTAAAGAATTAATTGCAAAAAAAACTAATTTTTAAAGTCATTTTTAAATCAAAAACATTTTAAAAAAGCATGAGCAAAGTCATGCTAAACACCCTAATAATGGTGTTTGGCATTGTGGTCCAACCACATTTTAAAAAAAATTGAGTTATTTTTAAAAAAATTTGTACTGTTTTGATATTCCATATAAAAGATTAAAAAATATAATTTTAATATAATTTTAAAAAATATTTTAAAAAACAAAATTTAACGAACAGTAATTGCACTCCCTTAACCAGTGGCTAGTAGACAACCATTGCCTGGTTGCTTTCTTTTATTAATTTCCCATAACTTTTAGAGCCCATCACTCCTGCCACTCCTGCCCAAGCTTTGGTCCCCAACCAAAACGGAGACCAGCAACCAGGTACCATCCACAGAAAGTAAGAAGAGCGAACGTGTGGATCTCTTTAACAGTTGAATCGCATTTTTGTTCCTCTCCTCTCCAAAATGTTGGCTAAATTCAGAGCCCCCCTTAGATCTCTCCACCTTACTCCCATAACAAACATCCCTCAAAATCGAACAGCACAAGAAAACATTAAGGAACATCATCATGTCTCTAACAATTAAACTAACCATAACTCCTCACATAATTAACCTTAATCTCCACCCAAAACACCGCACAAAAATCCCAGCTTACAGCCTCGGAGTCCGACCAAAACCAATCTACCATTCAAACGCACTAATCCCCATTCTATATAACAACAAACAACCCAGAATGTCTCAAGCTTCTGTTTCCGGTTCAGTTATCAAGAGTTCCTTGATCGAGCCAGATGGTGGAGTGGTGGTGGATGTTATAGTGCCAGAGTGCGAGAGGGGGTCAAAGACTTTGGAAGCAGAGTCATTGCCTAAAGTGAGGCTGGCAAGGATTGATGTAGAGTGGGTCCATGTGATAAGTGAAGGATGGGCGAGTCCATTGAAAGGGTTTATGAGAGAAAATGAGTATTTGCAGAGTTTGCATTTCAATTCTTTAAGAATGGGAAATGAGACAGTGGTTAATATGTCGCTTCCTATTGTTTTGGCAATTGATGATGAGACTAAAGAGAATATTGGGTCTGCAAAGGATGTTGGGCTGGTTGGTCCTGATGGTGATTTGCTTGCTATCCTTCGAAGGTTAGTTAACCCGTTCTTATTTTATCTATTCGTGGTAGCTTTTAAAAAAATGAATCTTTAATAGAATATTGTGCAAATACACATTTCTATAATGTGGTCAACCGTATAAATTTATAAGTAGCAGAGTCAAACCTGGAATTTGTATTAGGGAATCCCATCTGTTGTTTAATAGTCACGTGAAAATGAAATGCAGTGTGTTTTGATTGGAATTTTAAATAACTCCTGTGGCGGTTTCGAGTAAAAAGCTATGATAGTTGAACTTTCGGAAAGGATAAAGCTAGTTTCTTTATGAGTGAAATGAAGCCAAGCAATGCACTAGGAAGTTCTTTTCGTTTCGGTTAAACTCTTGATGTTCCAGTAGAAGACAATTCCATGTCTGGAACTCAGAATTTATTGATGGTGCGAACACCCGTTGTCATGTGTGACTAGAGAGCACATGTAAATGCACACTAGATGCTCTTGCTTACATGTTTGAAGAAAATGTTTGTGTAAAACAGCTTCAGGGAAGCCACCAGCTTTACAATGTGTGTCAAACCTAATTGTTGGTTCTGTCTTGGTTATGATCATCATGTTAGAAACCCCATGGACTGAAATTTCACGGGAGGGTATGTTTTACGCTGCTGGAAAATGGACTCCTGGTTTTGTACTTTGATTTTCCTTTGTTGGGTAGCCATGCTGCATTGCCCCTTTTTTTTAATAATTGCATTCAACTTATGCAAGTTGCTCCAGACCTGCCAAGTTATTTGAATTTCTTCTCTTAGCCAAGAGAGAAATATTCTAAATTTAATTTTTTATTGCAGTACTGAGATATACAAGCATAACAAAGAAGAAAGAATAGCTAGAACATGGGGGACAACTGCACCTGGACTGCCATATGTTGAGGAATTCATTACTCCAGCTGGTAACTGGCTCATAGGTGGAGATCTAGAAGTTCTAAAGCCCATCAAGTACAATGATGGGCTTGATCACTATAGGCTCTCTCCCCAACAACTCAGGAAGGAATTTGATAGACGTCAAGCTGATGCAGTTTTTGCATTTCAGTTAAGGAATCCTGTTCACAACGGGCATGCCTTATTGATGAATGATACACGTAGGCGGCTTTTGGAAATGGGTTATAAGAATCCTATTCTACTGCTTCATCCCTTAGGAGGTTTCACTAAGGCTGATGATGTTCCTTTGGCTGTTCGGATGGAACAACACAGCAAGGTTGCATTCATTAATTTCTTCTACATATCATACGAGATAATACTGATCTGAGATAACATCCATTCTGTGATCATCCTTTCTTTTCTTTTCTGACCAACTATCTAAAATGAGTCTATTTGCTGTGTAGTGGGCATTCATGGTTCTGTTTTTGAGCAGGTTCTAGAAGATGGAGTTCTTGACCCTGAAACTACCATAGTTGCTATATTCCCATCACCTATGCATTATGCTGGTCCTACTGAAGTGCAATGGCATGCCAAGGCTCGAATAAATGCAGGTGCTAACTTTTACATTGTAGGTCGCGATCCTGCTGGTATGGGTCACCCAACAGAGAAGAGAGATTTATATGATCCTGATCATGGAAAGAAGGTTCTAAGCATGGCTCCAGGCCTGGAAAAGCTGAATATTTTGCCATTTAGGGTGGGTTTATCAGCCTCTTACCTCTCTGCCAAAGCTCCTTTTCTCCTCTCTGCTTGTCTCTTTTGGCTATCATCTTTAATAACATCTTCATCTTCTATTTTCATCTTAGTGCATTAATACTCTACAGTATATGACAATGAACTAAGTAAATGCTCCTTTTGAATTTATTTCAATAATGAAAGATCTCCTGGTAGATGGCTGGTCATGCTCAATACAAGACTACCAGTGACCTCTCTTGAAATAGAAGAGTAGGAAATTGTTCAATTGATCATGTTCTAGTACGTTTTAGAATTGGAACAAGTTAAGCTCAAGATTGAATTAGAAAGTACTGCAGCCATTGCTAACTTGGGCAAGGCACAATAGGGCCAGAAACTAAACATTTTGAAGACAGCATAGAAGATGATTGTTGACAAACAATTTGCAGACCGAGTGGATGCTCATATGAGACTGGACTAGGTCTAGTAAATAAGGTGCCATTGTTTACTGTTTTCCACTTTGATGCCTGTTCATATCCAACCTCAATCTGATTGTTCTTTACACCTGAGAGTTTGTAATGCATTTGCTGGGTTTGAAAATTGAAGTTCAAGCATTCTTCCTTTTGACGCTATCTCCCCAGTGAAGCCAGTGAGTAATCTTTCTGTCATTAAATGGTGCAGGTGGCAGCATATGATACTGTGGCAAAGAAGATGGCATTTTTTGATCCATCTCGTTCCAAAGATTTCCTCTTCATCTCTGGAACCAAGGTAGGAACAATATCTGGTAGATAATTGTTTCTGTTTCTATGGATGTAAAAGAGTCAATGCTATTGCTCATAAAGTATGAAGCCCTGATATTCCTCCATGCTGTCTATAATTAATCTCGGTATGTCAGTTATAATGAGTTGTTTGACTCAGAAAGATCAATTGACATTGACAAAGAACATGGCAACAGTAACAAAACTGGTCTTATGCATATCCTCTTACGAATAGAGAAAGGAAATCGTTATTGCTGCTAATTGTGTGTTATTTGATAGAGAGTAATATGGCATCATTAGATGATTCTTTCTATTGAAAAATTATTGCATTGTCTCTTAGCTTTCATAAAGTTGGTTCAAGATGTGGAAGTTTGCTTTTAGGAACTTCTCTCAATCTCCCTGTGATTGTTTAGAAAAGAACGCCATGCTAATTTTCTGAGAAATGGACCTGTGACTGTTGAAGATTTTGCAGATTAAAGAAGTGACCGCAGGAGATTTTTTATCCTAGTTTTTTGGGTTGTTGGAGGTTTTGTATATAAACTGTATGGACACAATCATGCCAGATATAATCTTCTACATGTAATTTGGTATACTCGTTTTGTTGCAGATGAGGACTTACGCAAGAACTGGTGAGAACCCTCCTGATGGTTTTATGTGTCCTGGTGGTTGGGAAGTCCTTGTCAAATATTATGAGAGGTTGCAGGCAGAAGAGGCAACACCAGCTGCCGTATCTGCTTAAACCTATGATTTGTTACCTTCCGAATAGCTCGAAGAGAAGAAAGAGTTTTTATTATAGGTTTCAGCAGAATGCAATAATTTGGTGAGGCGGCTAATAGATTTGAAGATCTTCCCTTCGATACCTGGCGGTTAGCTTGGAATTTTTCACTAGGTTATGTTTGTTACAAATGTAAAAATGTTGGGTTGTTCTGTTCTGTTAATCATTTTTAAGACAATTATTTATGCACGGGAAAAATATTTACTGCTATCAATTATTATAAAATTAACCAAGGTGGTTTTCTTGCATTCACTGATGGCCTCATGATGGTATCATTGTCAGTGTGAGCTGTATCTCGGTTACTTGCACTCTTTTTCCAGTGTGTTAGCTTAAAAGATTTGAGTGGACAGATTCTTCTTCGGCCTGGGCAGGCTCGTGTGAGCATGCCTTTAGGGAGTCCAATCATTGTGCCATCCAGCAGCGGGATGCTTTCCCAGTTTTCTCGAAGACATGCACGGGACTAGTTTCTCTCTTCTTTGTTTTTGTAGCCTCTGTGGCTTAGGGATTATTAGCCCTCCTTCCAATCCAGAAGAGAAAAGAAAACGATTTGAGTGGAGCATGAAAGGATCAACACAAGACAGAGCCGAAGCTGCGAACTGCAGCTGTTTTCCGGTTGTGCAGCATTTAGGGCTTTGGTTACCATGAATCTGGAAAATGGCTGTCTTGTAACTGAAAATGATGAACTGTGTAATCTAGAAGATGATGATAGTTGACGGTGATCTTGTTATTTTTACAGCAATGAACTAGTCGTTGACCGCCCAGTTAGTGATGTAGCCGCCTGGTGTTCGACAGAGTTCTCCTGACTACAGGGTTTGCATTTTAGAGACACTGCCTGATGCAAATGTCCGTTCCCACAGTCGAAACATTGCATATGGTGGGCCCTTTCATGCCTTCTAACAGCTTATTCTCTCATGATTCTTCCGTTCCTGCCATTTTATATTATAGTTTATACTATCCTAGAGCAAGATATTTCTGATGTCTCGTCGTTGGAGTTTCTGCAACTGCTAGGTCTCGAATTTGTTATGGATAGTTTCGTGCTCTCTTCAAAATAATGGTCTGGAGGGTCCAGTTTCACTGCATGTTGGGTTCTTCTGGTTCGGTAGGCACTGGACCTGGGCCTAGCACGCGTGGTTAGCCCTCTGATCCTGTCTGGTTAGGGTCCAGTTTCAAAATAATGTTCCGGTACTTTATCATCTCACGCGGACAAATTCTCATTGGAGACCTCATCAATATCTTAAAAGAACTTTAGGATGTAATATAACATTATCACTATAATTTTGATCAGGTCTATTAATTTTGACAAATTATTTGGATTTTAGGACTCGTTGTTTTCTGTTATCAGTTTGCGATAACTAATAATATAGTTATCAAACTCAATTCGAGATCTAATCCATTAAAAATTTAGATCATTAAGTTGTTGAATCAACTTGAGATAATTCTAAAACAATATTTTTTTTAGACAAAACAATAAAAAAATTCTTTGAAGTTGACTCCATCATATTTTATATTAGTTTGGCAAAAAAAAACCAAGTTGTGAATCAATGACTTGATGATCTAAATTTGATATAGTTAATATTTAAAATAGTTTGAAAAAATAGATTACTTCAAATCAATACAATGTCAAATTTATGTACTCCCTATATGTAGGTGAATTTAATAACCATGCCAAAAAAGCTAGTACTCTAGTAGTAGTAGTAGTAATAGGGGGACCAATTTTGTTCTTAAATGCTGGGTTTCTGCTATCTAAAAGTTGTTTACAACCAATTCTCTACTGTAATTAAGTTTAATTATGATGTTTGATTTAAATTCAATTGATAAATAAGTTGAATTCACAAAAAAATAAAATTCCATTCATTTTCTTTTCTATATTACCCCTATTACTTTCATTTTATTTCTTTAAGTGTTTTTAAAAGAGAGCTAGCTGGGTATTTTAAAAAAGTTAGTTTTAACATTAAATTTTTTCATTTTAAAATTATAAATAAAAGGGGTTGGATTCTAATTTATTTTTATAGTATTTTTAGATATTAAATTCCATTTAAAATTCAGTTCTTAACTTTCAAAAACATTTAAAACTTTATATTTCACTAAAACTTCTAAATTAAATTTAATTTAGAGGATTCTAAACCTGCAGTAAAGTATACAAGACGAGCAAAACAAAGAAAAAGTGAAAGTAAAAACACAAACGAGTCAAACATTTTATAGTAATTAACTGCAGCCCGCAGACACTTGTACTTTAATTTTCTGCCAAAATTAAGTGGGTTCTGAACCCCATTTAAAGAGGAGTTGAAACATTATCAATCCACACAGTAGGTTGTTTTGTAGTTTGATAGCACTTGAATCAATGCACCTTACACTTCAGAGAAAATAGTCGAGCCTTGGCTTCATGGGCTCCTTGGATACACGTTTCATCTTTGCAATCCATGCATCCACCCCGGCGTGGACCCTTGTAACGAGACACCGGCTCCTCCTGTGACATGCACCACAAAACCATCACACTTGTGTTTTCGACGCAACGTATAATATGGGTAAAAGCTAGGGTTGTTACTTGTTAGGTTTTAAAGCTATGGTGCTACACACTGTAGAGAAATAGAAAAAAAAATCTTTGATATTTTATAAAAGAAAATCTGAATAAATAGTCCAATGTTAAAACAACACCATGACTGTGTTTAAATAGATTATTAAGACCCAGATTCAATTAAAAATTAATTAAAATAGAAAAAACAATATATTCTGAACTTTATTTTAGAAGATCTGACGATCTAATAACTGATAAATGAGATTTTGATAATTAAGAACTCTGTCTATAGAATTATATGACTAAATTTGAGTCCAATACAGTAGTCAAATCTTTTTTTCTTTTTTTTAATGTTTTTGTCATGTACGTTTCATACCTGATATATCTAGATTTCTTTGCTGATTTCTTTTAAAAAGCTTAATCTTATGTATCTTGTTCATTAACGTCTTTGCAGTACATTCCACGTAAGTTTTATACACCAAATGAGTTTGACGTTAATTCTCCTCCTCCATGCTGTTACGGTACATGTGCATGTTAATAAGGTTGAGGTACAAATCCGTGAAGTCCTTAGGGTTCTTGCTTCTGGGACTCATAGCTGTCATGGGGGCCAATACAATTAATTTTCCTTTCCTTAATGATTCTACACATATATATTTAATTTTCAAGTTAGGTCTGAAAGGTGCTGCTATCAGTTTCGTTAGTGGTTTCAAAATTGTTACAACATTGAACTTAATTTATGATCATATGTAGTGATCTAGGGCCATACCACGGCAATATATATCTACATGTATATGGTTTTTATTGTAATTAAGGTTCTGATCATATATACCACAATGGTTTGTGTAGTCCATGCCAAACCTTTTCTTAGCCCTAAGAATGTTTATTGTTGTCGATTTAGTTTCTTGGATCAACTACTCACGTCCTACTCCTCATGGTTTTTCTATTTTTTTTAAAAAAAAATCATAGTAAGAATGTGGGATCAACGTGTAGATGTGGCTTACATTGGCAGCAAATGTTTCACCACCCATTATTTCGTATGCTTTCCTCAATTATATCCCATGAATAATCTGTACAGGAAAGTATGTAGTAAGAAAAAACCCATTTGTAAAGGATCCAAATTGGACAGTTCGGAACCTCAGAGAGATGTTTTGCTGAGTAATGTAGCTAAAGCAGTTAGCAGTGACATCTAAAAGTCCTTACAATGTTGTCTTCACAGGAGGTATCGAAGGAAAAAAGTAACATGGCCTTCATGTGCTTAGCTTATAATAGATGGTCATTTTCTACCCTAGAATTTGCCTTGGTGGATTTACAACCATCAATAGTCACTGCTTTTCGGTGAATAATGGTGGACCCACTTTTCTGTTTTTATCTCTCTTTCGCCAGCTAATCTCCTTCACAGAACATGGGGGATGGCTTTCCTTGAAGACTCTGTGAGTATTCTCATGGCCCAGTTCTTGTTTCAACTCATCTTCAAATCCTCCTCAATAATCAAGCATTATCGGCAGCATTTAGTAGATTACATAGAAAAGATTTAGACGAATTAGTGAAGTCATTGATTAAAAGTGATTTTTATAAAATTATTTTCCAAACTTTTCTATATTTGTTTGTTTTTAGAAAAATTGATCAACAAAAAACACTTTTCAGTCAAAGAAAAATTTGGCTTGATTTCCAGGAAAGTGTTTTTCTTTTATTTTGGGCGGAAAACACTTTCCGGAAGTTGTGAAAAATTTAGAAAAGTCATATTATTTGCTGATTATATCAAATTTGGTCCTTAAACTTTTGATTGCTATATATATTTTGTTTTGAATATTTATTTTTCAATTTCATCCCTAAGAATTTAATTTTTATATTAATTTTGGTCCATATTTTTATAATTGTTATTTGCTTTTCCCTTATCATTTTTTAATTAAAATTTTTTATCTATTAAATTTGATCCTCATTCTT
>Ga0307515_10010438_pt1 | contig 17794 bp, 21 predicted proteins | sample 17_EM_MG_FD_194513 | JGI IMG/M metagenome (GOLD analysis project Ga0307515, IMG submission 194513) | Populus trichocarpa ectomycorrhiza microbial communities from riparian zone in the Pacific Northwest, United States - 17_EM | ecosystem: Host-associated > Plants > Roots > Unclassified | place... | reverse complement strand
CGTTCCTCCGCGCAACCTCCCCGTTCTCGCTCACACTATCCTCAAGCTTCTCGATCGCGCGCAACAACTCGTCCATCCCCGAGCGCTGGTTCACCTGTTCGTTCTCGACTGCGCTCAACGTCCGTTGAAACTCCGCCGCAGCCGCATGCAAACTGGACAGCGTCCTGAGCCGAGTGAGGATGTGCGGAATCGAGGGCAGGTGCGGTGCTAGTCGTTGGAGAATGGGTGTCAGCTCGGATTGTAGTTGTGAAGCTGGTGTCAGGCCTGCCGGGTTGGGGCCCGAGGTCGAGGTTGAGGGTGGTGGTGCGTACCCGTTTGCTTGTGGGAGACCAGATGCGGCCGCTCGTGCTGCGCTTGCACCTGCTGGGTGAGCCGAGAGCTTATCCAGGTCTGTTAGAAGAAGCTTGAGACGACGAGAGATCGCGTCGATTGTCCGCGGTTGGGTGAGGACGGTCAGCTGGGTGTTGAGTCGAGTAAACATTGGTAGTAATGGTGGCGGTAGTGGCGATGACTTTGAGACAAAACAATATATAAGTAATCGCAGACCACCTTGCATGACCCTCTTTCCACTCACCTCATCCAATGCCGCACTGCTCGACCCCACCAACCGCTCAAGCTCACCCAACCGTCGATCCAATTCGGCAATCTCTTTCTCCCTCTCTCGTTCTTTCTCGTCCTTCCTCCCGCCCAAACTTGGTCCACGACTATGACTCAACCCTGCGTCTCGGCTTCCACTACTCTGGATAGCCTCGACCAACCGCCCCCTCCCCTCCTTGCCTCTCGTCTTCCCAATCATTTCCAGGCGGCTCTTAATATCCTTCAACCCGTCTATCATCTGCCCCGCGTCTTTCTTCTTTTCCTTTTCGGATGAGTGGACGTTGGATTTTGCCACCTCGGCTTCGAGGGTAACGAGTTCTTGTTGGAGGAAGCGAAGTCGTGCGGAGAAGGGGAGAGTGGCGGCGTGGGCTGGGGGGTAGTCGTCATCCGAGTCGTCTGGCGACGGCGGATAGGCGTACATGGTCCGTGCAGCTGTGAGCGATGTGAGCGAGTTATCCTGGAGGACAATGATACCAGAGTGGGCATCTCAGGAACTGGAAGGAGGGCCAATCTCGGCTGGATACGAGCAATGAGCAATGGGCCAGAAAAGTCTTATAACATTTAAGCAGAACCGCTGGAGGAGTATCACATTGGCGTCCTCATCCTATATGTGGTAAGCGGAAAACTCGGACATCACGTAGCATTAGCGATGTAATCGTAGCTGAGGCGGGCAGCCAACAGACAACGAGCGGCGCTCCAAATGAATCCCTCAAGGAGACAGTACCAACCATGGTGGAGTGATCGCAAACAATAAGAATAGCGGGGGAACACTGACAGAGGTTATGCAGCCATAGATATTTCCGCTAGAAGCTCTGATCGTCATGGGCGATCCGTGTACCAATGCGAGCATAGATTTCTATGCGTTAAGCAGGAGATAGAGGAAAGCGTAAGACGTGGGTATGGGAGGTTCGAGTCCCATAGAATATTGAGATTGTCAACCGGCCCTGCGAAATATCTTGAGAAGGTGCAAATGGAGCCTATAAGGCTCCAAGTGAGCTTTGTGAAAGTGTTGGTTGCTCATCCTTTGGAGCAGTTGTCTTTGAGACACCTTCTCAACTCCCGCCCTAACGTAGACCAGCATAGTTCCGTCCGAACCATCACCCACCTTTCCGTTTCTCTGCCTTTCTGAACTTCTTGCTAGCCTCTTGCGTGGACATCAAACTCGTAGGGTCGAGCTCTTCGACCGGCGCGGGTTCGATGCTACGTTTTTGGGCCGCCTGAGCGGCTTCGTCTTCTGACGATTCTTCCTGTAATAGAGTGTGTGTGGTAAGCATGAAGAATCGGAGGCGTGTATATACATATTGGTAAACGGAGACTGACCGCTAAGTCCGCAGCTCCGATAGTGTCCACGGTTTCGTACACATCTGGCGCAGTATCCTGAAAGCTGGTAAGTGAGGGTCGTGTCATCTATACATCTATACGTGAGCTTGTTCGTACGATGTCTGGCAGGTTCGCATATTTTGCAGACATTTTGCTGGGGTCAGGATCACGCCCATGCCCCAGCCTCCACGCTGGTCAGACCAAACCATAACCACCTCCCAAAAATGTCGGTACACCACCACAGACCGACGGTGAAACAAGTAGATAGCTTCGTTATAGCCCACTGCTGAGGATCCACTAAACCGATCTCTGCTTTTTAGCAAAATAAACCCTTCAAATCTCGGCACGCAACCAAATCTTCCATAAAAGAGAAAGCAAAAGGCCGCGTTCAAACCCGAACAGCTCCTCAACATGTGTCTAGTGTAAATGCCAGTGCGGCGCAGACAAAGTTGAACAGGCGAAACCAAGCGAAGCAGATTCAACTCGCAAAGCGGTATGCGCTTGTTGAAGCTACTCGGATATTCAACGGTGTCGATGGTGCACCTCGCATTGTTGCGGTTGTTCCCTTGACGGAGGACGTCACGGCCAAAGGCATTGTGAAGCGGTTTTGTGAGGCGTTGGATGTCGACTCTACGGAGTGTCCAGCACTTGGTGTATGGAAGATGAAGTGAGATATTTCCACTCTGATAAAGCTCCTCTAACATAAGCGATCTTCCTGCTGTAGGGCGGAGCGATTCCGATCAACCTTACAGTTCATCCTTCTCCCATATGGTGACCTCTATGCTACTCTCGACGCTGCAAAGGCTTCTGACTACACCATTCTTGGCCTTTCGATGGAGCAAGAGGTTGATGATCGAGGGGACGTCGTTCTACGGTGCCTTCAAGCCCAAGGTCTACCACAAGTTGTCGCTGTGGCATGTGTAAGTGCCACTTCTGCTCGTTGAATATGTTGTCATGGCATGAGAGCATCCAGTGTTCGGTGCAGTACTGCCCACGGGTAAAGCCCCGCTTTGGACCTGCTTCGAGGGTCCGCTCCCTGAGGGGCTTAATTCGTGGAGACTGGGTTAGGCGGGGTACTATCTTATACTCGAATTGCGATACTTCACAACCCTAGTATAATGGATTCCACGAACTCTGAGACTTTGCAATTAGGCCTCACTTGTTATGGGCCCCACACTCCCTTCAGGCATATGACAGAAGCTTGTCTTCTACATTGCTGATACTCGCCTGTTCTCTGCACGCTCTCGTTTCAGATGCAGACTAAATACGAGTTCGGTTTCCTCTCCACACAATCTTCCGCACGCTCCTTTCACACTTACGGTCATTGACATAAGGCCTAGACGTCAGTCCCATACACTGCTTCCAACACGAAGGCAACAAACCAAATTCTCAAATCCTTACTCTCCTTCGCGCAATACTTTGTACCCTCCCTCGCCCGCGTATTCGACTTTTCACCGTCTTCTCCTTCGTCCGAAGTGAACAACGCGTTGCGTGCGTTATGCGAGGGGAAGCCCGCAGACGTACGGTGGCGGGAGGGACGACCCTGGGTTCTTGCTGAGGAAGTTGGATTCGAAGAGGGTGCAGAGGAGGGTAAAGGGACGCTAACGGTCACCGGTGTGGTGAGGGGTGCTCCGCTCAGTGCGGATTTATTAGTTCATTTGACTGGCTGGGGGGATTATCGGATCTCCAAGGTAGGTCACATAATGTACTCCCCTGATCCTTTTCTGATTCCAAGTTAGATCCTTTCAGCACCAGTGCGACCACGCAAGTATACCACAGACGCAATGGACGTCGAGATTGAAGTCCTCGCGCAGCGCAACGAGGTAGCTGATGACCTGGTATCAACCAACGACGTGGACGACATGGCCAATGAGCAGACCTGGCCTACCGAAGAAGAACTCGATGTCGGTGCAGTGGCTGCTGACGGGGAGAGTTTACCAGATGCGAAGATGGGCACGACACCTAAAGCCGTACGCAAAGTACCGAAAGGGACCAGTGCATACCAGGCCGCATGGCTGATCGATGAGGATGGTGAGGGGGGAAGCGAAGGGGAGTGGACTGATACTGCGAGTGATGACGAAGAGAAGCCACAGTTGAGCTTTAATTTTCCTGGTGGTGATGGTGTGAAGGAGGAGGCTGCTGAGAACGAGGTGGCAGCTCCTTTGCCGGTTGATGAAGAGGAGATGGAGGAGCTTACGGAAGAAGTGGCCAGTAAGGCGGTGAGATTTGAGGATATGGATCTCGAGGAGGAGGCCAAGCAGTGCGTTCCAATTGTTCTACTTGTACTCCCCGCCGCAGTGCTGATTGTCCACCTTACTAAGGCTCAAATCATGGCGCGAACGAGAAAAGGACCATGCCTCGCACACGGAGTTCCCGGACGAGATCGACACTCCTATGGACGTCAATGCACGAATTCGGTTCCAGCGATACCGGGGTTTAAGGAGCTTCCGGACAAGTCCTTGGGATCCGAATGAAAACCTTCCAAGAGACTATGCGAGGATCTGGAGGGTTGGTAAGGGCGAGTGGGAGGGTCTATCTAGGAGGGGCTTAGAGGGCACTGACGGAATCGTGGTGCGCAAAGGCATGGGACCTCCAATCTAATAGGACTAATCATACCATTCTAGCCCGGAACAAGAGTCACCATTGAGGTTGAGGCCATCCCACGAGATGCCTATGATACCTATGACCCAAGTCGCCCATTCACGGTGTTCGGCCTGCATCGGCATGAGCACAAAGTCTCGGTCGTCCATTTTACTCTTCAAAGGAACACCGAATGTCACGAATCTATTCGATCAAAAGTGAGTCAGGCGTTCAAATATGGAGGGGATGACTCTGAGCCGAGACAGGATGAGCTCATCTTTTGTGTCGGTCCTCGGCGGTTCAATATCCGACCGATATTCAGTCAACATGTTCAGGGGGGTGCTAAAAGTACCAACAATGTGCACAAGTTTGAACGATATCTGCGCGAAGGTGTCACGTCAGTCGGAACGATCTACGGACCCATTACCTTCGGCAAGCTACCCATCACCATACTCAAACCCGCCTCATCTCCGGACTCTCCTCCTACGCTGGTTGCATCAGGCACACTCCTCCCTCCCTCGACCGCACGCATCATCACCAAACGCATCATCCTTACCGGCCACCCTTTCAAAGTCCACAAGCAAACGGCGACGATACGGTACATGTTTTTCAATCCGGAGGATGTGGCGTACTTCAAGCCTGTGCAGCTGTGGACCAAATGGGGACGCAAAGGCAATATCACGGAGAGTCTCGGGACGCATGGGTATTACAAGGCGCATTTCGATGGACCGGTTACGCAAATGGACACGGTTTGTTTGAGCCTTTACAAGAGGGTGTACCCCAGGTGGAGTCGGGTTTGGGGGGAAGGCGAGGCTGGTCGGTCACATGCTATCCCCGAAGGCGCGGTGGATACGACAATGAAGGAATAGAATTCTCTCATTCGATGACGTAAGCATCTCTCCATATCAATACCCCAAAGTTTTCACACTGCCGTAGGTTGATGGCCCGACTCCATCATCATCATTGTATTTATATCCCAACGACGTCCTGTTATTTAAGCGCACTCTTTTGGAGCCAAAAATACACGTAACACCACGCTACGTCGCTGGAGACAGCGCCGATATCCAGGCGGTCCAGGAAAACGAACAGTGTTCGTTGTATTGTCGTGCACCGATCTTATTCAACCCACCAGGTCAACCTATTTACTGCATCGTCGCAACGTCGCAACCGTGCCGATATATAGTGGGTTGCAGTGTTTGCAGAGTTGGGCGTCCGAGGCGTCTAACATTGTTGACCTACACCCCCACACCTCTAGCAGGCTAGGAGATGAGTGGAATGGAAGCTGCAGGCATTGCACTAGCCATACCCCCCCTGATTCAACTTATTTGGCACCTAATTCACCATATACAAAATGTGAGTGAAACCGTTTGCAGCCAGTATTTGGGACTTATCGGTATATAGGTGGCTGGGATAAAAGAACAAACCGTCATTAACCTTCATCATATCAGTAAGGATTTAGAGGGCGTCGTTACACTCCTTAACGAATACGGGGTGGAGCTGGCAACGAGTCCCGTGGCGGAAACTATCGCGCTTTATAAACAGTAGGATACTTATTTCATTGAACCGCGTATACCGCTCACGAAAACCTAGAAAACTCACCAACATCGAACGGATGTGCCTCTCCAAGTACTCATTACTCAACCCGGAGAGAATACACAATGAAGTGAGCGAGTTGAGGGAGGCTGTCCACCATACATATCAACGTTGGCAGGTGTGCATTACCAAGGTTTCCTCGAACCGACCAATTCTTAAGTGTGTTTACAGCTCGAAATGCAAATGCGCACCAATTTCCTCGTCATGCAAGTACGAGAGGAACACCAGGTCAGCATTGTCCAGCATACTGAAGCCTTGGTTGGTCTTGCGGACGACATCGAACATGTCAAGAACCTCCTTTCTCGCGCACTACGCCACTCTCAGCTATCTCGTTCAAGTGTTCAAGACGCTCGTTTCAGTTATCAGGGGCCGGACTCCCCACTTCAATCTACGGGGGTCACGGTACGCTCCTTGCTCGCCATATCCATGGGACAACCCACTCACACTAGACCGTCTCTAGGGCGAGAGACCTCAGGGCACTGATGAAGAGTCAAGCGTGCTGCGTTTCGTACTGCGTGCAAAAATTATTCGGTTGAAATACGCACTGCGAGACGATGCAGTACATAGCGACAGACCGCGAGCTCGGTTAGGCGCAGGACCGCCACCCAAGGGTGAATCGAGCGAATTAATGGATGACGCCCTTGCCACTGTTCTCCTCCTTCTGAACAATATCCGACCTAATCACTCCACGTCACCCACCAAACTCATGATTGAGCTACGACGACTCACTCAGCAACTCATCGACCTTCAGCTTCATACAGATGCATTGGATTTCCATTCGATTGCTCTATGCAAACTGGAAGCGTTAGCACACCACTCTCCGGGCCAAGTCGCCTATGACATGCCATTAGCTCTGGCGACTCAGGCCCTGCTTCTAGGACTTTCTGCGCGAAACGATGATGCCCGTGAAGCTATTCGGCGTGCGATCGCCCTTGCTGAAAGGTTGAGTGACGATAACGGGAAAGCCATAACCGCGATCTGTTTCAATGTCATGGCATGGGTCGATGACTATTCCTTGGAAACGGCCACATACCTGGAGCGGGCAATAGCAATATATTGGCATTTGATGGCGCGCTACCCTTCCCGCTATCTTGTCAAATACCTAGAAAGCCTCTCCTTGTTAGGACACGTCATGTTGAATGCTGGAGATCCTCTCAGGGCCATCGCCGTACTCAACCATGCCGTCCTTTTTGGGCGACATTTAGATCGGCCTCACCACCAACCAATTAGGGAGCGCATTCTCACTCGCCTCAACAAGGCTTTGCAATCCGCTGGCAAGAACCAAACCGCAGGTGCTGTGGTTCCAGGTGCCAAATACACGGAGACTTCTGGAGATGGCCGGGGTGGTGTTTGCCGATGGACACGCCGGCTACTTGTATGCTGTCGGAAGAGACGCACACCAATCGGTTCCAGTGGTGACGCTCATAGTCGGTTTTGTCGCCGAATTTCTTCAGTACTGGACAAGATCCGGGCAATGCGATTGGCCAATACCACACCCCCTTGTGACGCCCATGGAGTCCATGCGAGCACTCAATCCATGCGGCATGCAAATGCTCCATTCCGCAGTCATGGTAAAAGTGATCCTCACTATCTCCCCAGCCCGTCCATTGACCATCCTCCCAATAAAGAAGGACTCAAGAACCCACCTTTCGTCATTGAAGATACTCCTAATCTCTATGAAACGTATGATCCAGGTGACTCACTCCATTCAGAGCGCATGGTGTTCTTGGACTCCTGCTGGAAAGAGATGGAACGTGTATTCCAAGAAAGACCCCGCCACATAAACGACCGAGTTCACGGAGAGACTACGAAGAAGCTATACGTGGAAGAGCTTACGTCCACTGTTTCTTGGAAAACAGAAGGAAGCTCACAGATCCTGTTTGCACCAACCATTACCCACCAATTCACTTTGTATACCCCAGTAGAGGCTACCAACGACATAGGTGCCTCAGTTACTGATGATTACCTTATGGTATTTGGCTTGCGTGACGAGCCGATCGTTAGATCGACCCCTGCATTCACGATCCCGGAGAGGAAAAGACGGCCAGGTTGGATCTAGAGGGTTTTAATAGTTCGTTACATGACAAGGTAGAGCGTATATAACGCTTGTTGTGGGGAGTTGGACCACAGCGCATGAGGTCTCAGCGTACTATGCCACGGCCCGAGGTCTCAGCAGCTGTATGTATAGAAGGACTCTTTTGTTCGACTTTATGTCCTTAGCTGTAGTGTATCCCAAAAGAAAATGGTTTGCTCGTATGGATATATATATTGCCTGTGGTAGAGCGATGTGCACGGCACACGGGGGTTATACCACTTTGCCTCCAACGATTAGGGATAATTTAATAGTCAGACAGAATGGACAAGCCAGTTTGGCATAATATGGATATTTGGTTACGTGTGGGCATGGAAGACGTACGGAATCTCGACTCACCAACATCCAACAATACAAGAGAAGAACCCCACTAGAGATCGATCATCTATCCATGAGCCTGCCCTCAGGAGCTGGTTCTACACTTGTTGGAATTCGCCACACAATGCCATTTGCAGAGTGGAACCCTTCGTTTGGGCTCCCGTCGACGTAGACAAACGCTAGAGGAAAAATCAAGCTAAAATACAACACCAAGTGTAGAAGAAAGTGCCCCCTTGACGAAATGGGCCAGTCTGTCGAAAACGTCCATTGAGGCTGTCAGGTAGGTCGACCGCCGACCGCATGTGGGGCACTAGCCAAATGTGGAATGAAGGTGGCCAGTTCATAGGAGCCCATCTGCGTCGGCCTAAGTGGCATAGCCGAAGACACCAGTGATTGGGCGTTTCGGTATGCACGAATGTAGCATAGCCGAATGGAAGTCCAAAACCTGGAATGAGAACAATCGCGTGAAACAGGAAATAGGATCGTAAACACGTATCACTCCGTCCAGCCGCAGGTCTCTCGTCTTCAGCACCACCGTCCCCTCGACGATGCCCGATGCGCATCAAGGCGCGTCGTTGGCGGCGGTCCAAGCCGTGAGCGCCGTTATCAACTTCATTGGGCGCTTGGTTTGGTTGGCAGGTGGAAATACAATCTTGCCACCCACCTGAAACAATCAATTGAGCACGAGATTGCATCCCACCCTACAGCGGCCTTTCCTTCCTAGTCAACATTCTATTGACCCGGACGGTTGTTAAGCTGAAGGAAGCCATCAGGGACGAGATCCCAGACGAGGTCGGTGGCTGCTCTGCCAACGGTCTCAAATTGTACTTTTACCACCGCAGAGACAGAAAGAATCAGGTGGAACTCGTCAACCCCAATCTCGAGTTATCAGGTGTTTTTGGACACAATGGCCCTCTCAAAGCCTGTGTACCCGGTGAAGAACATATTCGCGTACGTCTCCCCAAAGGTGAGTCGGTCGATTCAGCCTGGGTCGCCTTCCTGACGTGCTCCACATATGGTTGTAGTGCCCCCTGCAGGTGAGTCAATAAAGACACCGGTCTGTGGTGCCGTCACTGAGACCGTGCTGACGTCGTTATAGCTGCCGCAAGTGGTTCCGTATCGATCCCAAAGCGCAAACGAACACCGTCGTCACCCCAAGGTAACGCAACGAAGCGACCTCGGGTTTCGGACGGCTCTGCCGCTACTCGCTAAACCGATGACGACGTGGCTCAAGTTCCCATGCAGACCCCAAGTGTCCGCAAGGATTTATAGTGTCCAAAGGGAAAAACTCCCTTACCGACCTATATGAAAACCTTTGAGGTCGGCCAAAGCCGTTGAGAACGGCGACGACATCGAATTCAACTCCGATAAGCTGGAGCGTACAGGTCGACGGCTTTATTTTTTCGAACAGTATGCCTATTTGCGAGACCGGATTAATGCGTTTCGAGAACACGACACCGAGGAGTGGAAGCGCTGTGTCATTGTCACTGGTACAACGGGGATAGGTAAGGCATTCCACCTACTATCTCCTTCTGACATCACCTCTAGGTAAAACCACCTTTCTCCGCTACTACCTTGCTCTTCAGTTTCCCAGAGGACCAGAGTGTTCTTCTTCACTAAGTCGTCGCTCTATCTCTTCGACGACAGGAATGCTATCTTCCGCATGACCCGCATCGAAGACATTATATTGAAAGAGTTCCGGGATGTGCCCTGTCACCTCGATATGGGCTTCATACACCCTCAATTGGGCCGTTCCACTGAGTCCAGAAATGTCACGGCGTGCATTGTACATGATAATACAAGGGTATGGGAAATATCACTATGTCAATTAAGTCATGATTGGCAAATCTAACATTGGTCTCCTCGCACTTGTAGGAAGTACACAGTTGCAAATGAGCTCAAAGGGCAATTCAGAACGTCCCTTGTATACAAGTTTACAATATTGGAAACTAAATGTAACGCTGCAGATAATCCCAGTAATCAGAGCTATGAAAGATCGCTTTGCACGCATAACACCACACGAAGCACCAGAAGGACTGTGCCGTTGAAATGACACAGCCCAGTTACTAGATCTTCCCTTGAACATTTTGACCGTTGCTACCAACTGACCTCCAGCAATCAGAATCTCTGGAAAGTGATAAGAGAAAATTGTCAAGGTCGAAATGGACCTAAAAGGGTGTTAGTTATGTACCCCCTCCACTAGCAATAAATAGGAGCAAATTAAACACACCCGGTGTTGATTCAGAGCATCAGCCACCTGATAGCCCAAAAAATAGGTACCACCTAACCTGACCTGACAGGAAAACAGCGCCCGGAGGACAGCTGCCTTGAGTGGATCTTTGCTCCAAGTATCCCAAACCTGTCTTGGACGGCTGTGTTGTCCCTTCAGAGCCAGTGCAATATCATCACCTGACATTACTGGCTTTGGAAGGTCCCAAAGGTATTCCTGCAGGGTCTTTTAGCTTCCTGTATTGGTGTATCGGGGCAGACAAACCAGAATGAGGTGCCTGAGATCGGCTTGGACAAGCTTTGAAATGAAAGCGCGATCCCTTTTCTCCACACCTGTCCACGCCTGTTCAATCTCATCCACCAAAGGCCAGAGTTCCCCTAACTTATAATAAATTCGGTGAGTGGTACAATTTCTGCGCTTTTGACCCACTTTGTAAGGACTAGACGATCTAAGGTCAGGCCAATCACGAACTGAATCCAAAAGATATTCCAAAACAGGAGGAATTTTCTCCAGTTCTCCGATGGTATGAAGCTTCAGTGAACACCCAAATAGGATTATTTGGCCACTGGGAGGGCGTGTCATAAATCCAGGATTTTGATAGTAGATTGGTGAAAACCGGATTGGTGATTGGTGATATGCAGACTCAATGGCCTCCGTGTGGAAGTTCGCATCAACAAGAGGCTTGATATTCTTGGCCGATGCCCAGAGTGCCGATCCAGAAGAATTACACGTGATTGATACATTCCTGCGAACAAAATGAGTCGTCAGGGTTTCCGGTCCCATTACCGTTCCTAGGCATACCGAAGGTAATTTGAAAATGACTCCATCGCCATGCCTACATCACACACAGCAGTCCAATATTTTGTCCCATATTCCTGTGCTCACAAGTCAATTAAGACGAAGACAAACAACAGCAGTTTCACCTGAACTCGGTCTGGGATTGAGTTGAGGAATTGTTCTCGGCTTTCTCGCTGCTGGATTACTCTACGGCGGTATCTCAAACCTGGCAAATCTGGATCAGGTCGGTCTGGTTATCACCCTTTCTCGGTTCACCTTGATTAGAATACTCCTTGAATACCTTTTTTACTTGCAGTGTTTTCTCGCTTTCCATCTTTTCCTTTAGAGCTCTGCCGGAAGAAAACAAATTGGACAGGTTTTTTTGGACACTGACATCAACCGATTGGATGTCAAGCCACTCTTTGTGTAAAGTCACTGCGGCAGCTTGAGCCGAATCGACACTCTCTGTTGATCCGAGTTCTTCAAACTCAACATTTAGGTCACGAATACACGCTCCCTGATGGAAAGGGGTCGGTTTCATGATTAATAATCAAGGTCCCGTCACTCACGACCTTGGCAATGGTCATTCTCGCCGCTTGCATCTGGTTGTTCAGGCTTTCTAGCTCTTCCACTCGACTGTGTAGTTCTGCAGTTAGTTTTAGTCCCACAATTTCAATCGCCGGCCATTGAATTTGAACCTTCTCGGGTACCATCCAGAAGCTTCTCGAGCGCGCAATGCCACGAAAGCTTGCGTTCAAGTAGAAGGGGTGCCCCTTCAAGCAATGCCTGAAGGCCTGAAATTCTTTCTGGATAATCAGTACCAGGTTCGTGAGCTATGTTACCATCAGCATACGTTTGTTGCTCCAATTCCACTCTGATGATCGATTTAGTAGGAATTACGAGGGAGCAAGAGAACTGGGAACCTTCCGCGCATGAATGCTTCAAACCACATTAGACGTGAAGTCTCCTCGTTGACGAAGGATAAAGCAGGTCGTGGTTCGGCCATGATTGCGAAAAATAGGCTTCAGTGCTTGTTCAGAGTGCTAGTTGAGTGCGGTGGGCGGGATCAACGGGGGAGGTGGGCAGGTTCAACACGGGCGCCAATATCGGCCATGTTCGTAATAACCTATAGCTCGCCAAGATACGGGGAACCGTTATACGCCTGATATAGGCTGCAATTGAGTTCCAAGTGCATCACCTAGGTGGCTTGGTCCCGAAAGCGTTCGTACCACTTGGGTGAAGGCACCAGCCAACAGGCACTGTGCATTGGATCGTTAGCATGTTCGCTATTCCAAACAAATAATACTGCCTATCCCTCAACTAGTGTCATATATAACGTAATATATTCATGGAATCCTGGCTTTCTTCTGAGTCGACGATGAGTCGGTCGCCTCCACAATATTGCACTACCACGTGCGGAAAACAAAATATTGAACACACTCGCCTTATTTCGAAGTCAAAAGGCTCACATGAACCTTGACTGGTACATACGCAAGATTCTGTGACATTTCCAACTACCTATTCAAGTTTGTGGATAACAACACCCGCGATGGGACCTGTCGCACACTCCCGAAAACGAATGAGCATGATCAGCACAATCAACCCCTCCCACAGAATATCATGGGCCGCCATTTTGGGACCTTCACGTATCAGGAGCATTCCATCTGGGTCTATTTTGCAGTTTTTTTTTTTGGTCTGTGAATCAAATGTGCACGCCTGCTCAGTGGTGCTGCTGTATAGTCCATAATATTCAATATTTATATGTTATATTCATACTGTATTCACACTAGTTACATACACAATGCGGGATTTGAGAAAATCCCAACCCATATTGACAATACTGAGCCAGCATGTACCAATGATACCTATCTGTTACGTTTCGTAGTTCAACTGTAATGAAATTAATGTCTAATAGCCTGGGTCTAAACCTGGGGACTCTGCTTTCAGTCCCACGGATATACGAAATCTAGCGCTAACTAGTTACTTATATATGCGTTTGATAGTATAGAGTAAGATCCTGACAATTTCCGGCAGTGCTGAGGAACAGAGTGAATAGAGCGAAGGGAAAATGAAACTAGTCAAATGCACAAGATGTTCTTTAGGTTCTAGACCTCAGATTTAACGCAGAACACAGTATAAGAGATGTAATAGAGTGTGTAGTGTGGAAATGGAGCAGTACGTGGGTGATACTGATGTCTTAGTACCAGTTCTTTATCCTGGACCTATTGTCCCTTGCACTCCGTATCTATTATTAGATAGGGTTGCTAATGGGCTCTTAAGGTGCTATGAATAAATGATTTTGTGTGTGGTAAAAAGTGATATTCCAAAGGTCTGCCATGGAGGCCCCTTCTATAGGGCAGTGAGACACATGTCCACATAGATAAGGCCATGTAGTCCCCCCAGATGGTACGTTCCAGCTGTGCCTACGTAGTCACAGACCTTAGGTATTACATAGGTTTTTCCGCGCCTTCCCTATTGCTTCATGTGCCACCACAGTGGACGAAGCAAGTTGGTCCAGACGTGATACATGTGAACGATCGGCCCAAGAACAAACAGTAACCCATTAACCTACCGAAGGGTAATACCCAAGGATAGGCATCCCGTTCCCCCGCTGACTCACGCGTTCGTCAAGTCATATCATAACCTTCCGCCAGTACCCGTTCTATAACACTATCATTCCCCGCCATCGCGTGTGTGCCGTATGTGATTGAACAATTCATTGATAAATTCAAAATAAATACATCTATCCAATGGATGCCCGTCCGGCACCAGGGCCGTGTCAATACATACAGTCTCCGTTCCCTTTTGTCATCTGCCATTCTGACTGCCCAGCCTCCTGCACATCTTTTCAATCGGCCAGGCAAGTGTCTTGGGACCTACCCAGTTGGGCTCCCGGCCTCACTGTCATAGGTGACAGCTGTCTCCGATAAGGGTCTGACACCCATGGTGGTCCAGACTGCGGTCATGCAAAATCCACCCGCTGTCAGCCTAAGAGCTGTCAGGGAGTGTCATTAGCGCGATGTACCCAAATATAATACATAGGGACCGCGTTACAGCGAGAATATTTTCCACCATTTCCTCTGCCCAGATATCGCCTCCTGAAATTAAGGGTGTATGAATGAATTTGATGTACGTCAATTCTATAAGGTGGTCGTCGCGACGAATTACCACCCTCGCTCTCGAGGGACATAGACAGGAGGGAGTTCCTATGACTGGTTCGAGGAGATTCCGGAACAGAAGCTTGCATACCTTGAAGATTTATTTATTTATTTATTTTCAAGTCTACAGTAGTCTATCACTCACTGGTCACGTCCCCTCACTGGTCATTTCGTATTAGAAGGAATCCAGAACCTCTCATTCGCATTTAAATAGTATTCTTAGTGTTTATAGACTATGTATGCCAAGTCTCAACACACCCGATTGTGGTTTGCCTTCAGGGCGAGGTCAAAGTAGCAGAATTGCCAGGTTTGAGTTTCTCATGCAATGTGGCCGCTCTGGGAACCCCAGAAAATGAGCTATGATGTAAAGGTAGCATCATAGGGAACTACTACAACCTAATTTGGAAGTATAGGCTCCTTGCAGCACACCGCTTGAGGCCCAATTGTCTGCAGGCCTTGGCTCAGACCTTTACCACTCAATTTTCTCAGCCTCTAAGCATCATATTCGCATCTATGATCATAATTAACACAATGTACGCCGTTGGGATGCCAAATGTTGGCCCTGTCAGGGCTGGCCACTGAATGGTCAATTCCAAGGATGGCTGAAACACTGGCACTAGCATCGACACAGCTACTCAAAATACTTCTACAATATGCAAATTACTGATTTACCTAAATGTAAGAGGTGCCTGTCCCCTTGGCAATGCCTAAAGTGGTGGTGACCAGTGGGTGATATGACCCCAAAATGGGCACTTCGCCAGATGACTATATCCCGGTGTCGGGTAGCCACAAATTGTTTACAGTAGATACAATATACCTAGTTAAGTTCATACAAGAGTTGTTCTTAAGTTTAAATGTTGATTGGAAGGATAAGGAGGCAATACGAAAGTTCATGACCAGTGAGTGGTTGAGTACTGTAACCTGTTCCTCCTGCAAGCCGCATCAGCCAACCCAAAAAACACCGAATGGACTAAACAGAGGTATGACAATGTAACATTTGTGCTCAACCCTCCAGGTATAAAAAAAATTCATTAAAACATCTGTATTCTATTCTCTCTTTCCCCACCCGTGACATTCATCGCTCCTGATAATACACAGGCTTTCGTTGCATCATTACTGCAACTCATTCGATAGTTGTTGAGGGACTAGGCGCAGCTCAGAAGGGAAAGAACCGTGAAGGTTTGTCCCCTGAGATGCGCGTTATAAATACAGAGAAGTTACACTTTCACATCCCATGCGCGATTGTGGGGATTGACCAAACAGAATATAACAACATACATAACTGTGTGATGAGGCATATCCCACCAACACGACCCCCTGACGCACCACACGACCCCCTAACCATGAAGGCCATGCGTTTCGCGGAAGCGGACAAACTTGATCTTGCCAAGGGGCTTCGTGAGTATGTGGAAGACAACAATCAGGTTGCAATCCACATTCTCTCAAAGCCAGTGGTAGGCACAGTGCATATGCTTCATTGTGCTTTGGTGGTCCTGGTGTCTTGCGACCTGGATCGCGGATTTATTGTCGAGAAGAAGAGGGGAGGGTCGAGACATGTCGTAACCTTCTGCCTATTTATGGTGTCACCACTTACTAAGAATATATAAGAACATAAGGGAGAGGATGAGGATGAGGGTGCAAAGGGGCCACAAGGGTGAGCAGGAAAGGACAGCTATACAAAAGACCCGGTGCCGGTCAAAACCTGGACAAAGGTGAAGGCTACGAGAGCTAGTCCGCTACCCACCAATTTACCTGGGCCGTCGACACAGACCAGAGGTAAACGGCAGTGAAGCGGGCACTTGTAGGTAGACATCGATGCTTGAACGGAAGCTATAGCCCACAGTATACAATTTAGTGTAAATCACGACCTCGATTCGCCTCGTATTTCTGAATGTGTGTACAGCACACGATCGTTTACACAGTCCATCGGTGCCTCATATATCTGTCACGCAACCCCAGCCCAGAGGGAAGTCATGATACCTGGAAAGAATGGGGTTGTTACACCTCTCCAGATGAACAAGCCGAAATGTGCACTTCGTTGTCACGCTAAACCCATATTTGTAAGGCGAATACAAACTTGGTGTTACTAATAAGTATCTTGTCGTCCATTCGTCATCGCTCTCATGTGTCAACCGCCTTGTCCCAAAACCTGATCAACTCTTTATCCCACACTCATTACCCAGCAAACCCTATCCCATCATATCGCTCCCAGCCCATTATTCCCTTGAAGGCTCAGTGGTAAAGCAGAGAGGTGGGAAGGGTCGTTTAAAAAGGATATCCTTGGCCTCTGGCGCATCTGTTCCTCCTCCCTGTTCGTGCGCCCCAAGATCTGACGAGGTTTGAGACCCCTTGACGACCCCCCTCATGGCTATGTACGACACGGTCAAGTCTCTGGTAGGACCCCATATAAGCCTGTGACCTGTTAGTACAAGGTCTTTAATCTGAATCTCGACGTCCTTCCTATGGCTGGTCCTTAATTGGAAGGCCATTTACGGCCTAGGGCTCAGCAAAACCTCCCAAGAACTGTTTCAACGCCTCGAATAAGATCAGGGACTACCAAGTATTCACAACATTCTAAAGGATTCGGGGAGGGGGAACTCTAGGGTTCGCGGAAGGGGAAGAGGAACTATCACCAGAAATTGCGCGTGGTGGAACGGGAGGGGAATGGGTAAAATAGGAATACAAGGAGAGCTGAGCAGACATATCGGAAAGCTCCACGCCGCTCTTACCGGCGCAGTCCTCAAATAAACATCGGCACAGGCTCATCAATAAGCTCGAACTCACTGTCCCACTTCGGGGCAGGTCCCATTATACCTCCCGCCTCCTCAACGGCCGAGAACAACCCCATCCCAACCAACCCCCCAGGGGCCAGGCCTCCTACTGCGCCGCTGGTCATCGCTGCTTTCTTCATCGCACGCTCCCTATCCGCAAGGAGACGCACGAGTGGGATGCCTTCGGATGTACTATGCGTCTCCTCGAGTTCCAGCACGAGCCCTGCAGGATTTTGAGGTTGTGGGTAGGTATGGGTATTATGCGGAGGAGACCGAGATTGGGAGGCAGGCGAGTCCGAAGAGGGGGTAATACAGTGCGCTTTACTGCTACCCGACTCGTTAGTAGCAGTCGTCGAGG
>Ga0307515_10010437_pt1 | contig 17795 bp, 14 predicted proteins | sample 17_EM_MG_FD_194513 | JGI IMG/M metagenome (GOLD analysis project Ga0307515, IMG submission 194513) | Populus trichocarpa ectomycorrhiza microbial communities from riparian zone in the Pacific Northwest, United States - 17_EM | ecosystem: Host-associated > Plants > Roots > Unclassified | place... | reverse complement strand
GTTGCAGCTCAGCCAGACCATCACCGACATTCGCAGCGCCGCCGACCAGATCGACACGGCGTCGAGCGAGATCGCACAAGGCAACCTGGACCTGTCGACGCGCACCGAGCAGACCGCAGCCGCGCTTCAGCAGACCGCGGCGACGATGGGTCAACTCGCCACGGCCATACGGCAGAACGCCGCGACCGCTCAAGAGGCGACGCGGGTCGCCACGGACGCGTCGACCTTCGCACGCGAAGGCGGAACTGCCGTCGACGATGTCGTTCGCACCATGACTGGCATCAGCGACCAGGCCAAGCGAATCAGCGAAATCATCGGCGTGATCGACGGCATCGCATTTCAGACCAATATCCTGGCGTTGAATGCCGCGGTGGAAGCGGCCCGCGCCGGCGAACAAGGCCGCGGCTTCGCGGTCGTGGCCCAGGAGGTCCGTGCTCTGGCTGGGCGAAGTGGCACAGCCGCCAAGGAAATCCGGACCCTGATCGGCGCATCGGTGCAGCAGATCGAGAGCGGTTCGCACAAGGTGCAGCACGCCGGCGAGACGATGGAAAGGATCGTCGCGTCGATCGAACGGGTGTCCACGATGGTCACCGAGATGTCCAGTGCCAACGCCGAACAGGCCTCGGGCTTCGAGCAAGTCAACAAGGCCGTGGGCCACATGGACCAGGCGACGCAACAGAACGCTGCGCTGGTGGAGCAGGCGGCCGCGGCAGCCGAGTCGCTGAAGCAGCAATCCAAGGGATTGATGCGGTCGATCGAGGTGTTCAAGACCGCGTGAGGCGAAGCTGGCGGCGTTGTTCGGTGATGGCCAGCCCGGAGGGACTCGAACCCCCGACATCCGACTTAGAAGGTCGGTGCTCTATCCAGTTGAGCTACGGGCTGTGCGGGCCGGGAGAGGCCGAGAAGAAGATGATCGGGGCGGCTATGGCCGGAACCCCACTACCCCGCGAACGGCGTATTCTGCCACGGCAATTCGCGGGTCTCTGGGCGATCGCTAGAGGGATTCTGAGCAGTGCGATAGGCCCCCATCCTGGCTTCTCAGCAGGCTCACCGCTCCGCCGGCCAATGCAGCCAACGCCGCGAGCGTCAAGCCCCAATGCACCGCGCGCGCCGACGGCAACAGCGCGAACATGAGTCCCATCAACAGGCTGCCGAGCGTCAACCCGGTCAGCCGCGCGGTCCCCTGGGCGCCTCCGGCCGCGCCGCTGCGTTCTTTCGGCGCGGCGAGCAGCATGTTCTGGTTGTTGGGTGTCTGAAAGAGTCCGAAGCCGAGGCCTGCCAGGCTCGTGAAGATGGCCATCGGCAGCCAAGGGTCGCCGTGAATCGGCCAGGCGGCGCACAGCGCCAGGCCGGTCGCGAGGAACCCACCGCCGACTGCGCAAAGCCATGCGGTCGGCACTCGCTTGGCCAGGCGCGCCGACAACGGTGCGGCCACCATCACCGCCAGGGGCCAGGGTGTCATCAAGAGACCCGTGTCCATCGCACTCAGCCCCAGTTCGTGCTGGAAGTAAAACGGCAGCGCCAGATAGCCCATCATCTGCCCGGTGAAGCAGCACACCGACGCGACGATAGACATCCGAAACGATCGCACCCGCAGCAGATCCAGCGGGATCAACGGCGCCGCCTTCGGCATCTCGCGCCGCACCAGCAGAACCAGGGATGCGGCCGACACGACGAGCAATGCACCGCCGTACCACGGCGACGACGGCAGCCAATCGCTGCCCAGCACGAAGGCAGCGAACATGATCGCGTTGAGCGCGATGCTCCCGACGTCGAGGCGACGCCCGGTGCCTTGCGGACTCGGCAAGCCGGCGCAAGCGACCAGCACCAACACGCCGATCGGCAGGTTCACCGCGAAGAGCCACGGCCAGCTCGCGACGGACAGCAAGGCGGCGCCGACGGCCGGCCCCGCCGCCGAGGCGCCTGCGATCGTCAGCGCGTTCCATGCGATCGCCTGACCCAGCAATCGACGCGGATAGGTGAAGCGCAACAGCGCAAGACCCAGCGGCATCACCGCAGCACTGCCCAAGCCTTGAAGGCATCTTGCCGCCACCAGCCATGGCAACGACGGCGCCAGCGCACACAACACCGACGCCGCGGTGAACAGCGCGATACCGCCGGCGAACACACGGCGATAGCCCAGTCTCTCGCCGACAGCGGCAGCGGGCAGCAGGAACATCACGATGGCGAGCTGATAGGCGGTGACGATCCAGACCGCGTCGGCCGGCGCCGTCCGCAATTGCTGCGCAATGCTCGGCAGTGCAACGTTGGCGATCGCGCCGTCAAGCACCACCAACACGATCGCACCGAGGATCGCGGCGACGGCTGCGTAGCGCCGCGGCAGTGGCAGACCATCAAGCTCGTTCGCCGCGCCGGATTCGGTGCGTCGAGAGACCGTGGGAGCGTTGGATTCGATGACAGGTGACAGCATATTGGCGGACTAGTGGGTGACGCTCGATCGCGCCACATCAGCATAGGTCGACGATGTCGGCCCAACCAGCGCGCGGCGCGCATCTTGTCCCTGCATGCGGCGCCAGCCCCGCGCCCGCAAACCGTGCTAGCTTCAGCGCATGCCCGCTGACGCTGACCTCAACCTTCTCATTGCGTTGAACGCCCTGCTCTCCGAGGGCAGCGTCTCAAAAGCGGCCGAGCGTTTGGGTTTGAGCGAATCGGCCATGAGCCGCACGCTGGCGCGACTGCGTGAAGCGACGGGAGATGAGCTCCTGGTGCGTGCGGGCCGGGCCATGGTTCCCACACCGCGGGCGCTGGCGCTGCGCGACCGGGTCAAGGCGTTGGTCGAGGAGGCAAGTGCCGTACTGCGGCCGGCCGGCCCCGACCTGAACCTGAGCACACTCGAGCGCATGTTCACCGTGCGGGCCAATGACGGCTTCACCGAGGCCTTTGCGCATCTGCTCGTGGCACGCACCGCGCGCGAAGCGCCCGGTGTGCGCCTGCGCTTCGCACCCAAGCCCGACAAGGACGTCCGCCCGCTGCGCGAGGGGTTGATCGATCTTGACGTCGGCGTTCTCGGCGAGTCCGGCCCCGAGGTGCGCGTTCAAACACTCTACCGTGACCGCTTCATCGCCGTCGTGCGACAGGGGCACCCGCTGCTGATCGAAGGCGAGATCACACCCGAGCGATATGCGGCCTGCGACCATGTGATCACGTCGCGCCGAGGGCGGATCACCGGCCCCGTAGACGATGCGCTCGCCGCCGCAGGCTTGACGCGCCATGTCGCAGTCGTCGTTCCCAGCTTCGGCACCGCGCTGTCGACCGCGGCCGCGACCGACATGGTGGCGCTGATACCCGCGTCGTACTTCGAACACCTGAGGGCAAGCACCGCGCTGCGCTCGTTCGAGCTGCCGGTGCCGACGGAGCACATCACCATCTCGCAGATGTGGCACCCCCGGCTCGATCGAGATCCAGCACACCGATGGCTGCGCAGCGTCGTGCTCGAGGTGTGCCGGAGTTACCGCGCGACAGTGTCTTGAAATGCACGCACGCTGCACCGACAGCGTAGGGAATTCGAAGACTAACGAATCTCGGCGTCTTGCAACCAGTCGCAGCGCTCGAAGCGCAGCCCTGTGAAACCTGATGCTCCTGGCGAGCATCTTCAACAGAATCAACGAATTAGATTGGTCGGGGCGGCGGGATTCGAACTCGCGACCTACTGGTCCCAAACCAGTTGCGCTACCAGGCTGCGCTACGCCCCGAACAAGCGCGCATTGTACCCAGAGCCGCGCCTCACACGGCTTGCGGTGCCGGCAGCATCAGTTGCCGAGACACGGCCACGCACTGCTGGATGTGCTGTTCACAGACGAACTTCAGCGATGAAAACGTCAGCACCGCCGACACGGCCTGGCCGGCGATCGGCACGTACTTCGCGGCCTGCTGCGTGGTGAGCCGCACGCCGACGAGCTTGAGCAGCTTGATGATCAGATCGCGCGTGACGAGCCGGCCGACCAGCATCCCGCTGCCGGCCGAGATCGCCTTGTAGACCACCACCCGGCGGTCCGGTGCGAGCCGCTCGATCTGCTCGGGCGTGAGCCCGAACGCGCGGTTGATCTCGGGGATCAGCTTGAGCAGCACCGCGACATCGGTGACCCAGTCGACGCCCGGGATCGGCACGACCGCGATGCCGGCCGCCATCAGCGCACGCTTGTTGACGAGGCGGCGGCATTGCCGCACCACGGCCTCGATCTCGGACGGCGTGCCCGGAACCACGACCCAGTCAATCGCCGCCGTCGTGCCCATGCGCGTCAGCTCGACGACGAGCCCTTGAGCTTGCCAACAATGAACAGCAGCACGATCGCACCGACCACAGACGCGATGAAACCAGCCGGCGCATCTGCTGGGTACCAGCCCATCGCCTGCCCGATGAAACCCGCGGCGAGGGACCCGGCGATGCCGAGCACCGCCGTCAGGATGATGCCCAGACTCTGCGTACCCGGCAGGATCGCGCGCGCCACCAGACCGACGACGAACCCGATCACGGCCATCCAGACGTAGTGCATGCTGCTGCTCCTCGAAGGTTGTTGTGGCGCCAATGTAGCGCACCGCGTCGCGCGGCGACGCGCTTTACGCTCGTCAGCTCGTCAACTGCGCCCAGGCCTTGTCGAGGCGCTTGACGCTGACCGGCTGAGGCGTGCGCAGCTCCTGCGCGAACAGGCTCACGCGCAACTCTTCCAGCAGCCAGCGGAACTCGTCGAGGCGGGCGTCGGGCACGCCCTTGCGCTCGGCCAGGTGGCGCGTGTAGCGCTGCTCGATGGGCCGCAGCTCGGCAAGGCGCTGCGCGTCGCGGGCCGGGTCGGCGCGCAGCTTGTCGAGCCGCATCACGATCGCTTTCAGGTAGCGCGGCAGGTGCGCGAGCTGCGCCCACGGCGTGGCGACGACGAAGCGCTTGGTCATCAGGCGCGCGAGCTGGGCCGTGATGTCGTCGCCCACGTCCTTGGGGGCGCGCGCGTCCTTCAGCTTGCGCAACGCTGCGGCGTAGTCGATCAGGATCGCGCCGGCGCTGCGGGCGACTTCGCTGGCGATCAAGGTCAGCCGCCCGCGGCCTTCGTCGATGCGCCGCGCGAACGCCGCGGCATCGGTGGGCAGCGGGTCGGCGAGGAAGGCGCGGTCGAGCGCGAGCTCGATGATCTGGTCGCGCAGCTCGTCGGCACTGCCGAGCGGCATGTACGCGACGGCCATGCGTTGCAGATCGGGGATGTTCTTCTCGAGGTACTTCAGCGCATCGCGGATCTGCAGCGCGATCAGGCGGCGCAAGCCGGCGCGGTGCTTGCGCGCGGCCACGTCCGGCTCGTCGAAGACCTCGATCTCGACGTGCGTGGTCTTGTCGATCAGCGCCGGGAAGCCGATCAGCGACTGGCCGCCCTGTCGCACCTCGAGCAGCTCGGGCAACTCGCCGAAAGTCCAGGCCGTGTGCTTCGCCGCGGTGGTGGCCGCTGGCGCCGCGGCCGGCACGGCAACGCTCGCGCTGTTGCGGCCAGGGGAACGGGTCGCCTCGGTGGGCACGGGCACTGACGCCGGGGCTGGCGCAGCCGCCACCTTCAGCGTCGCCAGTGCCTGAAACGCCGACCGCGCCTGCCCGCCGAGCTCGGCCTTCAGCGCCGCCAGATTGCGCCCCATGCCGAGCTGGCGGCCGTGCTCGTCGTTGATGCGAAAGTTCATCAACAGGTGCGGCGGCAGCTGCTCGAGCTTGAAGTCGTTGCGCTTGATGTCGAGCTGGGTCTTGTCGCGCACGTGCTTGAGCAACGCATCGGTCAGGCTACCGCCGCCGAACGGCACCGCGGCGCTGAACGCATCGGCGTACTCGGGCAGCGGCACCAGCCGCGAGCGCGGCCGCTGGTGCAGGCTTTTCACGAGCGCGAGCACTTTGTCCTTCAGCATGCCGGGCACCAGCCATTCGCAGCGCTCTTCATTGATCTGGTTCAGCGCGAAGATCGGTACCGTCACCGTGACGCCGTCCTTCGCGTCGCCAGGCTCGTGCAGATAGGTGGCGGTGCAATCGACGCCGCCGAGACGCAGCGTCTTCGGGAACGCCGCGCTCGTGATGCCGGCCGCCTCGTGGCGCATCAGCTCCTCGCGCGTCAGCAGCAACAGGCGCGGCTGGCGCTTCACTTCGTCGCGATACCAGCGTTCCAGGCTGTGGCCGCTGCACACGTCGGTGGGCAGCTGCGCGTCGTAGAACGCGTGGATCAACTCGTCGTCGACCAGCACGTCCTGGCGGCGCGACTTGTGCTCCAGTTCTTCGACCTGCGCAATCAACTTGCGGTTCGCGCTGACGAACGGCAGCTTCGTGTCCCACTCGCCCGCAACCAGCGCCTCGCGGATGAAGATCTCGCGCGCCGCGGCCGCATCCACGTTGCCGAAGTTCACGCGCTTGTTGCTGTAGATCACGATGCCGTAGAGCGTCGCGCGCTCCAGCGCAATCACCTCGGCGGCCTTCTTCTCCCAGTGCGGCTCGAGCAGCTGGGTCTTGATGACGTGGCCGGCGATGCGCGGCAGCCACTGCGGCTCGATCGCGGCGATGCTGCGGCCGAACAAGCGCGTGGTCTCGACCAGCTCGGCCGCGACGATCCAGCGCCCCGGCTTCTTCGACAAGTTCGCACCCGGGTGCTTGTAGAAGCGGATGCCGCGCGCGCCGAGGTACCACTCGTCCTCATCGCTCTTCAGGCCGATGTTGCCGAGCAGGCCGGCGAGCATCGCGAGGTGGATCTGTTCGTAGGTCGCGGGCGCGCCGTTGAGCCGCCACTTGTGTTCGGCGACGACCGTGTGCAGCTGCGAATGGATGTCGCGCCACTCGCGTACGCGGCGCGGCGAGATGAAGTTGTCGCGCAGCAGCTGTTCCTGCTTGCGCACCGACACCTTGTGTTCGCCCTGCCCGCCTTTCGCGTCCTCGAGCCACTTCCAGAGCTTCAGGTCGCCAATGAACTCGCTCTTCTCGTCGTCGAACTTCTTGTGCGCGGCATCAGCGGCCTGCTGCTGCTCGAGCGGCCGGTCGCGCACGTCCTGCACGCTGAACGCGCTGGCGATGATCAGCACCTCGGTCAGCGCGTCGCGCGTGCGCGCCTCGAGGATCATGCGGCCGACGCGCGGGTCCAGAGGCAGCCGCGCGAGCTCGACGCCGATAGCCGTCAGCTCGTTGAACTCGTCGACCGCGCCGAGCTCGGCGAGCAGCTGATAACCGTCGGCGATCGCGCGCTTGGGCGGCGGCTCGAGGAACGGGAAATCCTCGACCGTGCCGAGGCTCAGCGACTTCATCCGCAGGATCACGCCCGCCAGCGACGAACGCAAGATCTCCGGGTCGCTGAACGGCGGCCGGCCCGCGAAGTCCTTCTCGTCGTAGAGCCGGATGCAGATGCCGTCGCTGACGCGCCCGCAGCGCCCGGCGCGCTGGTTCGCGGCGGCCTGGCTGATCGGCTCGACCAGCAGCTGCTCGACCTTGCTGCGGTAGCTGTAGCGCTTCACGCGCGCGGTGCCGGCGTCGACGACGAACTGGATGCCGGGCACCGTCAGCGAGGTCTCGGCCACGTTGGTCGCGAGCACGATGCGGCGGGCGCTGTGCGACTCGAAGATGCGGTCCTGCTCGGGCTGGCTCAGGCGCGCGAACAGCGGCACGACCTCGACGCCGGGCGGGTGGTGCTTGCGCAGATGATCGGCGGCTTCGCGGATCTCGCGCTCGCCGGGCAGGAACACAAGCACGTCACCCGACCCTTCGCGCCACAGCTCATCGACGGCGGCACTGATCGCATCGTTCAGATCGAACTCGCGGCTCTCTTCGAACGGCCGCCAACGCTGCTCGACCGGGAACAAGCGACCCGAGACCTGGATCACCGGCGCGGGGCCGTCTTTGGATGCGAAGTGGCGCGCGAAGCGATCCGCGTCGATCGTCGCCGAGGTGACGATGATCTTCAGGTCGGGCCGGCGCGGCAGGATCTGGCGCAGGTGGCCGAGCAGGAAGTCGATGTTCAGGCTGCGCTCGTGCGCCTCGTCGATGATGATCGTGTCGTAGGCGCGCAGCAGCGGGTCGGTCTGCGTCTCGGCGAGCAGGATGCCGTCGGTCATCAGCTTGACGCTCGCGCCCGGCGAGAGCCGATCCTGGAAGCGCACCTTGAAGCCGACGACCTCGCCCAGCGGCGTCTTCAGCTCCTCGGCGATGCGCTTCGCGACGCTCGACGCGGCGATGCGGCGCGGCTGCGTGTGGCCGATCAGCTTGCCGGTGTTTGCTCGGCCGCGACCGAGCTGCAGCGCGATCTTCGGCAGCTGCGTGGTCTTGCCCGAGCCGGTCTCGCCGCAGACGATCACGACCTGGTGCTGTTGCAGCGCTTGCGCGATCTCGTCGCGCCGCGCGGAAACGGGCAGCGACTCAGGGAAGGTGATGGGCGGCAGCGCGTTCGCCGGGCGGGGCCCGGCGGCAACGGCGGCCGCTGGGCTGGCCCGGTGGTTCGACATGTCGGCGCGGATTATCGGAGATGCGCCGACCCGCGCGCCGCGCCGCGGGCTATTTCGCCGGCATCGCGTAGGTGATGACGTTGATCGTCGCGCCCTGCGGGTCGGCAATCACCGCGAAACGGCCGACGGTCGGGATGTCGGTCGGCGGCATGTGAACCTTGCCGCCCAGGCTCACGACCTTCTTGACCAGCGCGTCGACGTCGGCCACCGTCACATACGGCACCCAGGTCGGCGGCATGCCCGCGGGCGCACCGGGCGGCATGCCCATGATGCCGCCGATCGCGGCGTCGCCGACCTTGAGGACGTTGTAGGGCATGCCCATGTTCATGGCTTCGATCTTCCAGCCGAACAGCTGGCCGTAGAACTCGGTGGCGGCGCCGGGGTCGGTCGTCATCAACTCCGACCAGCTGAAGGCACCGGGGGTTTGAAATGCATCCATGGCAGCGCTCCTCTGAAGTGGGCTCCCATGCTGCGCCGCGACGTGGGCGTCGTCAACCGGGCGCGACTGCCGACCGGGCTGCCTACAAGGTCGTCCAACCGTTCGTCACCGCGATCTTCAGCAACTCGCTGGCCGAGTCGACGCCGAGCTTGCGCCGCAGGCTGAGCCGGTGCGTCTCGACCGTGCGCACGCTGATGTCGAGCTCGCGCGCCACGAGCTTGTTGCTGCGGCCGTGCGCGAGCAGCAGCAGCACTTCGTGTTCGCGCGCGGTGAGTTGCGGCGGCGTCGCGCCGACCAGGGTCGCGAGGTTGCTGAGCTGCGCGCTGAAGTAGTTGCCGCCAGCACAGACGGCGCTGATCGCGGCGAGGATCTCCTCGGTCGGCGACTCCTTCAGCACGTAGCCGCGCGCGCCGGCGCGGATCGCGCTGAGCACGTACTCGCGGTTGTCGTACATGCTCAGCATCAGCACGCGGATGCCCGGGTGGCGCTGGCGCAGCACGGTGGCGAGCTCGATACCGTTCATGCCACGCATGCCGACGTCGACGAGCATCAGGTCGGGCGCGTCGGCGGCCGCGAGCTCGAGCGCCTCAGCGCCGCTCGCGGCCTCGCCGATCACTTGCAGGCCCGTCACGACCGAGAGCCGCGCGCGCAGGCCGTCGCGCACCAGCGAGTGGTCGTCGACGATGACGAGCCGGACCACCGGCGCCGTGCCGCTGGCGGGCGCCGTCATGCGGCGACGAGCGGAAAGCTCGCGGTCAGCGAGGTCTGCCCCGGCTGCGAGATCAGCGCGAAGCTGCCGCCGTTGCGTTCGACGCGCTCACGCATGTTGGTCAGGCCGATGCCGCGGTCCTTGCTCAGCTCGATGTTCTTCACGTCGAAGCCGACGCCGTCGTCGGTGATGCGCAGCACCAGCTTGTCGTCGCAGTCGTCGAGGCGGATGTCGATGTGCGTGGCCTGCGCATGCCGCTCGACATTGCGCAGCGCCTCCTGTGCGACGCGGAATAGGCTCACCGCCTGCAGCTCGGGCAGGTGCTCTTCGTGCACGCGCGGCGAGACGTTCACCGTCAGCCCGCTGCGTTCGGCGAGCTCGTTGCCGATGTGCTCGAGCGCCGCCGGCAGCCCCAGGTCGTCGAGCAAGGCCGGGCGCAGGTCGTGCGAGATGCGGCGCACTTCGGTGATCGCCTTCGAGAGTGCGCTGATCTCCTTGTCGATCGCCGTCACCGGCTGATCGCCGGGGTGGGCGAGGCGGTGGCCGACCAGCTCGAACTGGTACTTGATCGACACCAGCAGCTGGCAGATGTGGTCATGCAGCTCGCGCGAGACGCGCGCCCGCTCTTCTTCCTGCGAACTCACGACCCGGTGCGCGAGCGCCTTGAGCTTGCGGTCGGCCTGGCGCTGCTCGCTGATATTGAGCGCCAGGCCGCCGGCGAACACGGTCAGCGCGGCGATCACGGCCACGGTCGCGAGCCCGAGCAGCGTCTGGCGCACGCTCTCCAGCAGGTTGCCGCGCAGGCGGGCGGCGGCCACGTCGACATCGTCGAGGTAGATGCCGGTGCCCAGCATCCAGCCCCAGCGCGGCAGCGCGATCGAGTAGCCGAGCTTGCGCTCGGTCTTGCCGGTCGAGGGCTTGGGCCAGCGGTAGCGCTGGAAGCCGCCGCCCTCTTTGCCACGTGCGATCAGCTCGCGGATCACGTAGGTGCCGTCGCCGTCGCGCATGTCCCAGAGATTCGTGCCGATCAGGTCCGGCTGGCGCGGGTGCACGAGATTGAGGCCGTCGTTCGCGTAGACATAGAAGTAGCCGTCGTCGCCGAAGGTCATGTTGCTCAGGATCGCCTTGGCCTGCTCCTTGGCGGCGTCGTCGTCGCGGCCGGCGCCGTACAGGTGGCTGATCGACGTGAGCGCGAGCGCGATGTAGCTGCGCAGCTCGTCGCGCTTGGCGCTGAGCAGCACGTCCTCGAGCACCTGCGCCTGCTGGCGCTCCAGCCGCTGCGTCTCGATCACGAGCAGCCCGCCGATCAGTGCAACCGCCAGCAGCAGCGGCGCCACCGCCAGCATCAGGATCTTGGCCTTGAGTTTCATGAGCGAGATTGTGATCGCTGCGCGCGACCGCCAAGCAAGCCGGCGTCCGTGTAGATTGCGTGAAAACAGACTTTCACGCTTGACCGCGTACGGCCATGTCCAATCCCTCTCCGCTCGACCGAATCCGCGAAGTCGCCCCGTCCCTCCCTCCGGCGCTGGCGGCCGTGGCCGACTGGCTGTTGCGCCACGCGGTGCAGTCGGCCACGCTCGGCATCGAAGACATTGCGAAGGCCGCTGGCAGTTCGCCCGCGAGCGTCAACCGGCTCGCTCGCCAGGCCGGCTATGACGGGTTCATCGCGCTGAAAGCCGACTTGGCGCGAGAACTGCAAGCCGCCATCGGCCCGGTCCAGAAGCTGCGCAAGGGCCTGGAACACAGTGATCTGCAACCACCGGCGAATCACGTGCACATCGCCCAGACCAACCTCGAACAGATGGTGCGCGACACGCCCCACCGGGTTGTCAAGCAAGCCGTGCGAAAACTGGTGGCCGCCAAACGCGTCTACGTCCTCGGCTTGGGCCTGACGGCCCACCTGTCGCATTGGTTGGCTGACGCACTGGCCCCGTATGTCGGCACGGTGGTTGCGCTCGGGCAGAGCGGCGGCACCGAGCAGAGCGCCGTGCGTTTGCTGGGCGTGGGGCGCGGCGATGTGCTGGTGGCGTTGTCGGTGCCGCGCTACTCGCGCGACACTGTTGGCCTGGCGCGCTTTGCGCGGGAGCGCGGCGCGCACGTCATCGCGATCGTCGACTCCCCGGCCGCGCCGCTGGCCACCGCCGCCGACAGCGTGCTGGTCGCGCCCTCCGCGCATGCCTTCCTGGCATCGAGCTGGGTCGGCATGCAGTTGATGAACGAGGTGCTTGTCGCCGAAGCGATGCGGGCCAACCCGAAGGCCACGCAAATTGCCGCAGACCTCGCCGATTCGGTCCACGAGCATCTGACCTTCGTTCCGGCTTCCTCGACCTGAGGCTTGCGCGGACACGGCCGAGCGGCCGGCCGGGACGGTGCGTGTGAGCACCAATGTCCCACCGGTGGTGCAAGCGGCCCAAGCGCGGTGCCACAAAGGGTCGGGAAGGCCCTACGTGAAAATAAATAACCAGGCACGTACATTGCATGAAAATAACAATTCACTCCCGACCCGCGTCCGCTGTTCTTCAACCCGCCCTCCGGAAAGTCACGCCATGAAGCCTCTTCGACTCACTGCCCCCGCAGCCGCCCTGGTGGCCACCCTTGCCGTGATGACCCCGCTGTCGGCGCACGCCGGCAAGGTGCTCGACGGCATCAAGAGCAAGGGCGTCGTGACCTGCGGCGTGCACCTCGGCCGGGCCGGCTTCGCACTGGCCGACGGCGCCGGCAAGTGGAGCGGTATCGACGTCGACTACTGCCACGCGTTGGCCGCCGCCGTGCTCGGCGATGCAGAAAAGGTCAAGTTCGTGCCCACCAGCGCGCAGACGCGCATCACGGCCCTGCAAGGCGGCGAGATCGACGTTCTTGCGCGCAACACCACCTGGACCTTCAATCGCGACACCGCGCTTGGCCTGAGTTGGGTAGGCATCAACTTCTACGATGGCCAGGCTTTCATCGTCAAGAAGAAGCCGGGGCTGACGAGCGTGAAACACCTGGCCGGCGCCACCATCTGCGTCGAGTCGGGCACCACCACCGAGAAGAACCTGGCCGAGTACTTCCGTGCCAACAAGATGGCCTACAAGGCCGTGGTGTTCGACCAGCCCGAAGCCTCGCAGCAGGCGCTCGCCAGCGGCCGCTGCCAGGCCTACACGAATGACAACGGCGCGCTCGCGGTGCTCAAGTCGCAAGAGCTGAAGAACGCTGACGACTTCGTGATCCTGCCCGAGCTGATCTCGAAGGAACCGCTGGGCCCGGCCGTGCGACGCGGCGACGAAGAGTGGTTCGCGATCGCGCGCTGGACGCTCTACGCGATGATCGAAGCCGAAGAGCTCGGCATCTCGTCGAAGAACATCGATGGCCTGAAGGCCAGCAGCACCGACCCGGCGATCAAGCGCTTCGTGGGCACCGGTGACGACATGGGCAAGTTCCTCGGGCTCGACAAGGACTGGAGCTACCGCATCGTCAAGGCCGTGGGCAACTACGGCGAGAGCTTCGACCGCAACCTGGGCGAGGAATCGAAGGTCAAGCTCCCGCGCGGCCGGATGAACCTGTGGACCAAGGGCGGGCTGATGATGTCGCCGCCGCTGCGTTGAGCGGGTCATGACCACCGCGTCGCATCAACAGCCGCCGAAGCCGCCGCTCGATTGGCGCGCCGTGGGCCTCCAGGCCGTCGCGCTGGCCGCCGTGTTCGGGCTGCTCGCATGGCTGGTGCACAACGCCGGCAGCAATCTGGCCGCGCGCAACATTGGATCGGGCTTCGGCTTCCTGAAAGACAGCGCGGGCTTTTCGGTGTCCGAGGGCCTGGTGCCCTACGAGACCGGCGACAGCTACCTGTGGGCATTTGCCGCAGGCGTGGCGAACACCTTGCGCGCTGCGATACCGGCGGTGCTGCTTGCCACGCTGCTCGGTTTCATCGCCGGCATCGCGCAGATCAGTCGCAACGCGTTGCTGCGCACGATCGCGCGCACCTATGTCGACGTGGTGCGCAACATACCGCTGGTGCTCCAGGTGTTGATGTGGTACTTCGCCATCACGGAACTGCTGCCCGCCGGTGACAGCCCGGTGGTGGTCGGCGGCGTGGCGTTTCTGAGCAAGGGCGGACTGGCTGTTGCGGTGCCGGAACTCTCGTCGTGGCTGGCGCTCGTGCTGGTCGCGGCAACGGTGGCCTTGCCCGTGCTGGCCTGGCGGGCAACCGTGCGTCAGCGCACCGCCGCACGTGTTCTCGCGCTGGGGGTCGCGCTGGTGATTCTGGTCATCGCTTGGGTCGCCGTCCCTTCGGGCTGGGAGCGGCCGACACAGGGCGGCTTCGGCGTGAGCGGCGGCGCCACGCTGAGCCCGGAATGGCTGGCGCTCGTCAGCGCGCTGACGCTGTACGCAGGCGCCTATTGCGCCGAGATCGTGCGCAGCGGCATCCAGGCCGTGCACAAGGGCCAGTGGGAGGCGTGTCATGCCCTGAGCTTCACGCGACCGCAGTTGCTGATGCGCGTCATCGTGCCGCAAAGCCTGCGCGTGATCGTGCCGCCGTACACCAGCCTGATCATGAACACGATCAAGAACTCCTCGCTCGCGGTCGCGATCGGCTACCCCGACATCGTTTCGGTGGCCACCACCGCCATGAACCAAAACGGCCAGGCCATCGAGTGCGTGGCGGTGATCGCCGCGGTGTACCTGACGCTGAACATCGCGACCGCGCTGGTGATGGGCGCCGTGAACGCCCGCGTGCAACTGAAGGAGCGTTGACATGTCTGCCATGTTGGCCCCGCCGCCGGCCCTGCCGCTGCCGACGCGAATTCGAAGCGCGTGGTTCGCGACGCCCGGCTCGGCGCTCGTCTCGGTCGGCCTGTTCCTGGCGCTGCTTTATCTCGCGTGGCGCGCGTTCGACTGGGCGGTGCTCGACGCCGTCGGCGGCACCCACGCGCAGACCTGCCGCGCTGCCAGCGGTGCCTGCTGGGCGGTGGTTGTCGACAAGCACCGCCTGGTGCTGTTCGGCCGCTTCCCGCCCGCCGAGCAGTGGCGGCCGCTTCTCGCCAGCACGCTGCTGCTGGCCGGCGTGGGCATCGCGGCCTTGCCGCGCTTCTTCGGGCGTGTCGGCATCTCGATGTTGGCCGCCACGCTGATCGCGTTCGTTGTGCTGATGGCAGGCGGGGTGCTCGGCCTCACGCCGGTCGGCACCAACCTGTGGGGCGGGCTGCCGTTGACCCTGTTCCTCGCACTCGTCGCCTGCCTGTTCGGCGTGCCCCTCGGCCTGGGCCTGGCGCTGGCGCGGCGCAGCACGCTGCCGGCGTTGCGCTGGCTCGCCACGGGCTACATCGAGGGCGTTCGCGGCGTGCCGCTGATCACGCTGCTGTTCTTCGGCGCCTTCGTGCTGCCGCTGATGCTGCCGCCGGGTTGGCGCTTCGATGCCATGCTGCGCATCGCCATCTGCCTGACGCTGTTCAGCGCGGCCTACCTGGCCGAGGTGTTCCGCGGCGGTCTGCAATCGGTGGGCAAGGGCCAAGGCGAGGCCGCGCACGCCCTCGGCTTCACCAAGCTGCAGACGCTTTCGCGCGTGGTCCTGCCGCAGGCGCTTCGTGTGACCATCGCGTCGACGGTGAACGTCTTCATCGGCGCGATCAAGGACACCTCGCTGGTGATGATCGTCAACGTCTACGACCTGACCGGCGCGCTGAAGCTCGCCATGGCCGACCCGCCATGGCGGCCGTACTTCGTCGAGATGTACCTGGTGGTCGGTGCCATCTACCTCGCACTCGGCTTCGGCCTGGCCTTGTACGGCCGTTTCCTGGAGCGGCGCTACGCGCTGAAGTAAGCCATGAGCAACACCTCTTCCAGCACGCCGCTCCTCAGCATCGAGGGCATGCACAAATGGTTCGGCGGCTTCCACGCCCTGAGCGACTGCAACCTGCAGGTGCAGAGCGGCGAGAAGATCGTGATCTGCGGGCCATCGGGCTCGGGCAAGTCGACGCTGATCCGCTGCGTCAACCGCATCGAGCGGCACGATGGCGGGTGCATCGCCTTCAGCGGCGTCACGCTCGACGACTCGCGCGCGGCCGTGGAGGCCCGCAAAAGCATCGGCATGGTGTTCCAGCAGTTCAACCTGTTCCCGCACCTGACGGTGCTCGACAACGTGATGCTGGCGCCGGTGCTGGTCAAGTCGGTCAGCCCGGCCGCGGCGCGCGACCAGGCCATGGCGCTGCTGGCGCGTGTGCACATCGCCGAGCAGGCGCACAAGTACCCGGGCCAGATGTCGGGCGGCCAGCAGCAGCGCGTGGCGATTGCGCGTGCGCTGGCGATGCAGCCGCAACTGATGCTGTTCGACGAGCCCACCTCCGCGCTCGACCCCGAGATGGTCGGCGAGGTGCTCGACGCCATGCTCACGCTGGCACGCGAAGGCATGACGATGATCGTCGTGACCCACGAGATGGGTTTCGCGCGCCAGGTGGCCGACCGCGTGGTCTTCATGGAAGCCGGCAAGATCATCGAAGTGCAGCCGCCGGAGCTGTTCTTCGACAAGCCTCAAAGCGAACGAACGCAGGCCTTCCTGGGCAAAATCCGCACACATTGACACCCTCAACCATCGATCCCTTGAAGAGATGAACGATTCGACCTATGCGCTCGCCGTGCACGGAGGCGCCGGCACGATGGCCGCGGCCGATGCAAACGTGGAGGCGCCCTATCACGCGGGGCTCCATGCCGCGCTGGTGGCCGGCCAGGCCGTGCTGGCGGCAGGCGGCAGCGCGCTCGATGCGGTCGTCGCTTCGGTGGTCGTGCTCGAAGACTGCCCTGTCTTCAATGCCGGCCGTGGGGCGGTGTTCAACGCCAACTTCGAGCATGAGCTGGACGCCGGTGTGATGGAGGGCCATACGCTCGAGGCCGGGGCGGTCGCCGGCATGCGAACTCTTCGCAATCCGGTAATCGGCGCTACGGCAGTGCTTCGCGAGGGCCGCTCCGTGCTGCTCGGGGTGCAAGCTGAGGCTGCCCTGGCAAGCCGACATGGGCTGACCCAGGTGGCGCCTTCGTACTTCTCGACGCCGCATCGGCTCGCTCAACTGCGCGCGGTGCGCGCGCGGGCCGACGCGGGTGCAGTGCTCGATCACGACGTGACGGTAGGCACCCACGGCGACCCGCGCTTCGGCACAGTCGGCGCCGTGGCACGCGACCGCCACGGCCACCTCGCGGCGGCCACCTCGACCGGCGGCATGACCAACAAGCAACCCGGCCGCATCGGCGACACGCCCGTCGTCGGCGCGGGTTTCTATGCCAACGACGCAAGCTGCGCCGTATCGGCCACTGGAACGGGCGAGCAGTTCTTGCGCGCTTGCCTGGCGCACGATGTACATGCTCGAATCACCCATGGCGGCGTCGACCTGACGCTTGCCGCGCAGCAGGCACTGTTCGAGTCTGTCATCCCGCTGGGTGGACGCGGCGGGTTGATCGCGGTGAGCCCTGATGGGCGTATCGCCATGCCCTACAACTCGGCGGGCATGTACCGCGGCTGGGTGCGCGAGGGAGAGGCCGCCTGCACCGCCATCTTCGGCGACACCATGCGCCACCCGGCTTCGCTGCCGGGTCGCTGACCAGCTTACGGTGTCAGGCTCTCGCCACTCAAGACACGATGCAGCAGGCCGGTTCCAGCCAGAAAATCGTCGATGTCCATGGCCTCGTGCGGGTTGTGAGAGCCGTTTTCATTGCGGATGAACACCATGGCCGACGGAATACCGGCGTTGGCAAACACCGCCGCGTCGTGCCCCGCGCCACTCGGGATGCGTTCGAGCGCTTGGCCGGTATGGCCCCAGGCCGATTCAAGTTTCCCGATCCACCCGGGATCCATGGTCGCGGGAGCGGTGAAGAGCCGCTCGTCGAACTCGAAACGCACGCCGCGACTCGACTCGATCGCGCTGCACTCGTCTCGCATCAAGGCATAGAAGCGCTCCAGCGTCTGCTCGTCTTGGCTCCGCGCCTCGAAACTCAGGCCTACTTCGCCGGGAATGACCGATACGGCGTGCGACCGCAGCGGTGTCGAGCAGATGCCGCTGGTCATGACGAGGTCCATCCCCATCTGCAGCAGCACGCGCCAGTGTTCGTCCATGCGCGACAGCAGTTCCGCCACCGCCAGCAGTGCATCCTTGCGCAACCAACGGGGCACCGCACCCGAATGCCCGCTCTCGCCGATGCAACGCACCCGGTTGTGCCGGACATTGC
>Ga0307515_10010436_pt1 | contig 17795 bp, 14 predicted proteins | sample 17_EM_MG_FD_194513 | JGI IMG/M metagenome (GOLD analysis project Ga0307515, IMG submission 194513) | Populus trichocarpa ectomycorrhiza microbial communities from riparian zone in the Pacific Northwest, United States - 17_EM | ecosystem: Host-associated > Plants > Roots > Unclassified | place... | reverse complement strand
ACTCGCTGATTAATCACTTGTGGCGGTGCGATCTATAAACCTCCGAATCCCGCTTTTTACGGGACGGAGCGGGTAGAGCGGGTAGGAACCGCCTTGCGACACATAGTCAGGAGACTTCTTCCTGTGCAACGTGACAACGGTATGTCCTTCGTAATTCTAGACACCATTGACGCGTCAATACGCGCTTTTAGGACGCATTCCACGTGTCCATTGTTTCCATGTCCAGGAAGCCCAGCTGCGGGCTGTGGCTGCGAAAGTGGATCGACGTCTATGCAACTCCATAGGCCGTGATCGATGGGAAATGAGCGGTGCAAGGAAGACATGGTCGTGCTGGGGTGAACGCTGAAATCAATCCGCAGGACCAACGTGCGAGTAGGCGTTATGGGCGAGAGCATAAAGACATGCAAAGCCACGGGCGCTGAGCAATTCCCAGTGCTAAGCGAGCTGGCAAGGGTGATGGATTAGAGAATAGGGAGGGCGGGACTGATGTATGGATATGATAACCTGTCATAATTACTGCGTATTCAGGGCATGGAGATCAGCCGATGAGTGCCCCGTGTTCACGGCAGAGATCAGTGACCAGGGCGCGCTGTCATGAATTGCAAGTGCATGGAAGCCCGCTAGCGCCCAATATTGCAGTCGTCGCTATTGTAGGTGTTGTCACAGTCGTCGTCATCGTTGCCATTGTGCTTGGGTGCTGGGACAAACGCGTCCACGGACGACATGCGGTCTGGGAGTAAGTGAAGAAACAGGGATATGCCAAAAGAGGGTGATAAAGAGTAGTGTACGCCTCGTTCCAGTGATGGGGTCAAGAATTCCAACGAATTAACGAAAAATTCAAAGCCGGATGAAAAAGGGGAAACTAGAAATGGTCGCAAAATATCGTTAAGTTACGGGATCAGAAAGAGGGAAGCGGGAAAGGCGAGGAAACACGAGAAACACGGAAGCGGCTCATTTACTATTTTTGTTGCTACGATTGCGCACCCAGGCTTTGAATCCCGCTTCCACCAATATGTAGCAAACCACCATTGGAGCTCCTGCCCTGCAGGCCCAAAATGACACATAAGCAGTATTGTCTTGCCCATAGTGGGGACAAAGGGCGGGCCTACTGGGTTGGTTGGTATGAGTGAAAGACCCGTTGGTGTGTAGGAAGGGTACATACGCCCGATGGATGAAACTCAGTCAGTGAGTACCCTGAGGGCGGCTTGTCAAAGAAGTATTCCTATATTCACCTATCAATATACGAAGGTCAAGGAATAGGTGGGATGGTGGACTAACATCCGGCGTGTGGAAGTCCACTCCGACATTGAATGCAAACTTGTGGTCCGAGTGGGTGGCGTGAAAGTCACTTTTGCGGCCCACTGAGTCGGCCACGTAGAACTACGATGACTTAACTTGTCTGTAGAAGTGGTGAGAAGGTGGCGAAGGAGTGGCGAAGACGTGACGCCGATGTGAAGCGTGGATCTTACTGACAGGCCAGGCAAAAGGGTGAAGAAGGGGCGGACGAAATAATCTCAACGGCAGAGGATTTGAACATGGTCTCTATTTCGTACCACCTTCCTGGCATCGGTTTCCTGTACTCGTCCCGTTTCATTACTGCAAAGATGCCTCATGGCCGTTCCGAGGACTCGAAGGTGACCGAGAAGACGAGAACTGCGGAGCAGGTTCAGGGGAGGGTGATACGCTGCGAGGGCAAAACACTATCGATGTCGACCGCGACAACAGACACGACCGACGAGGGAATCCGCACTGCGAGGTCGCTGGAGGGGACGGAATGTACAGGGAGAGCACGGTTGGAGGGCGTTTGGCGTTTGGGAGATCGAGCGAGTGAGAGGAGGGCATCCCCGCAAGCAGGCCGTTGAGGAGTGATTCCATGATGCTCTCTGACGTGGTCGGTCTCAAGGCCAGGCATCGATTTAACACTCGGACGCTTATCTCAATCACCACATGAGGGGTGTGGAGGTTCGATATGCCAGATGGATGGAGTTCGCATGGGATGGGAGATCTCGAAGACCGAGGAGACTATGTGAGACATACAAAGAATATCAGTACGAAGCAGCGCTTGTATCTAACCATCTGATAGTGAAAAAGGGGGAGGTTGCGGCAGTTAGCGGCTACACGTAAATCCGCCTATCGCACCCCATCCCCATTCCCATCCCTGGCAGTCACTGCCCCTCAAAAGCTTATCTTACACATCGAGAATCCACCGCCTAAATTGGCCTCACAAGGCTCCTGCTTTTGTCAGTCTCACGCACAGCGCGTCCTCCAATCCACAGGGACACCCTAAACGGTACACCACCCCTCATAATAACTCTCGCCACCACTATCACTGATTACGAACCTCCTCTTACGGTGTGTTGTGTTGAGGCGTGTTTGCGGTGCGTAGAGGTGTGATTCTGTGATGTTCTCTGAGGGCCGGTGGGGTGCCACACCTAGATGGTCACTATCAGCGAGTAGGCAGTGCTAGTTAAGCAGAGGACGTGGTTAGGATTATGTTACATGCATCGCGGGGCGGGCTACAGCATGTGGTGTAGACAAACTCAATATGAGCCTGACTCGGAGGTTTCTGGTCCACATTGCTTAGTAACCTCGCCACGCCTTCGAATACGGGTACGTTGATGTCGCTTGTCCGTTTGGTGACTGAATTCTCTAATTCATTTGTTCTGTACCTCAGAATACAACTATCTCAAGGACGCCAGGCATCATTTTAACACTCGGGCTGATTTCAACCACCCCTCCACCTGCAGCTCTGCAACCAACCACTCCGTGCTCACCTCTCAGTCGAAATGCCGATTCTCTCCACTAACCGAGGATATTTTGGTCCGTCTGACTCTCTGTTACACGGTCTCATTTGCTCATTTTGGTCCTGTGAAGACGAGGAAAGGGTCAGACAGATAGTCGCCCGCCTCCTTGGTACGATTCTCTGCAACGTCCAAGAATACTCAGCATTAACCCTTTCCCAGAATCTCTAGGGAGAAACGAAAAGTCGATCTGGGACTACTACAATGAAATGGCCACAATGGAGGACGACACTCGTGACGTCGAGTGGGGAGATTTTGCGGACATGATCCTCGTTTTCGTATGTATACCCACTCTCGACGATACATGGCTGTTGATTTGGCCCCAGGATGGTCTGTTTGCAGCCGTCATCTCCGCATTTATTATCTTCACCCTCCCCCAGGTCCAGGCCAACAGCACCGACATCGCATTGGACGTCCTCATCCACATTTCTCGACAACTCGGCAACTCAACCATTCCCGCATATACGCCCACCGAGTTCACGGTCACCCCAAAAGCGTCCTGGATCAACGCGCTCCTGTCCATCAGCCTTATCCTCACTATAGTCGACGCAATTGTGGCGATGCTCATCAAGATGTGGCTCCGGGAGCTCGGCCGTGAGTTGAGGCAGCACACCGTGGCAGACATCCGCGCGAAGGAACGGGAACGGCGGGTGCAAGGCCTCAAGCGATGGAAGCTGGATAAGGTCCTCCCACTCATCCCACTCCTCCTCCTGGTATCCATTGTGCTATTCTTTTGCGGTATCATTGTCTACACCTCCACTATCCTTTTTTCACGTTCAATTCTGTACTCAATTATCCTAGGGATTTTGGTCGCCGCCTATCTCTTCACGATTTTTGTACCCATCTTTGACCCCTATGCGCCATTCTCCCATATGGTCTCTTCTTTCGTCACTGGGGTGTGGCGAAGAGCTTGTAGGGTCGGGACTTCTCCCGGTGCCATCAGGGACATCATTTCTGGTATCTCATTTCACACCTCCCATCCGTTGCCGCCTCAGGAACACCAGTCGAATGCAGATCCTTCCCAGTCCACTCCATCATCATCCCCTGGAAGCAATAGAGTGTCTCCTGCTACGCAACCCAAAGTCAATGAGGGTGCCGGAATGAAAGAAGTAGTGACCCGTGCTCGCTCTCAGGAAGATTCTCAAACCCATGTTGACGTCCTTGAGCGGCTGATTAGGAGAACCGCTGAAGGTGTGGAGAATATTCCAATCTTCCTGGAGCTGCTTGATCAGCCAGTGAAATATCCTACACTGCAGCCAAACAATCTTAAAGAGTGGAAACGACTACTTGATATCACTTTGGGATTGCTGGGAGATCCATCTACATACCCTGAATCTGCTGCCTGCACCATTGCCCGCACTGTGATCTTATGCCACGACGGCGAAGCTGTTGATCAGCGGCTATACCAGAAGTTACGACAGTGTTTTGATAACAGGGGCTCTGGTATCACAGGCACAAGCCTACCGCCCAATTCTCTTTTCCCTACCTATTTCCATATCTTTTTCAATGAACACGGGTCGGGTGTTGGCGTGTGTAGGACCGTTGCTCATCTCAACCCAAGCATTGCTGTCGATGATGAGCTTTTCTGGATGATGAGCACTCTCAACAGAAGAGTGGCATGGTTCCATGACTCGCCTCGGAAATATGGCGAGCTCATGAGGTTTTTTGCAGCTGTCCTTACATATATTTCGAGGACAGAACAGAGCAAAAGGTCCAATCTTCCACTCACAGCCGCAGTGATTAATGCTATGCACTCCATCAACTCAGCATATGACGCGGAGAGTGGGCTCCTTCTCCCGTCAACCTCTGTCCTTCCTTCTGATCCTATGACCTTTTGTCGAATCGATCTCACTAATCGATTGGACTTATGGAGTGGCGAATGTGCGGAGCGTATCTCAATCCTTCTCCAATCACACAGTCATCAGTCATTGGAATTCTTGCACCCAAATGTGGACTTTCGCCTTCCATTGCTCGCCGCCCTCTACATTGATAGCACCAAGGCAGGTGGCCATGCACCTGGCAGTTTTGCAGAACTCCTCAAACGTCCAAACCTCCCTGATATTACATTGGATAGCTGGGGATGGCCAGATTCCTATGATCACGCCAAGCTTGCCATGTACTGGTACATGGCCCTTTTCCAGGACCCTCTTCATGACGGAGGTTCAAACAATGATCCTATTGATGGCATTATACACCTCTTCGGACTTACCATGACACACTCCTCTGAATTCACGGTTTCTGCTTTGTACCTCTTGGGTGTTATAATGAAACACCTCCGTGCAACAACAACTTCACTAGATATCTCCAGAGAGGATCCTCCTTCGGGAGATAATTTGACTCTCAACTGCACTCTCCCTTCCGGCTCTCACTCCTCCCACGGGATACGAGCATCAAACCCTTGGGTTCTGCTGCATCTGGATACCCTTTTTGTTCAGACTTCCATCTTCGTCCAAGAGGATAGAGCGGCTCTTGGCTGTCCTGACACGCCTGAGAAAGTGTTCATTGCAAAGGCTAGGCTTGCTCTCTATGATGAGCTGGAAGAGGGAGGAGAGTACGAGCACGTCACCGCGCATCAGCCAGATCCAAAGCTGCTCCAATCATTTCTTAGATCGAAAGATTACGAGGTCTGCACAGGTGCATTTAAGTGGTGCCTCGATCTGGTTGCTACTAGAGATTCTCACACTACCCAAGTGTTCATTCCAGAAGCTATCGGACATGAGTGGATCAAAGACTTGACCGAGGTGCTTTGTCACGGGTCTAATGCGCGGCCATGGGAATTCCTGGTGGCCCATCTTGTCCCCAATTGGCCCATGCTCCCATCTTCTTGGTGTAGTGCGTTTGCATCAGTATTCTTGACCTCTCGTGTTTCTGCCTTATATGGGCTGCTCCCTCCCTACCAACACTTTGCAATAGCTCTACGGCGCTCAGCAAGAGACATGCAGATAGGCCAGCTACAGGCTTTTCTCCCTTTCATTTCCACTATGTTGGAACTCATCAAACACTGCCTGGCTCGGGAATCAATCACTTCAATTGAGAGTTGGCTAGCCCAGCTTCCGGAATGCCTCGAGAATTTGGTTGCCCGTGCTCAAATCCAAAAGGCTTTGGCCACCAGGATGCAACAGCTTATGGTGGAGATCGTTGCGTTGTATGCAGAGCTCCCAATGATGGATTCAGGGATGGATGAGTGATCTCCAGTGGAGGGCCTCTTATATGTATATCGTGCCATTTGTATGCTCTTTGTCCATGGTATGTTTATGCTACTAGTTTGAATCACATCAAGAGAGAGCCGTCTTATAAGCAAAAATCCAGGTATCGTCAATTTTGTCGTTTTGGGCCTATTGCATGTGACAAAATAGGTCAATGATGTCTTGTGGACGAGAGGTCTGGGTGCAGGAGTGACGGTTTCCATGTGCTAGCCATCTCCGGAATACTGCACTGGAAAGCTGGGCTGAAAGCAGCGACCGATGAGAATACCCGTAAATATTCTTGTGATTTCCTGAACATCGGGCTGCTTCGTTAGTGTTGTGCTGGAGTGCTGGGACAAACGCGTCCACACGGACGACATGTGGTCTGGGAGTGAGTGAGGAACGGGGGTATACCAGAAGAAGGTGGTAAAGAGTAGTGTACGCCTCATTCCAGGGATGAGTTCAAGAATTTCAACGAATTAACGAAATATTCAAAGCCGGATGAAAAAGGGGAAAGTAGAAATGGTCGTAGAACATCGATTAGGTTACGGGGTCCGGAAGAAGGAAAGGCGAAAGGCGAGGAACATAAGAGCAGCTCATTTACTACTTTTGTTACTGCGACTGCGCACCGGGCTTTAGATTTGTTGTTGCTGTATGTGATGACATTCATTATCCACAATAGTAGGTGATATGTACCACAAGTTTAAGTGTATTAGTTCGGGCAATTCGATTGAGGTAATAACACCTAGTCCGCAGTGGCCACATAAGCCGGAACAATGCTCAATAGGCCATGAAGAAGATAAGCGGAGCTACCATCATTTGCTAGTACGGTCGTCTCCTCTGCATCCCGTTCGAGCATGTCAAAGTACTTGGCAGCCCCAGACAGATATGCCACCCGGGCACATGCTGCGTGCAGTGCAATCAAGTCCGGATTAGGTAGTACCGGGATCTGCTTTCCTTCGGCCTCGCATCCGCGGATCACGTCATCTGGGACACTGAAGGTGACTTGCTCCCGTGGTTTTGTGGAATAATGGAATACATAACTGCCAGGCCTTGCACATACATTATATGTGTTCACCTGCATGAGCACGATATGTTAGATCCACCCTACAGCAATCAGGTATTACTGACCGAGATGGCAGTTTGTGGTTCCAACCACAGCTCGAGGTAATCGAAGCACCGATGAAGCTGCATATCCATAGTGATGATATTCTCCAACGAATGTACACCATTTCCATTCAAGCGGTCGACCAAGTGTTGAAGTCCGAAGGTTCGCAAAATTGCGAACGCAGTAGCAGCGTGGTCCTTCTGTTGGATGGTCAATCTTGGCCCTTGAGGTAAAACTGGCGCCACGTGCCTGATCTTCTCCCTTGCTGGCACTCTGGAGTGTACCCTCCGAAAAGATGTGACAGCATTCTGTCCGGGCGACCTTGGGCTGTGATTCTTTAGCCATTGCCATGACATCAGCTGGCCAGGCTTGGACGGATTCGACATCGTAGCAGCCAGATAGACAGCATCTGTGTCCGTCACGTACAAGGGCCTGCGAGACAGTAACGTGATGGTAAAGCAGCAATGGTTTGCCCCAGGAGTAGCACAGACCTGTTTTTTCGCAGTACTGTGGCTTGAAGGGGCTCGTTCCAGACTCTCGAGGATCCTTGCTTTGTAGGTGTCAAAGGAGGGGCGAGAAAGGTGAGCAGAGGGTGTCGGAACTAGGCTCCGATTGGAGCGGACTAATTGTGGTGATCAGACTGGGTCGAGAGAGAGCAATACTCGCAGTATACAAGCCCGGATGAGGTGGTTCTGCAATTGAGTGCCAAGGTCAATGATATTCTTGAGACATTCTCCCTCCTCAGCTGACGTAGGCGTCCAACATGAGTGCACTTGTTGAACGAGCTTGTGATAGGCACACTCTGCGAAAGAGACGCTGCGGCTATGCTTCTTGAAGTCGAGGATGAAGAACCCAACAACGCGTGCACCCACGAGCAAATTGTTGTACTCGGCGACCGGAGCGACCAGTGCGTTTGCTGACGGCGCGAGTGCAAGCTTTTCGGCGTCTAAAAGCCTTTTCCAAGCACTTTGACCACTTTCATCTAGCTCCTTCTCGACCTCGGACAATAGAGGGAGCGCTGTCATTGTGGTTGCAGTTCAAGAAGACGAGGGGAATTTGTTACATCTCTTTTCATCTGACCGCCGGGCCTGACCTCAATTGATCACCCGCCATTCAGCCCGCCCGCACATTGACACGCCCAGACCGCGGGACACCCCACGCGCTCCACATCCGAGGGCATCCACCAACCCACATACACCTGACGGGTTTATTTCTCCGTTGATAGTGATATACCTTTCTTCGAGATCCTATTGACATTCATTCCTTCGGCTTTTGTATCTGACAGACAGCCTTTGTTCGTAGTCTGGAACCGCCGTAACTTCTATTTTCATTCTATTCTGTAGTTTATAACGTATGTACTCTCGATATCTGATCAACTTGGGCTAGCACTCTGCCCGTTCTGCCTCGCCTCTGTTCACTCCAAGTCCGCTTCAAGTCTGTTTTGCATTTCTACTGGAAGCACTAGCCCGTTAGTAATACTTTCGAGAATTCCGCCTAGCCTGGAGTGCAACCGGCTCTCCCCAATGGGATCCCAGAACGGATTCCACAGCAATCCAGACAGCAAGTGTAACATAGGTGTTTAGTGTGTGTCTCGAGAGATAGCAAGCAAGGCCAGGAAAAAAGGGTTCCAGGTGTCCCAATATGCTAGACTTCAAACGAGAATGTGTGGACAAGGCGTGGATGGGAAGAGGTGCAGATAACGAGCGTAGGGTTCCTCCATCGAACCTCCTGGAGCACAGAAGAAGGGTAGAAAATTAATCTAAAAAAACCCCCAATGAGTGTGAGAGCCGTATGCATGGTGCTTTGCGGGATAATGAATGCTTTCCCTCTTGGTACCTTTCGCTTTGTCTTCTGTTTCCATTATTGTCGGGACGGCACTTAGTAAAGACAGTCCATACATCAATAAGTGCGCCTTACCCAGTTTGACACGAATATACTCACTGCTTAGTGTATTTGCGCCTGTCGCCCACATGTGGTTGAGAAAGCAGATTCACTGGGTGGGTTCTGTTCAATCTATTCAATTCTTTCGTTGGATTCTTTTCGGCGAGGTCAAGACAGTCCTCGCGTGTCTTGTGGTTGCGGTTCGTGCTGCGGTTTCCCTTTGGTCGGCCCCTTACTAATCCCCGGGTGTGAGGGAACAACGCACCGGCGCCTACACTCCGCCCGGCTTTCAACGTCGCCTCGACAGCATTCAGACATTTTGCTTTCGTCTTGAGCGCATCCTGGTTGGCGTGCTCGTACCCTGCAGGCCCGAAATGACACATAAGCAGTGTTGTCTTGCCCATTGATGGGTACCCTGCAATTGCCCACGCGGCCTGGAGGCGGGATGAGTGGCGTCGAAGAGGGGACAAAGGGCGGGCCTGCTGGGCTGGTTCGAGTGAAAGACCCGTTGGTGTGTAGGAGGGGGAAGACAGGGTACATACGCCCGATGGATGAAACCCAGTCAGAGAGTATATACGTACCCTGAGGGCGGTTTGTCAAGGAAGTATTCCTATCGTCACCTATCAAATCAATATGCGAAGGTCAAGGAATAGGTGGGATGGTGAACTAACATCCGGCGTGTGGAAGTCCACTCCGATATTGAATGGAAACTTGTGGTCCGAGCCGGTGGCGTGAAAGTGACTTTTGCGGCCCGCTGAGTCGCCTAGGTTGAACCACGATGACTTGCGTGTAGACGTGATGAGAAGGTGGGGAAGGAGTGGCGAAGACGTGACGACGGTGTGAAACGTGGCGTGGGTGAGACTCGATCTTACTGACAGGCCAGGCAAAAGGGTGAAGAAGGGGCGGACGAAATAATCTCAATGGCAGACGATCTCTATCTCGTACCACCGGCCTTCCTGGCATCGGTTTCCTGTACTCGTCCCGTTTCATTACTGCAAAGATGCCTCACGGCCGTACCGTTCCAGGGACTCGACGGCGACTGAGAAGACGGGAACTGCAGGGGCAGGTTCAGGGGAGGGTGATACGCTGCGAGGGCGAGACACTATCGATGTCGACCGCGACGACGGACACGACCGACGAGGGAGCCCGCACTGCGAGGTCGTTGGAGGGGACGGAATGTGCAGGGAGAGCACGGTCGGACAGCGTTTGGCGTTTGGGAGATCGAACGAGTGAGAGGAGGGCAAGCAGGCCGTTGAGGAGTGATTCCGTGATGCTCTCTGATGCGGTCAGTCTCAAGGCCGGGCATCGGTTTAACACTCGGGAGCTTATCTCAATCACCACATGAGGGGTGGGGGGGTTCGATGTGCCAGATGGATGGAGTTCGCATAGGATGGGAGATCTCGACGACCGGGGAGACGATGTGAGACATACAAAGAATATCAATACGAAGCAGTGCCTGTATCTAACCATCTGATAGTGAAAAAGGGGGAGGATGCGGCAGTTAGCGGCTACACGTAAATCCGCCTTTCGCACCCCATTCCCATTCCCATCCCTGGCAGTCACTGCCCTTCAAAAGCTTATCTTACACATTGAGAATCCACCGCCTAAATCGGCCTCACAAGGCTCCTGCTTTTGCCAGTCTCGCGCACAGGGCGTCCTCCGATCCACAGGGACACCCTAAACGGTATATCACCCCTCATAATAACCCACGTCACCACTATCACTGATTAAGAACCTCCTCTTACGGTGTGTTGTGTTGAGGCGTGCTTGCGGTGCGTAGAGGCGTGATTCTGTGATCTTCTCTGAGGGCCGGTGGATGAGAAACAAAGGGGTGCCTCACCTGGATGGTCACTCTCAGCGAGTAGGCAGTGCTAGTTAAGCAGAGGACGTGGTTAGGATTATGATACATGCATCGCGGGGCAGGCTACAGCATGTAGACGAACTCGATATGAGCCTGACTCGGAGATTTATGGTCCACAACTTTCTTAGTAATCTCGCCACGCCTTCGAATACCGGTATGTTGATGTCGCTTGTCCGTTTGGTGACGGAATGCTCTAATTAATTTGTTATGTACCTCAGAATACAACCATCTCAAGGGTACCAGGCATCATTTTGATACTCGGGCTGATCTCAACCACCCCTCCCCCTGCAACTCTGCAACCAACCACTCCGTGCTCACGTTTCAGTCGAAATGCCGATTTTCTCCACCAACCGAGGACATATCGGTCTGTCTGACTCTCTGCTACACAGTCTCATTTGCTCATTTTGATCTTGCGAAGACGAGGAAAGGGTCAGAACGATCGTCGGCCGCCTCCTTGGTACGATGCTCTGCAACGTCCAAGAATACTCAGCATTAACCCTTTCCCAGAATCTCTAGGGAGAAACGAAAAGTCGATCTGGGACCACTACAATGAAATGGCCGCAATGGAGGACGACACTCGTGACGTCGAGTGGGGAGATTTTGCGGAAGTGATCCTCGTTTTCGTATGTATACCCACTCTCGATGATACATGGCTGCTGATTTGGCCCCAGGATGGTCTGTTTGCAGCCGTCATCTCCGCTTTCCTCATCTCCACCATCCCTCGGCTCCAGGCCAACAGCACCGACATCGCATTGGACGTCCTCATCCACATTTCTCGACAACTGGGCAACTCAACCATTCCCGCATATACACAAACCGAGTTCACACTCACCCAAAACGCGTTCTGTGTCAATGCGCTCCTGTCCGTCAGCCTTATCTGCATTGTGGTCGACGCAATTGTGGCGATGCTCATCAAGATGTGGCTCCGGGAGCTCGGCCGTGAGTTGAGGCAGCACACCGTGGCGGATCTCCGCGCGAAGGAGCGGGAACGGCGAATGCAAGGCCTCAAGCGATGGAAGCTGGACAGGGTCCTCCCACTCCTCCCACTCCTCCTCCTAGTATCCATTGTGCTCTTCTTTTGCGGTATCATTGTCAACACCTTGAATCTCCATTTTCTAGGTGCAATTGCGTTCTCAATTGTCCTAGGGCTTATGGTCACCGCCTATTTCTTCACGATTTTTGTACCCATTTTTGACCCCTATGCGCCATTCTCCACTATGGTCTCTTCTTTCGTTACTGGGGTATTGCTAAGAGCTTCTAGGGTCTGGACTTCTCCCAGCGCCATCAGGGACATCATTTATTGGCTCTTATCTGCAGATCCTTCCCGAGCCACTGCACCACCATCCCATGGAAGCAATATCGTGTCTTCTGCTGCGCAGCCCACAGTCGATGAGGGTGTTAAGTTGTGACTTATCGGGCAGGTATTCTCGACAGTTTCGCTGGCGAGCTGCAGGAAACACCTTGAAGGAATTGGAGCAAGGCGGGAGAAGGAAGGACGAAAAGGAACGTGTTATACTCTGTCGATAATCCGACTGGACTCTCTAGCAACATGTACATAGGTCTTATATACTAGTAGAGCACTGCGAGCGGTTGAACAGTCCATACACAATAATGAGTCGGAGATCGAATGAGCCTGAAAGAATAAAGGAGGGGAAAACTATCAAAGTCCTGAAACTAACTACGATGGGAACCGAGACAGTCGAAACGCTAACCGTCGGTGAAATCGGGGGAACGTGATTTTGCCTAAGTAAGGAAAATGGGGATCGTCGCTGATGGGAATGGGGGTCGGGGCTCGAGGTCTAGATCTTCGTGTCAGGGTTGCTTGATGGAATGGTGGAGTGCGAGTCGGGAGGTGATGCGTTGTCGGTCAGTTCGTGTACGCATCGGGAAAGTACTGGACATGGGAGGCAGCAGCGGATACTCAATCGCCTATCGCTTGCGATTTATCCGATGATGTAATCGTGGTCGTAACAGTATCCTCCCCTTACGCCCGAGCCCTCGAGGGAGCGAACTTGCTGGGCACAAGGATCGTCGAATAAAAAGGGGGGTGGTAGGCAAAGACGATTTACCACATACCATAATGTCCAATGAACGATAACAACTCTATGCCGTCATTGCAAACCGATATTTCCGAGGAGGTCGTGTATGACTACGGCTCTCGCGATCTTGTCAAATTTCGCTATTGCAGTATCTTGGCGCAGATTGAGATTGCGTCTTGCTTTCGTAACGATGTGGAGCCTTTATTCCCGTTGTTGAGTCGATTCTTGTCAGGGTCTATCAACCCGTACATATTTGCTGGGATCTTGTGTTGGTCTTGAGGCTAATTGGTCAAGTAGCTACAGGGATAGGATTCCAGAAATAGTGATGGTGATATCTCTCGGGCGGATTCTGTGGATGATGGAGAAGTCCGGGGCCGAAAAGAATGATCTACTCCCTGGAACGGCGGGTTCTTGCCACCGTACGGCCATGCGCTGTGCGCGCAATATTGCTCGATGGTGGATGGTGGAATTCCACGAACGCGTAAAGAGGAACCCTCGGATCAGCTATCCTGGAGAAGTTGTGATGCCCAGAGGGCTGATGCCCATCGCTCTATGGCTCGGTGTTCGTGAGTACAGAGGGATATGGAGGGCCGGAGGCGGGGACGAGGACTTCGCAGATAGGGAACAAGTGGGATACCTCGGTGATAATCAAGTGGCGTTGGAGTACAACGTATTTTCGGTGTATGGGATCAGCACGGCCGGAGGACATGTGCTTCGCCCACCCTGGTACCGCGACCAATTCGTCGAGTGGGCTGAGGAGATCTCTAGGATGACGCACTTGCTGGATCTGACAAAACATTGTTCGCTACTTCGACGCAACTGGTGCGGCACGTATGGATGTCCGTACCCGTACGTTACCGAAAGAATTATTGCACCGACAGCCGACTTCCCGGATCGACAAGTCGTAAAGGAGAGCCCCACTCCGAGGCATATCTATGAGCGAGCTTTGTACCCGATGTGGGGGGCGTTTTTGAGAGACGAGAACACGGGCCAGGTGGAGGAGGAGGAGGAGAGAGAGCCTGACGACGATGATTATAGTCCCATTTCTGTCGAAGGGTAATGAGCTTTGCTAGTCTCTGATTCGATAATATACGTAGCTAATAGTACCGCTTTTCCCAATCCTTCGCTAACTTCTCCGGTCCCGGCTTGTCAGGGAATTGAGCATGGTAAGCTTCCGCGATCGGCTTGCCGGCGGTGTCGTCGAAGGCATCGGCAAGAATCCAGTCTGATGAATTGTTGGAGATCAGATAGCCGACCCATTTGACGTGATACGCGAGCTGACAGCGACGACAGGTGCGATTGTATTTGGAATTGATGATCCGTTCGATCAGGTACTCGGGTGTGCCGTTGACAATGATAGGTGGTGGCGGTGGCTGTTCGCGGTCGTCGAAGGTATTCGGGAACTCCGGTTCTAATTGAGAAACGTGAAAAACGGGGTGGATACGAATGGTGGAAGGGAGTTGAAGAGTAAAGGACACAGGGGATGGTTGGGAAATGATGGGGTAAGGGCCTAGCTTCCGTTCGGCTAGCTTCTTGGTGGTTCGGTTGGTGCAAATGTGATCTGTGCGTATGAATACTCGGTTGCTGACGCGGAATGGCGGAGGCTGAGCGCGTTCGCGATTGGCGGTCTGGATCATTGCATCTTGAGCGTCTTTCATTTGCTCGCGGAGGAAGCTGTGAATTTCGTCAAAGTTGACAGCGAAATGTCGGGCCCGAAGGTCGGTGACTTCTGCTTCCGGGGAAATGGCGATTGAGGGGTCGTAACTGCGAGTGGCGAAGAAGGGGGAAATGCGCGTTGTTGCATGTGGAGTGTTGTTGTAAGCGAATTCTGCGAGCGGTAACAACTTAGACCAATTGTTTTGCTGATAGTTGCAGTAGATCCGCAGGTATTGCTCTAATGTGCTGTTGACGCGTTCGACTTGTCCGTTGGCGGCGGGGTGATGACCAGAGGTGAAATGTAAACGCATGCGAAGGAGGGAGCCGAGGGAACGGAAGAAATGAGAGGTGAACTCGGATCTGCAATCCGATGACACATGTAGAGGGATTCCATGCTTTGCGAAGACGTGCGTTACGAAGGCATCTGCAACGTCTATAGCAGTAGCGTTATCCGTAGTCGGAATGAATACACTTTCCTTGGTTAGACGATCGATAACCACAAGGATAGCCGTAAATCCGTTGGAGAGGGGTAACTGCTCGATGAAATCCATACTGATAGAGTGCCAAGGGCGATCGGGTATCGGAAGCGGTTGCAGTAGGCCGTATGGGCGATGTCGGTTGGGCTTGTTTCGAGCGCAGAGAACGCATTGCGCGACGAAGGTTTTGCAATCGGTGCGAATGCTGGGCCACGTAAAGTCCCTACGAAGGAGTGAGAGGGTCTTGTTGAAGCCGAAGTGGCCTGCGGTGATATGGTCGTGCTTCGATTGCAGGATGCGCGTGCGCAGGTTGCCTCTGGTTGGTCTATAGTCGGGGACGTATACGCGAGCGTCCAGGAGTAGTAGACCTGTTGAGGAGAGTGAGAAACGGGAAGAAGGGAGCCCTTCATGAAGGCGGTCGAGCTCCCGCTTGGCCAGGGGGTCAGATTGAAGGCCAGCCTTGATGTCTTCCATGAGTGCAGCGGCGTCGAGGATGGGAATAGGGATATCGGAAATGGAAGCGGCGTCTTTTGAAACCTCTTGTAGGCGCGTCGCGCGAAGTGAGGATGCCAGCTGTTCTTGCGAAAATACAGGGCGCAAATTTTGAGGGTTTGCGAGCGTGTAGTCCCTATCCTCCCCTTTAAGGTAGTAATCAACGCGGCGTGTGAGGGAATCGGGTTTTTCACCTAATTTCCCGGGCCGAAACCGTACTACCATATTAAATGCCGACAGGTACTCTGACCACCTTGCTTGACGACGAGAGAGGGTCTTCGTGGTAGCGAAATACTCAAGGTTTTTGTGGTCGGTCATGACGTCGATGGTGTGAACAGGAGATTCGAGGTAGTGCCGCCAGGTCTTGAATGCCGCGAAGATCGCAAGTAGTTCCTTATCGTGGGTGTCGTAGTTCAATTCTGCCGTGTGGAGAGTGCGACTGAAGAATGCGACGGGATGAACGTCGCCGTCCGCGGCCCGCAGGGAGAGAATTCCGGTGATCGCGTAGTCAGAAGCGTCAGTTTCTACGATGGGGGACAATGCAGGATCGAAGTGGTGAAGGACAGGAGCGTGCGTGAAGGCCTTCTTGAGGAGCACGAAGGCTTCTTGGCAAGCGGGCGACCAGTCCCATCGTGCGGTCTTGCGCGTGAGTCGAGTAAGGGGAACTGACATATCTGAGTAGTTGGCGATAAATCGGCGGTAAAAGTTAGCGAACCCAAGGAAGGATTGTACCTCCTTGACCTTTCGAGGGGTCGGCCAGTCCTTGATAACTTGTACCTTCGATTCGTCCATCTGAATGCCGTCCGGACTTATTACGAACCCAAGGAAGTTGGTGGTGTCGACGTTGAACTCGCATTTCTCGAGTTTGGCGAACAGGCTATTGGCGCGAAGTCGGCGGAGGATCTCGCGCACATGTTTGAGGTGCTCGTCTGGGTTCTCGGAGTAGATCAGGATGTCGTCTAGGTAGACTACTACGCACACGTCCAATAGATCCTTGAAGACGTCGTTCATGAATCGCTGGAAAGATGCCGGTGCATTTGTAAGACCGTAGTGCATGACCTGAAACTCGTAAGAACCATAACGAGTACGGAAAGCCGTCTTCCATTCGTCTCCTTCGGCGATGCGAACGAGGTTGTAGGCTCCTTGCAAATCGATTTTCGTGAAGACGTTTGCAGCGCGTAAGCGGTCGAGGAGGTCGGGGATTAGCAGTAGGGGGTAGCGGTCCTTCCTGGTAATGCGATTGAGACCTCGGTAGTCGACTGCAAGGCGAAGCGAGCCATCTTTCTTTTTGATAAATAATATAGGGGCGCCGGAAGGCGACTGGGAAGGGCGGATAAAGTGGTTGGAGAGGTTTTCGTCCAGGAACTGACGAAGGGCCAACTGCTCGACCTCAGAGAGGGAGTATATCGGCCCGAAAGGGGGTGTCGCGCCATCTTCTAGCTCGATCTTGTGGTCGTAGGAGTGACGAGGGGGCAAGGTCGTACCCTTGCTCTTGCTAAATACGTCCAGGTAATCGTGATACTCGGTAGGAACGTTGGGGCGGAGCATTTCGATTTCGATTTCGGAGGGATCGGCATTGGAAGATGAGGCAGCACAAGCAGGAAGAGATTTGATGAGTCCAGAGCAAAGGATCGAGGAATTATGATAGGAAGGAAGGCGAGTAAGAAGGCGAACCGCAGGTTCAGTGATGAAAGAAATAGGGATCTGTGCAGCGGCGGCCTGCAATGAGACTGACGGGGCTGGTTGGGGATCGGATGAAATATCTGAGGACTCTGCTAAGTTAGGTAGCGGAGTGGGAGTGCTCAGATCAGGAAATGCGCGCCTAGGAGTCGAGTGCGAAACATCGACAGGAGGAGAGTTGTTGGTTGGCGATCAGAATGTTATCATGTGCGACATCCAGTCAATCGACGGATTGTGTTGGAGTAGCCATGAATATCCTAGTATGGCAACAGCGGAACAGTCCAGTGGAGTCAAGAGAAATCAGACGGAGTGTCGAGTGCCGCAGGGGAATTCGACGTCGAGTGTGGTATATTGGTGAATTAGGCCTTGAGAGGCAGCGGAGCCATCGAAAAGAGTGAGTTGAAGTGGGTTTTGAAGATTTTGCAGAGCGAAACCATTATCGATAGCGAAATGAGTGTCCATGAAATTATCGGAAGCGCCAGAATCGATGAGAGCTCGGATGTTTTTGGTGTTTTGGAGTTTGAATTCGATAAATAGAGCAGAATGAGCGGAAAAGGAAAGGGCATTGAGACGTACTTCCTCGAGGAGAGCCCAGTCAAACGAGGAGGACACGCTA
>Ga0307515_10010435_pt1 | contig 17796 bp, 21 predicted proteins | sample 17_EM_MG_FD_194513 | JGI IMG/M metagenome (GOLD analysis project Ga0307515, IMG submission 194513) | Populus trichocarpa ectomycorrhiza microbial communities from riparian zone in the Pacific Northwest, United States - 17_EM | ecosystem: Host-associated > Plants > Roots > Unclassified | place... | reverse complement strand
CTTGGACAATATTCGCAGCACTTCGTTCTTGCGCGATCAAGACTTTCTCGCTACCATTGATAATGAAGTAGCCTCCCTGATCATAGGGACATTCGTTATGCCCATAGAGTAGGTCATCAGTCTGATTCCTCAAATGGCACATTTCTGACCGTAACATGACCGGAAGTTTTCCGATAAAGACGTTCGGTGGTTCCTGACCAGGTAGTAGGATAGGTTCTTCATCCTCTCTTTCCCATACCAGCTCTGTTCCCCCGGCAGCATTGCCATCCACTTCCATATCGTCGCCCTCGTTATTTGCGCCAATCGGCCGTTCTCTCGCAACCATGATCCTATTAGTGATGTCTGCCATCATCGCGCCAGAATATGTCAGGTTCCGTAATCGCGCTTCATGCGGAAAGAGTTGCTGAGTTGTCCCGTCGCCTTCTGTGTGTGTTGGTCGCGCCAGTTTCACGCGGCCAAAGTGAATTTCATATCGCCGCTTGATGATGGGCTCGTCGTCGTCCGTCGAGTACGGCGTGTTCTGATCCAGGATAACATGGCCGTTCTCTTTAACGATATCTTGTATCGTATTGCGAGTGAACTCATCATAAGAGTCTAGCTGTTGCGACACCAAGCCCTTGGTGTCAAAGAATGAAGAGATGACAGTCCAGCAATCCTCCGCTGTGATCAAGTCATCCTCGTCCTCATAGTATTCGTCATCGTCATATCCATTCTCGTAGTCCGCCATGTTGTGGGCGGCCTCCCAGTATCAATTAGCTAGAGTGTCAGGTAGGTGGCGGCGCGGAATGAGAATCGATGTCGAGGAAGTCTCGGGGACGGCGCGGCCTTGCGCGTAGAAGAAACGGGTTAGACAATAGCGAGACACCCAAGCTGAAAAGATTTCAGACAGCTACACCAATGGCAGCATAGAATGAAGGGAACCGAGCTTGGATGTCAGGTTGAAGCCAGAGGCTGGGTTACTGAGCGAAATCACAAAGGGATCGCAGACAATGCCAAGCATACGCTAGTCCATAGAAGAAATAGCGCGCTTTTCGATGATTCTTCTCTTGACCTCTTCACCTTTCTGTACCTTTGATTATTTGGTGCTATTGAAAAGTCTATCCGCGAGCGGAGGCTCAGAATTTACTATCCTATAGTAATTTGTATGTAGATGCAATAACCAGAGCTTCAAATGCGTTCTATTTTATAATCCTTTGAGGCTTATAACATCAATCCGAGGCCTCTAAACGAGCTTCCTCACCTTCAAAACTACTTGATATACTGTATATACCGTATTTGGTGACGATTTGCATATAAAATAGAAAATGCTGGCTTTTTTGATGGGGTGTTCACGTGCGCGAGCCGACCGGACAGACTTTTCAATTATCTTATCTCATATCAACTAGATTCTTATATCACCGTCCAAGCCTTACCGCCCTTCCATCGTCTAATTACTTTAAAAATAATTTAAGGTATCCCTTGCAACGCTGATTTGGGTCCTATCCTCACTGATAAGCTCCAGCCATTAGATCGTTAGGATCTTGGAGCCGTGAGGAGGAATATGAAGCTCTGACAAAGGGCTCGAATTTGGGCGGTTGCCAAGGCTCCAGAGATAGTTCTTTTACTACACGAGTCGGAGGAACGGCGTATTTAGTAGGTTAGACGATATTAGGATCAAGAAAGGCACGATTAGACGGTATAGTGGTTGATGAATTGATGAATAAATTAATCTATATTATCTGTGAAGCTTCTGCGCAGCCCTGATTCTGGTGTTCCGCACGAACCACCTGCAGTAGGACATCAACGTTGCATGGGATAAGCTCTCTGTTATCTCTTTCTGCTCCATATTATATCCAAATTATAGCTATATTATATAAAACGTTAAATTGTAACATATCCCGCCTCCATCCCGCTATCCCTTACGTCCATCCGTTATCGATAGGGATTTAGCCAATCAGATCAATAGGATCAAATCGCCGTGCTCAGGAATATAAGATTGGTGATATCTATTAAATATTATATAAAACAATCTATATGGCCTATTTCTTGAGGTTAAGTCATTCAATATGAGGTAGCTAACACTCTTCCTGTCTGCAGAATAGAATCTGACAGGTGGGTTTTTAGCAACCCAATTTGGTTGAACGTTATATTAAGTCGGCTGAACAAGATCTGCATCATTGGAAGTACGATTGGAAGGTATGACTGATGGTAATGTATTGATCAGGTCTGTAGGCTATACGCGTAGTTTTGATTCTGGTGTTCCGCACGGACCATCTACCAGATGGACGCTGGCGGGTTAAGGGATACGCCTCCAGCTTTAGTAGTAGCCAAGCACTAAAATTGTTACGGACTAATAGGCGATGAGGGTCTTGACGGAAAGATGGAACGCAGGTCTATGGATGGAGACCCGGTGGAGCCTTGGGGGATAGACATGAATATTCTCTAAACAGCAAAAAAATTCTAAAATGGACCAAATGTATCTTACTCAAGAATTGTACAAGAAATCAATATTAACTTCTCATGATTTAGATCTTACTTTGACCCTCCTGAGGGACTTTAACAACCACTTTGCCCCAGCTTTCTCTTGCTCCCAATGCTTTTAACGCAGCTGGGACACTTTCCAAGCCCACGAATTCCTGATCCGTAAAGCACGTTCCTCTATATTTTCCTGATTCGATTAGAGCATATAGGCCATCCCAGACCTTCTCAACGGTCTCAGGCTCCATGGTCGCATACATACCCCAGTGGAGTCCAACGACGCTCACGTTCTTCAACAAAATCCTGTTTGTCGCCATCTTCTCAATATCTCCGGCAGCAAATCCAATGATGAGTAATCTGCCGTTCCAGGCTGTGCACTTCATCGATTGGGCGATGAGCCCTACAGGATCATATACGATATCAACACCACGGCCCTTTGGAGTCAGCTTCTTAACCTTTTCAGGCCAGTCACTCTGCCGATAGCTGACTACGAAATCTGCGCCAAATGATTTCGCCCTATCAAGTTTATGTTGCGTCCCTGCCGTCGCAATAACGGTGGCGCCTAATGCTTTCGCAATCTGTACGGCAGCAAGCCCAACGCCGCCCGCAGCCGCATGAATGAGGACGTAATCGCCTGTACAGACAACATCAGCTCCACTCTTCAAGTTACCCTAACTTCACCAATCTCACCCTTCTTTATGCCTGCCCTTGTCACTAATCCGGCATAGCTCGTTGGCCCTGTCACAAACACGCCTGCTGCATCAGAGAAGCTCCAGCCTTTCGGCATGGGTCTCAGCCGCTCCTCGGTCGCCACAATTCTAGTCGCATATCCGCCCTGGCTCGCTCCAAACACTTTGTCTCCAACCTTGAACTTTGGCGTTTTACCGCTGGGAAGAGAGGTAGGAGCTTTAAGGACAACCCCAGAGAATTCTGAGCCTGATATCCAGGGGAAAGGAGGCTGATGCTGGTATTTCCCGCGGATCTGGAGAAGGTCGAAGAAATTGGTTGCGGCAGCATGGATGGCGATGAGATACTCGTTGGACTTAGGTATAGGGTCGGGAAGATCGCTGACTTTAAGCTCTTCAGGCCCCTATATACTGTCAATTTGAGTTCTATCAAGTGGGCCATGAGCTGTTGAGGGGATAAAGCTACCTTGACGTATTCTGTGATTTGAATTGCTCGCATTGTGAGAGCTTGATAGGGTTTTTCAATTACGGAGCAATATGGCAATAGACAATAGGATATACAAAGTAATACAAAGAGAAAGGAAACGGGATTGTTCTGGAGCCAATGGGGTATATATGGTGTTGGTGGTCATGATAAATATGTCCATGGTCGGGGTTCAAGCTGACAATGACTCTCCTCAATGCCTCGGCCTCGGCTTCCCCACTCCCCTACCCTTGGCGAGGGATGAGGTGCAGCTACTGTGGCTTGACTCTGCATCGCACTGTGTGTTGGTGGGCTAACGCCGTGATGCTCCCGCAATGCTTCAGAGGATTTGGAGAGAAGGCGCCCGATAAGAGACTGCACTGGACAAAAATCCCAATAATTAGCAATTCAATAAAACATCAAGCTAGGTTAAACCCAACGTCGAAATGCTGTCAGACAATCTAGTCATCTCGCCAACAGCCCAAGCGGAGGCTGAAGTGGACGAGGTTGCACCGTTTGTAATGTGGCTGCTTCCGTCACTGCATCAATCCCGCGACTTCTGTCAGGTTCCACCCAAGAGGCACCACCATCCCACTGCTCCCAACCCCCTAAAGAACACCTATATCACCACAAACAACTAGTTGCATAAGGATCGCTAAACAGAAGCCCCAATTCTGCGCCGTTCGTCTTCTCCATCCATCCACATCCCCCGCTCCGCCAACTATAATGGCGGAAGACGCAGCATCGACGTCGACCGAAGAGACTCAAGTCACCTTCAACATCAAATCATCCAGCGACGCAAAATATGCCCTCACTGTCCCTGCAAGCACTACCGTTGCCGACCTCAAAGCGAAGCTCTCTACCTCAGAATATGCTGATATACCGGTGGAACGACAGCGACTGATATATTCAGGCCGTGTCCTCAAGGATCCCGATACGTTAGCAGCCATCAAGATTAAAGACGGCCATACTGTACATCTGGTCAAGGGAGCAGCGAGCAATGCTCGTCAGAACCCAGCAAACCAGGGCTCGAGCTCCTCAGCAGCAACAGGCGCAACACCAGCCGTGCCTCAGGTGCCCACAAACCTTGCCACGGGGACTGGAAATAACCCTCTTGCTGGATTGACTGGTGCGCGATATGCAGGCTTTCATGGACTACCAGGTGCAGATATGTTTGGACCTGATGGCGGGGTAAGTCACTACTGTCAACCTCAGTGTACAACAACTTGTTAATTGACGTCCTATAGATGGGCCCTCCCCCAGATCCCAGCCAGCTCCTCAGCATGATGGATAATCCTATGTTCCTGTCGCAGATGAACGAAGCCATGAATAATCCAGCAGTTATTGAGATGATGCAAAATAGCCCCATGGTGCGCGACAATCCCATGGTACAACAGATGCTTCGAAACCCTGAGCTCCGTCGAATGCTATTCAATCCAGAGATGATCCGCGCACAACTACAAATGCAGCGAGCCATGGGCCAGGGTGGCGGCAATGCCTTCCCTGCCCCAGGTGTGACAGATACCACTCCGCAGACCGGCAACGCAACTGGAGAGGGCACAACTACAACTCCCAGCCAACCCGACGCAACTGGTTCCACTCAGCCACCGCTGAACCCATTTGCTATGCTAGGCGATCCAGGCGCCGGAGGTGCCAACCCTTTCGCAGCTCTCTTTGGAACTGCCGGCGCCAATCCCTTTGCTCCCCCAGCCAACGCAAGCCCAAACGCCAACACAACACCTACAACTTCACCACCTCCCACAGCACCCGCAGGCCAAGGTACACCCGCAAACCCCACGCCAACAACTCAGCCACCCAATCCATTCGCCAACCCCTTCGGCGCTGCCGGCGCCCCATCCGACGGCAATGCCCAAAACCCACTCGCCCAGATGACACAGCAAATGATGCAGAACCCAGAAGCGATGCGCGCAGCAATGCAGCTAATGGGCGGCAACCCCTTCGGCGCTCCACCGGCTGGAAACACAGGCACTGGCAGCCCGCCTCCGAACCCGTTCGCAAACCTATTCGGACCGATTGGAGGCCTAGGCGGCCTAGGCACTCCTCCACCGCCGGTAGACAACCGGCCGCCGGAAGAGGTATACGCAGCGCAGCTACGGCAGCTCAACGACATGGGGTTCTACGAGTTTGAACGGAACGTGCAGGCGCTTCGACGGAGCGGCGGCAGCGTGCAAGGGGCCATAGAATACCTGCTCGGCGGATCATGATCATTAACGAAGGCCGTTTGCGAGAGATCAGGAAAAGGCTAGGTATTGACGACAGCAAGTTTCTTCTAAAATACGTTGCATCAAGCACGACTCGAAACACGAACGAATCATACAAAACGATGGGGCTAGTGGGGCTACAGAGCGTACGGGTGGTGGGCTTCGGTGTCCTCTCTATCTCCGTGCTTCTCGGCGGGCGGGGAATGGGCTTTTCTTTTTCTCTTTCGCGATTCGTGCTCTGGATGGGAAGTAATACAGGTACTTCCAGCAATGAAATAGGATGAGAGACACTGCTGCGGCTTTTTTGCTGCCCACTACAGCTTCTCCGATACATACTCCCTCACTCCTCTCGCCCTTTGGTGCGTTTTCATAGCAGGCAGTGGGGACGGGAACGCGGATCTAGCTGCATCTTCGCTCAATAAAACAATATCTTTAGAGGGAAACTCGGCTTCATGCTGGCGTTATGCATATTACACTTCCCCCGCCACGCAACGGTGTTAAAGTGATTCTCGAGCCCCTATTTAAAAACACAAATACACCACCCAACAACAACCCATCCCAGCACCCAAACTACCCAAGCTCTCCCTACCCAAAATACCTCCCCACCGCCCTCCCCTTCCCCCCCTTCGGCTCCATCATCCGCCGCCTCACCTCCACTCCCATCCCCCTCGCCAACTCCACCACATCATCCGACGAGATCCCCGTACACTGATCCAGCCCGAGCCACTTCAGCTGCCTGCCGAGCCTCTTCAGCAGCTCCTTGACCGCGACCCCGGTAATCCGCGTCTTGGACAGATCGAGCGACGCCAGCGCGGGCTGCGTCAGCGCGAGCGTGTCGACGAACTCGTCGTCGACGGGCGCGGCGGTTAGGTCGAGCGCGCGCAGCGCGCTGAGCCGCGGATTGTGCAGCAGCGCGAAGAGGTCCGCTTTCTCGAGGATGCCGGCGTGCGCGAGGGAGAGCGTGTGCAGTTTTGTGGCGGCGCTGAGGTCGACGGCCGAGTCGGTTGTGCCTTGGTGTAGGAGGAGGTTCGAGAGGAGGGTGGGGCCTAGCCCTGCGATGTGGGTGAGGGAAAGGGAGAGGAGGTGTGGGAGGTGGCTGTCTAGTGCGTTTTGGTCGTTGCGTGCGGCGAGGGGGGCCAGGGGTGTGAAGATGGTGGCGTTGTCGGAGGAGAGGTGGAGGGTTGTGAGGGTGGAGGGGAGCCGTGGGAAGGTGGAGAGGGTGAATCGGGTTAGGGTTAGGGATGTGAGCGAGGTTAAGGGGGTGAAGTCGTGCTCTTCGAGGAGGTTAGGGTGGAGGCGCCAGTGGGAAAGCGAGAGGTCGAGGAGGTTCGGGGCGCGAGTAAAGAGCGCGGGCTGGATGGTGGGTGAGTAGGGATGAAGAGTTGTAATTGGGTGGTGAAACTTACTAGGCTTAGCAATGCGCTGAAGGGGCTGGATGACTCTTGTCCGCATCCCAGGGTTAGTTTTTGTAGATTGGGCAGATCCACCCTCCAGTCCGCACGCACTCCTGTGGTGACGATCGAGTGGAACTCCGCATGGGTAAGGCTAGGACGGTGTCGTAGAATCTGCGTGACCGCATCCAGAGAGAGGGAAATATTCGGGGTCAACGTCAGCTTCTTTAGCTGTGTTGCACACATGGTGATTTCGCAGAGAGAGTCTCCTGCGATGCTGCCGCTGAGAAACTCCAGGCTTTCGAGGGTTTTACAGGTCGTGGCAAGGCTGCGAAGGACATCCTGGTTTGTGAAGCGCTGGACGATTGCGCTTTTCATCTTATATTGAGATCTCCGTATGCAGTTTCGTACAAATTTTGCTGAGACTTGTCTCTTGGCGTAGGAGAGGTCTAAATTGATCCAAAGTGGTGTACGGGAGATGAGAAAACGGTTCCATTGCTTTGATACCCGAAGACATGTCCTAGACCCGTTCTTAGCATGAATGGTATCAAAGTAGGGCAAAACTTGAGGAGAGAAAATAGGTAAAGCTAATAGACATACACCATATTCCGGAAGGTCAAATAGCTAATGATCATTTCTACTAGCTCAATGGGAAGTATAACAAACGGATCAATAGCTTTCGGAGGCGACAGTTGCCGCGTCAGCTTGTCATGAATCCCTTGAAGCAGCTAAATGAATGTCAGCCTTGCTCTTTGAGAAATATCCAATCTCGTTAAAGCTCTCTGCCGTTCAACATTGGAAGTGCTCACCTTGAAGTTCTCATCAGCAACTGAAACATTCTTAATGCCGTATTTGTAAATACCAATCGCAGCATCTAATTTGTCCATTTTCTGGAGGATATTTCCAGTTCGAAGATAACCCTGTACTTCTTAGCGCGCATTCTAAATCTTAGAAGTGTCCAAACGCGAGATTTCACTGACTCTAACATCCTTTTTATCAATTTTAATCATATCACGACCATCCTTGACCGCAAGTTTAAAGTTCTCGAGCTTTTCAAAGCTGGCTGCGCGATTATTCAGGATGCTGACGCTTGGAATGCTCATGGACTCGATGCCTTCGGTGAACGCGTCTACGGCCTTCTGGTACTCTTTCTGCTTATAGTACTTCTTGCCTAGCTCTTGATACTCGGTGGCAGACATGGTTCGAGGCATTTTGAACCATTCAAAGCTCTTCTACCAGTATGGGAAGCTTCGTAGCTATGGGAGGGTAACCGGGCGTATGCAAGCGGGAGTGCGACGCGATGAGCTTTGACCACTTTGGTGATGGTCGTGAATCCCCTCGATTCAAACAGCAGCCACCACATTTCTAGCTTTTCAAATAATTTTTATGTAAAGCCTTAATTCAACATCCCAAATCTCTTTACATTATTTCGGAAGCAAGTTAAGCGATTAAGTGGCGAATGGGGATAACTATCAAGTATCTTATAAATCAAACCCCCGGTAGATCGTTGGTACGTGCACTACGCGCACGTGCGGGCATGCTCCTTATCACCAACGAATTCTCTACCAGGGTCTAAGAGCTTAGGGCGTCGTTCTACTATTTTAAAAATTAAAAATTCCTCTTTTTTATCTCTTTTTATATACGATAACTTAAATATATAAATTATAATATAATTTTTTAATGTAATAGATTCTTTAAGTAATCTTATGTAAGGGATATTTTATCCCTTACTCGAGGCCAAGGCCTGGCTTTCGGCTAGGCTTGGCACCTGTAAGCACCTCGGGCTTACAACCCTCTTCTTCTCTTCATCGGTTCGTCTCTGTACGAGGCTATGCTATACTCTTTACCATATCGTCCTCTTCCATCGACCTTGCTCGGCTTGCCTGCTCCCTACCGTACACCCTGGCAATATGCCTCACAGACGCTCCGTTACCACCAAACGACGCCCCTCGGTGGAGAATTCGTTGGATAATGAGCAGTATGCCCCCACTTACCAATGATCCGCCGGGGGTCTAATTTATGAGATAACTAAACACCGGCAAGTTGTGGGACGAGTTCGTGATCAGTGTGACTTAGACAGAACACAGGGCGGTGAGAACTAGGATCAGAATTCATCTAACTATCCAGGCACGCTATTGAAGGACACAACCTATACATTCGGCCTACTTAAGTCTTCCAATCAGAAGGAGAAGCTTCGACAGCGACCTGAATGAGCAATCTCTGTGACTGGATGCGGGCCATCCTCCAGTGACGGGACGTACATCTCGTAATGGCCAGTCTCTAGAGCGGTTTCCAGACGTTACATGCTCGCTCTGCTCACCATATCTCGCGTAGCATGCGGCAAGTGCTTGTTCAACCCGCGATAAGGCTTCATCCCACATCCCTTGGCCCTGATAGAACAGCCCAATGCGCTCTAGCAAGGTGATCACTTGCCCGTCATCCAGCCCAGGGGTTTCTACCATGTCGGATTGGAGTTGGATGAACATGTCATCGTCGGCTTGATACCGCTCGGCCTTGACGAACCACTTTGTCAAGTCGATACAGGCTTCGAAAAGGGCCCTTGTCTTCTGCTGGCCTAAGTGCGAGATCCCCTGTAACCCAATCAAAGACTGCATCCGCGTCTTTCATGCGGTCATTCTTGGCATAGAATGAAGCTAGCCGGTAGGCTATGGCCTTGATGTCTAGGTTGGTGGAGGAAAGCAAGTTTTCAAACCCAGCCAAGGTATCGCGGAACTTCTTCTCCGCTTCGTCTAACCTTCCCAGTCGTTCTGCTACTAGAGCTTCTTGGTATATTGCGTCCAAGTCAACTTTCGAGAGACCATTCCATATCAGTCTCAGCTGGTGATGGCGTGGGTTGGGGGCGGTGTCCATTTCGGCCGAGGTCTTGATACAGAAGAGAAAGAGGTATCCATTGGTGAAGGGATGTCGTTGCGTGGAGTTGTGTACTTGATCCCGATTGGGGTCGGTGCGTCTACACATTTGTCAGTGGGGATCAGTGGGGTAGATGTGCTGTACTACCTGCAGCAACATTGGATTTCTCGGGTTCAAGCTTCTTCCTTTGGAGACGTTGGCGAACGGTGTCTTCCGTGTACTCCTGGCCTCGATATTCAAACAACGTATCTTTGTTATCTTCTTGCTTTCTCTTTCTGGCTTTGCTCAGTATCCAATTTCCTTCTTTAGCAGGTAGGTACTTTGACAAATTCCTTTTTTTTTATTTGCTTCTTGTATTGCTCCGTACTGGGATAATACATTAGTGGAACTGATAGTAGAAGACTAATATCTTAGATATAACGATGGGTGGACATACGACGCCTTGAAATCGAACTTCTACGACAGGATCTCCATCGTGGCCGGGAGTGGCTTCCCCTCTCCGAGCCAGAGCCTTTTGATTTCAAGTTCATCCTTCTTCTAGTCCGCCTGAGTAACCGTTGAGTTGCGTGGATTAGGTTTCTGAGGCATTGGAGGTGGGTCCATGGGTCGCACATGAGATCGATTTGACAAATTGCTATTATTTATGGGAACATTCGATGTGAAGTCGATACTCTGGGGAGATGGCCGAAGTTGAACTCATGGACGGCGAATGAGAGGTGGTTTCATAGGCGGAGCCTTGGGGTCTCGCCGCATTGAGTGTGGCTTCATTAAGAGCATGTCCAACGCCATATGGCGGGTCCAGCGCAGTGTTCGAGTAGTTCATGGATGGGTATCCGGTAAGACCAGTCCACCCGTAGGACTCCGGCGGTAGAGGAAATTGAGAGCCCAGCGTGCTCGAGCTCGAGCTTGAGCTTTGCTCGTTCCACGGGCGGTCGTAGGTGGGGTGGACATTGCAAAATCAACGAGAAGATAAAAAGCAACTCGCAAAGGTTGATCTATGTGCAGTATTTCAAAGACAAGACGAAGGCTCCAAGGGTTGATGAGCTTTGCAAGATCAGTGTTGCGAGCTTTCAAGCCGCTCAGCTGCCGACAATTAAAAGACTCTCGGACGGCCTTGACTTGTTGAGGACGATTATTTCACTAACATGGAAGCGCACGGCGCAACTTCTCTCCCAAGGACACCAACAGGTTACAGGATCTACCTACGCCGCACGAGTGTCAGGAAGCGGAGGCTCTTTGATGTATGGCAGGAAATAACATCGCCACGTAGACTGCGCCCGCCGACATTTGATTCGCGGGTCAAAAGTGCGTGCCAAAGTTCTGCCAAAAGGTTGTGCAGGGGTTTCATCAGGCGCCGCGAAGTGGCCCATGCTCCCGTCTCCTCCGGTTGTGCGCCGAAGTCCCGTAATGGGCCTAAGTGCATTTCATGCATGGACTTACTCGCATTTCATTCACGGCCTCAGCCACGCCTTGTCCTGGATCAAGGCAGCGAAATGGTCCCATAGCTTCTTGGTTTGCCGATTAGATTGAAATTTTTCACAGCGCCGCGGAAATGTCACCCTTCTGTAAACCAATTACAGGCCATGCGGAGCGCTAAATATATCAAACGCTGTCCGGGCTTCACGAATGAAAAGTTTCTAAAGTATCTCCCAAAAGTTCTTCAAAGATCCTCATTTTCCAAGATTCTTTTCGGACGGCATTTAAGCAATGGAGTCCCAGAATCGGTTCTTTCATGTGCGACAAAATACCCAACATTCCGACTTGGGCCGCTACTATTTGAGCCAGACATTGGTGTCCGAAACCTACTGTACGTCCTTTCCAATTGCTTGCCCACCAGCTGGGTTCTGATCTAGGCGTGGCTGAGAAAAGTACTACCGCTGGTTAAGATACTAAAACATCCGCGGTGAATACGATGGACGACAGTACCACTTCTCTATCTAAGAAACATAACGATGAACACTCGGTTGGTGGCTCCTCATGCACTCGTTGTAAAGGAGTAACATCTAAACAGAAGTGTGTTCGTACAGGATAGTCGACCAGCACAAGCCCCAAAGAAGCCCTCCGCTGATTACGCCGAAGTGGGAAGGGGATGGGAAACTCGTGGAGATTTGCGGAAGCTCAACCAAGGAGACGTGAAAGCTGAAGCCGAGAAGATGATGAAGCTATCACCTGACAACTCGACGTCGATCATGATGCAGCGCTGGCGGAATGAATCCACTCTCGATCAGCCGTACAACAACATTGGGGCTGTCGAAGTTCAGGATGCTGGACAACAGTCAAGTGGTTTCCCACCAACTCAAGGTGGCGGCTCAAGTGTCTAGTGTCTTAACTCTGAGGGTCAGAGTGAGGGAAATGCATCCGGGTAGACTGGGCTAGAGTTCATATAATGTCGAAAATAAATATTTTAAGCCTTGTTACTAGCAGTGATCTTTTTGAACTGGAGTGGAGTGGATTTGAGCCCAAATCCACTCCACTCTAGCCCAAAAAGATCATTGCTTGTTAGATATGTTCAGATCTTGAATGGGATAAGTGATGCGGACCAATTTTGTGCCTTCAGAAAGCAAACTAGGCTGCGAGCCCAGCTGACTGCTCGCACCCCCATGTCCTCTCCGTTTCACATGCAGGCCGCACACGGGGTGCCTCGCTCTGCAGGCGGCCGCCCTAAGGTAGAAATGGCGGTCAGATCTCCACCAAGAACACGTCTATGGCCATTCTCTCAACATAGTGCGTATTACATATTTCCCTATACAGCTAAAGGAGTATAATTCTCTTTTCTCCAAAAAAAACAAACAAGAGCGGTGAGCTCTTCCAATACTCCATCTAAATGTAAACGAGCTGGGCGAAGTTCGACCAAGCTGTCTCCATTTCCTTGGCCATAATCTACCTCTGGGTATTTTGTGGTTCGAGTGGCTAACTTCAGGTCTGTTTAAAGCTGCTAGTTATACAATACCTCGGAGACAATGGATTTTGCAACTCCTCGTGTCTTTACCACAGCTAGAAACGACCCGATGAGATCAATGATACCTACGGAACGAAGCTTGAGATCAAGACCTATGAATCCCGCTACAATTCACACGGCAGCCTAGCCCGTTTGCAAGCTGGAATGAGGAAAACGGAGTTGAAATTAAAAGAGGAAGATCATGAATCTGCACTTGTGTTGGCGAGGTACTACAGACTGGACAGAAGGCTTAAATATACGGATGTAGAAGTGAAATCACCGTACATGAAAGCCGCTCTACGCACGATCATCAAAGAGTACCCGGGCTTGACGTTCAATACCGGAAAGATCATCCTCTGTGACGAGCCGAGATGTATTTTCCACTATCGCAACGAGCTTCGGGAATACGGAATCAACCTCCAAGACCCATTGGCCGCACAGCACCTGCTTTTTATGCTCAATTACATGTACGACACGCTAAGCAGCGAGATCTCAAGCTACTATGCGTTCATGGAGTCACAATCAATTGCTCCAGGCATTGAATACGATCATCTTTAGATAGGTTTTCGCCTAGGGGGCCTTATCTACACCTTGGAAGATGGTATTCACCGAGCTCTGAAGCTGAAGTCCATAGGACGATGCTGGGGACGTTGGGTCCTGGAAACAGAAAAGATAGCGAACGATGGCACATCATTTGGATATGCTGAAGAGGGAATAACAATCAGCTAGTACGATGGCTACAAGCCTCTTAAGCAACCCCGTGCCTTCCCTCTACGGTATCACTCTCAGATGGAGAACATATCCCAAATGCTGAGGGCCAGAGGCAAGAAGTACTGCAAGCTTCACGGTATCCATCAACGGTACTATGCAGGGAGCACAAGTTCACTTTGCCCGTTTTGAGGATCTTTCATGAGAGAATACAGTTATCAATCCATCATAGTAAGCCAAAGACGCAGTGTAGTCGAATATCTAATAACAAGAAGCAGATCAAAGGCCGCATCATTGTGGACTGCGCTAAGCCTGCTCAGATCAAGGTCATATTTTCCACAAATCAAGCCGCGAAGTGGAAGGGAGATGAGGAATCAGAAGGTGAAGGCGAGGAAATTTCCACAGTTCGAGCCGCGGAGTGGGAGGAAGGTGAGCCACCAGCACTTTCAGGCGATGAGCTCCTCATATGCGATAACGTCATCCCCGGCTTCTCTCTTAGTGCCAAGAGGTGGTGCTTCTTCGAGCTTGACTATATTCAGGAGTTTGAGTATAATACTAGAGCCTTCGAGTCGTTGGTTCTTGCAGAGGAACAGAAGTCGATGACTCACTCGTTGGTCAAGATCCATGCGGATGAGAGACCGCAGTTTGATGATCACATTCAAGGCAAAGGGAAAGGGATGATTTTCTTACTTCATGGAGAACCTGGTGTGGGGAAAACTCTGACAGCTGGTAAGTACCTGCTGCTTTGGAAGAATATGAGCTTCTGCCAACTCTTACCAAGAGAGTATAGCTGACTGTACTAAACGACCTCTCTATACGGTCAGCTCTGGTGATCTCGGAGCGGATGCAGCCGCTACAGAGCGTGCTTTGACAGATATCCTCGAACTAGCTACATCCTAGAATGCCATAGTCCTCATTGACGAAGCAGACGTTTTCTTAGAACAACGAAGTCATCATGATTTACAGCGTAATGGTCTTGTCTCTGGTAGGACTCCTCTTTCTTACACCTCAATGCCTGAAACTCACCGGTCCAGTCTTTCTGTGACTTCTCGAGTACTACGAGGCATCATGTTCCTTACAACAAACCGTATTGGGTCTTTCGATGCTGCGTTCAAGTCCCGTATTCGCCTCGCAATCAAATATCCAGCCCTGTCAATTGCGTCCTAACGAGATGTATGGATGACATTCCTCAACAGGCCTAGCTGGTTGGACAATACGATTTTGGACAGTCTGGCCTCTGAGGGATTGAATGGACGACAGATCAAAAACATTGTGCGAACAGCAAGTGCGTTAGCTCTGGCAGCGGGAAGAGAGCTCCACCTGAAAGACATTAAGATGAGCCTGAAAGCTATAAAGGGCTTTGAGCAGGACTTCTCAGAGAGGAAACAGGATGCGGAGATTGAGCAACATGCTTCACGGGGCACCGCAGGATATGCTGACTCCTCGGGTGCAGAATATAGAGCCAAGAGACAGAGACAGGTTTAGACAAGACTTGAGGTGAGCAAAGGGATAGTCCGCTTGAGATTGGCCAGATTTCGCATATCGTTATGAACATTAAATTTGATATATTTTCCGCCTGTTTATCAATCACTTCTTACTGCCTAGTCTGCTCCAACCAGTGATGTAACTGATCTGGTTCGCTTATCGGTTGTTTGGTTGGAAAATCTTCAAAATCGCAATAGGTTTGGAGCTTTGATTGGCTTGCAGCCGGTTGGTTTTGGAAACTTCTATTAACCGGGTAACGAGCTAAGCGAGATCGGCTGGGTTCGGCTAAAATTCTACTACTTGCTGCTGGTAGGCAGCAGTAAAAACTTTAAATATATAAAAACGCGCACAAGATTTAAACTTGTAAGAATACGACAAGAACACCTCTTTGACGGCTTTCTAATCCATATCGAGGTTTGCATGAGTAGCTACGCCTGCTCTATACGAATACTCATTCTGCACGGCCACTCTTTTAAGAATTTAACGCCTTGCCATTCAATCTGGTAGGTCACCAAATTTCAATGGAAGCTCCATGAGGCCTTACTGAGTTGCTGACAGCAATGTGCATGAATTAGTCTTTCAAATGTCTCGTCTCTTCCAGCTACCCGTAGAATTGGTCGAAATTATCACTTCATTCTTACCACCCGAGGACTTATTCAACCTCCGCCTCACATGCTGTGAGCTTAGCTCGAAGACGTTCCATTACTTTACGCAGGAGCATTTCACTATAAAACAATTCTTTCCCTCTCTTTATGGCCTCGAGGCTTTACTTGCTATTTCAAAGTCAAGATTAAGAGAAAGCCTGAGGACTGTCGTATTTGATTTCCAAGATTTAGATTTAACAGTATTTCCAGTAACGGCTAGGGATAAGGAAATAAAGAAACAGAGCCTGCAAGGTTACTCTCGCTATGTTAATGAGAACCAATATATGACGGAAACAGGTCTTGACGCAATAATCCTCCAGGAAGCCTTTGCTAATCTACCCAACTGCTCTACTCTTGAAATCCGAGACTATTCACGGTTTACGTTTGGGGCTCATATACCGGGTGATGGTGTTTACCCATTGAGCAGCTATGGGGAATCTCAATTCCGCAAGGTGACCACCGGTTGGAATTTGCAAGAGACGACTATATCCACCCAAGTTAACAGAATCTTCGCTATTGCTCTGCACGCTGCGGTAACAGCCAAGCTCCCATTAGAGTCAGCTATCATGGACTATGAGTGGTTTTGGAGATATGAAATCCTGCTCTTACCGTCTCCGAGATGGTTTAATCCAATTGACTGCTCCCTAAAGAAGTTGCTCCACCTGCAGTTATATATTACACCCCCTGACGATTTACAAGAGCCAGAGTGGGCCTGTACGGTGGATCGTATTGTGCAATTCTTTATTCTGGCTCCTAATATTAACAGATTGGGGTTACATTTAGGATACCGACAAAGCGCCAGTTTATTTTTTGTCCACCTCGTTAATACTCTGGATTTTGGAAATATAACGACGTTAGACCTAATATGGATCTTTACCGACCGGGATAGCATTATTGGTGCCTTTACAAGGCTCTCCTCGAAAATCTCTTGTCTTAAACTATACGGTTTTGGGGTCTGTAATGGGAATATAAGGGATATTTTTGAATTTATTGGGGGCAAAATGCAGCTTAAGAAGATTTCTGGGCAATACATTTACCAGAATTCTTCCAAAATTGCATTCAAATCTCCTGGGAGCGAGAATAGATCCGATCTTTTAGTTTGCTTTTGTTATGAAGGGCCAGATATCACGAATTTTATGAATGACCTTATTTCTTCTATAGTTATAATTTAGAAGTATTACCGCAAGCTCTAGCAACTTTCTCTTCAAAAATTAGTCTAGGTTTTACTTCGGATAGTATTTAAGAATAATTGTTTGGCTCTTCCGCTGCTAAATCTTGCTACTAGCATTATATAAAGCAGGGTTCTTAGTGCCAAAACGTAAAGTTATATCGTGTTAAATTCCAAGGTATCTAATAGCTAGTGACGCTAATAGCGAAGCTGCCAAGAGGCTGTATAGTAGTTTAGCTAGCTAGCGATAAATTCTTAATATAGCCCTTACTAGTATTTCTAATTATCTCTAATAATGTATTACCTACTAATCTCTAAAGGTTAATATTTTTATATTAGGTTTAATAAAGTATTAATATTTTAGAAAAGGTATAAGATACTAAAGAATCTTATTATAGCCTTATTAAAAATCCCTAACCTTTCTCTAATATATTAATATTACTTATAAAGATACTATAAATAACCCCATTATATATATACTAGCTAGGCCTTTAAGCTTTATCTATTACTTCTTCCTTATCTATATTATAAGCTTTATATTAATTAAGTCCTTAATTACCTTTAATACCTAGTTTTATAGCCTCTATACCTTTTGTTACGGCTTATATAAATGCCTCTAAACTAAAGCTTATAGAATACTGTATTACGAAGATACTAAGCTAAAGAGAAGGAAAAGGGGTCGCTAGGACCAATGTAAACAAATATATAGGGTAAGCCGCCAAGGCGCTAGCTTTGGGCGGGCTAATTACAGGTTGGCAGAATA
>Ga0307515_10010434_pt1 | contig 17799 bp, 15 predicted proteins | sample 17_EM_MG_FD_194513 | JGI IMG/M metagenome (GOLD analysis project Ga0307515, IMG submission 194513) | Populus trichocarpa ectomycorrhiza microbial communities from riparian zone in the Pacific Northwest, United States - 17_EM | ecosystem: Host-associated > Plants > Roots > Unclassified | place... | reverse complement strand
TTCCATGCGACAAGTCTCCACAAATGGCATCGGAAGCCCTCCCTCCGACGCACTATGACTTGTCAACCATCAACCCGGTTCATTCTGTCAGGGATCAGCCCGGGCTGTACCCGATGGCGGCCCCTCACCCTAACCCTCTCCCCGTAAACGGGGCGAGGGGACCTGCCAAACGCAGCGTTGAGGTTGAGGCAAGCGAGCGCGGCTGTCACCAAACTGAGGGCGCGGTTCAAGCCGCGCCCTTTGCGTTTCTACTTACGCGGCTCGGAAGCCTTCTTCTTGGCTGCGTCGTCCATCAGCTCATACCACATGGCGTTGAGGACGGCGAAGGCGGCGGCCAGCGGCAGGCCGAGGATCCATGCGAAGTACCACATCGTTTCGTCTCCTTCAGTAGGCGTGGCTGTTCTTGTCGGTGATGGATTTCTCGTCGACCTTGCCCCACAGGACTTTGTAGACCCAGGCTGTGTAGGCAAAGATGATCGGCAGGAAAATGACGGTTACGACAAGCATGATGAACAGCGTCATGTGGCTGGAGGATGCATCCCAGACCGTCAGGCTCGATCGTGGATCAAGCGAGGAGGGCAGGATGAAGGGGAACATCGACAGGCCGACCGTCGAGATGATCCCGAAGATTGCGACCTTACTGAAGAGCAGCGTCATGACCTCGCGCTTTGCCCGCATGGCGATGAAGGCCAAACCTGCGCCGACGAAGCCGAGGACGGGCGCGATGATCATCCACGAGTGGGCGGTGTAATTGGTGAGCCATGCGCCTTTCTCCAGCACCACGGTTTTCAGCAGCGGGTTGGAGGGGCCGATCGGGCCGATATCGCTGGTGATGCGATAGCCGCTGAGGCCAATCCAGAGGAAGAGGCCGCCGAGTGCGAAGAGCACGATGACGGCGAGAGCGGCGATGCTGCCATAACGTCTGGCACGCTCTGCCACCGGGCCGCTCGCCTTCAGCACCAGCCAAGCGGCACCGTGCATCGTCAGCATCGCGACCGAAAGCAGGCCGCAGAGCAGCGCATAGGGGTTGAGCAAAGCGAAGAACGAACCTTCGTAGAATATCCGCATATCGTCGGCGAAGCGGAAGGGCACGCCCTGCAGCACATTTCCGACGGCGACGCCGAAGATCAGCGACGGCACGAAACCGCCGATGAAGAGCGCCCAGTCCCAGCCGCTGCGCCAGCGGGGGCTTTCCCGCTTCGACCGGTATTTGAAACCGACCGGGCGCAGGATGAGCGCGAAGAGGATCGCGAACATCGCCAGATAGAAGCCCGAGAAGGAGACCGCATAAAGCGGCGGCCAGGCGGCGAAGATGGCGCCGCCGCCGAGGATCAGCCAGACCTGGTTGCCCTCCCAGGTGGCGCCGATGGTGTTGATCGCCACGCGCCGTTCCGTATCGGTCCTGGCGACGAAAGGCAGAAGCGCGCCGACGCCGAGATCGAAACCGCCTGTCGTCGCAAAGGCGATCAGCAGCACACCGAGCAGCAGCCACCAGATGAGACGCAGGGTTTCATAGTCGATGAGTTCGTGAAGGATCATGGCAGGTCACTCCGCGGCAGGGACGAGGGTTTCGGAAATCAGATGGGCTTCCGGCTCGTCGTCCGGCTCCGGCCCCTGCTTGATCGCCTTGATCATCAGGCTCATCTCGATGACGATCAGCGTCGTATAGAGTGCGGCAAAACCGATGATGGTCAGCAACACGGTGCTGGCGCCGAGGCTGGAGACGGCGGCAGCCGTCGGCAGCACGCCTTCGATCACCCAGGGCTGGCGGCCGAACTCGGCGACGATCCAGCCGAATTCGATGGCGACCCAGGGCAGCGGAACGGCGAACACCGCGACCCTCAGAAGCAGCGGGTACTTGTCGAGCTGGCGTCGCGCCGACAGCCAGAAGAAGGTCACCGTCAGCAGGATGAAAAACATGCCGAGACCGACCATGATGCGGAAGGACCAGAAGAGTGTCGGCACGTGCGGGATCGTGTCGCGCGCGGCCTCGACGATCTGCTCCTCGGTCGCCTGGCGCGGATCGTCGACATAGCGCTTCAGCAGAAGAGCGTAGCCGAGATCATGGCCGAGATCCTCGAAGGAGGTGAGCACTTCCTGCGCAACCTGATCCTGCGCCGGAGCGGCACGGATCTTCATCAGCGCGTCATAGGCCTTGATGCCGTCGCGGATGCGGGTTTCGGCCTGCTGTTCGAGCTTGTCGATGCCGGGGATCTCCGTCGTCAGCGACCGCGTGCCGATCAGGCCCATGACCCAGGGAATGTGCACGGCAAAATGCGTTTCGCGCGCCTCCTGGTCGGGGAAGCCGAAGGCGGTGAAAGCGGCCGGCGCCGCTTCGGTCTTCCACATGCCCTCGATGGCCGCCAGTTTCATCTTCTGGTTTTCGGTGGCGAGATAACCGCTCTCGTCGCCGAGCACGACGACTGACAGAGCCGAAGCGAGACCGAAGGAGGCAGCGACCGTCATCGAGCGCTTGGCAAGCTCGATATGCCGGCCCTTGAGGAGATACCAAGCCGAGACGCCGAGCACGAAGATCGAGGCGCAAACATAACCGGCCGACACCGTATGGACGAATTTCGCCTGGGCGACGGGATTGAAGACCACGTCGAAGAAGCTTGTGATCTCCATGCGCATCGTCTGCGGATTGAGCGCCGATCCCACAGGGTTCTGCATCCAGCCATTGGCGATGAGAATCCAGAGTGCCGAGAAGTTCGATCCCAACGCCACCGCCCAGGTGGCGACGAGATGCCCGACCTTCGACAGCTTGTCCCAGCCGAAGAAGAACAGGCCGACGAAGGTCGCCTCGAGGAAGAAGGCCATCAGGCCTTCGATCGCCAGCGGCGCGCCGAATATGTCGCCGACATAATAGCTGTAATAGCTCCAGTTCATGCCGAACTGGAATTCCATGACGATGCCGGTGGCGACGCCGAGCACGAAATTGATGCCGAACAGCCCGCCCCAGAATTTTGTCATCTGCCGCCAGATCTGGCGGCCGGTCATGACATAGACGGTTTCCATGATCGCCAGCAGCACGGACAGGCCGAGCGTCAGAGGCACGAACAGGAAGTGGTAAAGCGCCGTCAGCGCGAATTGGAAGCGCGATAACGCGACGATATCTAGTTCCATTGTCTTTCTCCCACGATCCCACGGGGTACAAGGCGTTCCTCAGCGCCGATCGGCGCTTGAGGGCATGCGGTCTCGCTCTAGTCCGGCCGAAGCCGGTCGAGCGCCTTTTCGAACGCCGCCTCTCCGCGGCGCGAAACTTCTGTGATGCGGCCGCCTTCGATGACGGCGATGCGGTCGGCGATTGATGCCTCCCGGCGGATATGCGTGGCGATGACAAGCGAGCGGCCTGCCGCCATCGCGGAAAGGCGCGAGAGCACGTCTCGGGCGGTGACGCCGTCGAGGCCCTCGGTCGGCTCGTCGAGCAGCCAGAGCGGCGTGTCGCGCAGGAAAAGCCTGGCAAGCGCCAGCCGACGCGACTGGCCGCCCGAAAGGCCGAGGCCACCTTCGCCAAGCGGCGTATCGATCCCCCGCGGCATGGCCTCGACATCGGCAAGCAGGCCGGCAGCGGCGAGCACCTCGCGAAGGTGGATCTCGCTCGCATCCGGGTTCGCAAGACAGAGGTTGCCGCGCAGGCTGTCCTCGAAGAGTTCCGTCCGTTGCGTCAGCAGGGTCGCCCTTGTCGCGGCAACGCTTCCCCTCCGCGCCGGCAATTCGCCGGAAAGCAGGGCAAGCAGGCTGGACTTGCCGGCGCCGCTGCTGCCGATGACGGCCAGACATTCGCCCTGTGTGAGTGCAAGCTCGATGTCCTGAAGCGCCGGCACCAAGGAATTTTCATGGAAGGCGGAAACCTTCGTGAGCGAGAAAGCATATTCCGGCAGCGGCGACGCCAAGGGTTCTTGCGCTGCGACTGTGGCAAGCCGCGGCGCGATGCGCCTTGCCGCAAGCAATGTCCTGCCGAGTTCCAGCGCGCCGCGGCGCAGTGCTGCGAAGGGTTCGGTCGCGGCGAAGGCGACGAGCAGGCCGAGCGCGGCAACCGGAGCGGTGATCGTCTTTGTCTCCGCAAGTGCGGCGACGGCAAGCAGCGATGCCGTCAGGAAGAGGGTCAAGACGAGACCGAAGCCGAATGTCAGGCCGGTCTCGACGCGGTTCAACCGGTCGTCGGCGCGGGCGGTGTAATGGTCGGCGGCAGCAATCGCCTCTCTTTGCACTGCAAGCCGGCCGGCCATCAACAGATCCGTCTGGCCGGCGACGAGATCGATCGTTCGCGACCGCAGCGCTTCGATGCCATGGGCGCGCCTGCGGGCATGTTTGCGCGCCGCCCGGCCGGCGATGACAGGCAGGCCGAGGCCGGCAGCGGCGAGAAAGAGACCGAAGCACAGGCCGAACAAAGGATGCATCATCCCCAGCACGACGCTTGCCGCCAGTGCTGCGCCGATCGCGACTGCGGCCGGCACCAGAATGCGGAGGTAGAGGGAATCGAGCGCATCGATATCCGCCGTCAGCCGGAAGAGCAGCCGTGCGGGACGATGGAACAGGGCGCGGGCCGCACCCGGTTCGGCAAAGCCGCGAAACAGCCTTTCGCGCAGGGCGCCGAGCACACTGAGCGTTGCGCCATGAGTCGTGAGCCTTTCACCATAACGGGCGGCCGTGCGGACGATCGCGAGCAGGCGGATGGCGGCGGACGGTGCGAAGACGTCGAAGGTGATGGCGGCAGCTGAAAGGCCGGCAAGCGAGGTGGCGGTGATGAACCAGCCTGACAGGCCGAGCAGGGCGATGCCCGCTGTGACCGTCGCCGCCGAAAGTGCTGCGCCAAGCAGCAATGCGCGCCGGCGCTCGGCGAGGAACAGACGCAGGATCGGCTTGAGGTCTGCGGTAAACACGCTCATTCGGCAGCCTCCCGGATGACGATGTCGGCATCTCGGATGGCGATATCGACATCCCGGGTGGCGATATCGACACCTATCCGCACGATGCGGTGCATACGGGCGGCAAGCAGCGGATCGTGGGTCGCAACGATGAGGGTGCGGCCCCTGGAGAGCGAAAGCAGGCTTTCGGTGATCTCGGCGGCAGTCTCAGCGTCGAGATGTACGGTCGGTTCGTCGGCCAGGATGATCCTGAGATGCGGATTGCAGGCGGCGCGCGCGATCACCAGCCGCAGCGCCTCGCCGCCGGAAAGCCCGATCCCGCCTTCGCCGAGCGGCCGGTTGCCATAGGCGGCGGCGACTTTTCCGAGGCGGGCGGCCCCAAGCGCATCCGCCACATCGCCGCGTGAGATGCCGGGCCTGCCGAGCGCGATATTGCCTGATATGGTGCCGGCGAAGATATGCGGTCTCTGGCCGATCCACGCCATGTCGCCGCGCAAGGCGGCGGCGGTGTCATCCGCAAGCGCGATGCCGCCGATGACGATACGGCCGCCGGTGCAGGGCGCCAGTCCTGCCATCAGGGAAAGAAGCGTCGACTTGCCGGAACCGCTTGGACCCAGAAGAGCCAGATGTTCGCCGGCTGCAATATCGAGGTTGAAGCCGTCGAGGATCAGCGGTTCGGCAGCGCCGTAGCGGAAATCGAGATTCTCAAGATGGATGGCCGGTGCTTCGACGCCGGCAGGAGCTGTTGGCGTGGCGTCGCCCGTTCCCTGGATGGGCAGGCCGCCGGCCGCGAGAGCGTCCATGGCCTTCAGCGCCGCTTCGCCCGCCGCCCGGTCGTGCCAGACGGCTGAGAGTTCGCGCAGCGGTTCGAAGAAAGCCGGGGCGAGCAGCAGGATGAACAGGCCCTCGGTGAGGTCGAGCCGGCCTGACCAAGTGCCGAAGCGGATTTCACCGAGCAGGCTGAAGCCGACATAGACGGCGATCATCGCGACGCCGAGTGCTGCGAAAAGTTCGAGGACAGCTGAGGAGAGAAAGGCGATCTTCAACACCGCCATGGTGCGTGTGCGCAACGACTCTGCCTCTGAACGCAGCCGGAGCGCCGTTGCATCCACCGCATCGAGCGCGCGAATGGTCGCCAATCCGCGCAGACGGTCGAGCAGGAAGCCGTTGAGGCCGCCGGTCGCGACGAGCTGTTTTTCGCTTGCCGCCTGGGCGCGCCAGCCGATCAGCGCCATGAAAATGGGGATCAGCGGCGCGGCAAAGAGCAGAATGAGCGCCGCAACCCAGGAGACTGGAAGGATAAAGGCAAGAATGACGAGCGGCACGAAGCTCGCCTTCATCCGCGCCGGCTGAAACCGGGCGAGATAGGGCACGATGAGTTCGGCCTGTTCGCCAAGCACGCTTGCGGCATAACCGGAGGCCGGCCGGTTGCGATCGATCGGCGATGAGGTGGAAAGCGCCATCGTGGCTATCTGCCGTTTGCGGCTGAGCTCGGCGCGTGCGGCGTGAAAAGCCAGGCGGCCGCCAGCCGCGTCGAGACAGCTTTTTGTGATTCCGAGAAGAAGGATGCCGAGGGCTTGCCAGAGGACGTCATGCAATCCGCCGCCATCAGCGATGCGGCCGACCGAGACGGCCAACAAGGCAGCCTGTGGAATCCAAAAGGCGGCGGCCAGCGCCTGCAGCATCGCCGGCCTGCGCAGCCCGCTTTTCGCCGCATCACGGCCGGGCGAAACGGCATTGCCATCCAGCAGCGGCGGCGCCTCAGGTCTGTGTGTCGCGTCGAAGAAAGCAGTGCCCATGGCGCTAACTCTTGTTCGCAGGATTCGGCCGGCGGCTGCGGCCGAGCGAAACGACCCGGTCCTTGGCCTCCAGAAGCTTGGTCACTTTCGCACCCAGAGAGAGTAGCGTTGCAAGCCTTTCTGTTTCAAGTTGTTTTACATCCTCATACCAATGCGTCAGCTGCTCGATCAGCGTATGCATCTCGCCCATGCGCTCCTGCGCATGGCGCTCTGCGTCGCTGGCCGGCCGCTGCATCAGGATTTCGCGTAAGACCGAGAGCGTCGGATCGACTTCGCGCTTCTTCCGTTCCTCGGCGAGCGTCCGCAAAATGTGCCAGACATCATCGGGCGTGGTGAAGAAATCGCGGCGATCATCCGGCTTGTGTTTCAGGATGACGAGGTTCCAGGCCTGCAACTCGCGCAGGCTCATCGACACATTGGAGCGTGAGATACCGAGCGAGTCGGCGATCTCTTCCGCGCAGACCGGCGCGGGCGAAACGAAGAGCAGGGCATAGATCTGGCCGACCGTGCGGTTGATTCCCCAGCGCGATCCCATTTCGCCGAAATGGAGAACGAAGGACTGGACGAGAGGCGGAAGGTTCATGGTCGTGTCCGTTGCGTCTGTGATTTCAGAAATTTCTGAAATCACTATATCGACTTTCGCATCTCACCGGCAATCGGCAAGGCTGGCCTGCGTCAATTTGGATGTCCGTTCGTTGATCGTAGGCTATGTATAGCCGGATGCGGCACAGCCGGATTTGATTTGGGTCAAGTCCGCAGCACTTTGCGGCGATGACGCAGAAACGCCCGGCAATGCGCTCTGCATGCCGGGCGTTCTGGTCTGATCATGATATATGGACGCGCGCCGGTCTTTTGCCGCGCGCCGCTTTTCGGGAATGTCGTCCGGCTCAGATCATGCCGGCCAGGATGCCGACACCGGCAAGGGCGGCAATGCCGCCGGCCGTGCGCGTCACGAAAACGCCCTGACGTTCGCCGGCACGGCCAATGACGTAACCAAGGGCAAGACCAGCGACATGCAGCAGCGCGGTCGCGATCATGAAACCGGCAGCATAGGCGACACCGGCGGCATTCTCCGGCATTTCGGTGCCGTGCGCATGACCATGGAAGATGGCGAAAAGGCCGACCACGCCGATTGCGGCGGCAAGCGGCGCCTTGACGTTGAGGGCGACGACCGCACCGAGCACGACGACGGAAAGCGCGATGCCCAATTCAACGAAAGGAATGCTGATGCCGGCAACGCCAAGAGCGCCACCGAGCGCCATTACCAGAACGAAGGTCGCCGGCAGCAGCCAGCGAGCGCGGCCGCCGAGCTGGAAGGCGAAAACACCGACCATCACCATGGCGAGGATATGATCGAGGCCCGACATCGGATGCGCAAAGCCATGGCTGAAGCCGGCAGCTTCGCCGATGGCGGGATGAGCGGAGGCGACGGCTGGAAGTGCCGCGGCGGCCAAAGCGAGCAGGCCGCTCTTGAGTGCTGATTTCATTCTTCGAATCCCTAGTGAGTTTTTGAAGATCCTGCGGCCGACACCAGGCACGGTTCCAAGTCGCGAGCAGCAGGCTAAATCAAAGACTTCGCGCGGTCAAATGAAAATACTAGGGAATACCAAGCCATTTCAATTGCTTATCTGATAGGCAGATGCCGATTTCAAGCGCTTTCCCAAGCGCCGGCGCGGCACCCGGTTCCATTCCGTTGCACGCAACCAAGATCTTCAGCGCAACTCCGACGGCCCGTAACGCGATAGCGCGCATTGCCGGCCATCCAGAACTGGAAACAACGCCACACAGAGGCTATCAATCGTCCGGCAGAACGGCGCAAGCCGCCGCGATAGAGGAGAAGCCCATGACGAATACCGAACGGCCGCTGGCGATCAGCGCACCCGAGCCGCGCACGCTCGACCTGATCTTCAGCGACAAGGCGCGCGCCGAACTGCATGCGAAATACGAAATCGTCGAAGCCGATCCCGAGAATATATCAGGCCTTGGCGACGAGGTCCTCGGCAAGGCGCGTTACATCATCGGCCAGCCGCCGCTTTCGACCGAAACGCTGGCGCGCATGCCGGCCCTGCGCTCGATCCTCAACGTCGAAAGCAATCTCATCAATAACATGCCCTATGACGTGCTGTTCCAGCGCGGCATTCATGTCGTCACGACAGGGCAGGTGTTTGCCGAACCGGTCGCCGAAATCGGCCTCGGCTTCGCGCTGGCCCTGGCGCGCGGCATCGTCGATGCGGATGTCGCTTTCCGCGAGGGCAACGAACTCTGGGGTGGCGACGGCAATGCGAGTGCGCGGCTGATCGCCGGCTCCGAGATCGGCATCGTCGGCTTCGGCGATCTCGGCAAGGCACTGCGCCGGGTGCTGTCAGGCTTCAGGGCGCGCGTCAGGGTGTTCGATCCCTGGCTGCCGCGCTCGGTCCTCGAGGAAAACGGCGTCGAGCCCGCAAGCATGGAGGACGTGCTGACGAAGAGCGACTTCGTCTTCGTCGTTGCAGCCGTCACCAGCGAAAACAAGGGATTTCTCGGCGCTGAGGCCTTCGCCAGCATGCGCAAGGGTGCCGCCTTCATCCTGCTCAGCCGCGCTGACGTCGTCGATTTCGAAGCGCTGATGGCGGCCGTCGCCTCCGGCCATATCGTCGCGGCAAGCGACGTCTATCCGCAGGAACCGCTGGCGCCCGACCATCCGGTGCGCAAGCTGAAAGGCTTCCTCCGCTCGGCGCACCGGGCGGGCGCGCTCGACAGCGCCTTCAAGAAGATGGGCGATATGGTGCTCGAAGACATGGACCTGATGGATCGCGGCCTGCCGCCGATGCGCTGCAAACGGGCGGAACGCGAGACGGTCTCCCGCATGCGCTCCAAGCCGGTCGCGGTGAACTAAAACATATCGCCCAAAACTGCCTGGCAGTTTTGGGCGACGTAAAACAAAGGCTGAGAACGCTTCCGAAGGGACGCGCTTTAAGCGGCGCGCTGCTCGGTGCCCTGGATCGCGGCAAGCTTCCAGTCGGCGCCCGGCTTGCGCACGAAGGTCCAGACCTCGGTGCTTTCGCTCGGGCGGCGGTCGTCGCCGGACACGACACGGCCGCTGTCGCGCTCGACCATGGCGTCGATCGAGGAATAGCGCATGGCGAGCGTCGCATATTCCTGGCCGTCTTCGCGCCAGGCCTCGGCAATGTCGCCCTGCAGCAGCTTGACGTCGGAGACGCGGTTGCGCACGCCGTTGGTGGCGTTTTCGCCGAGTTCCTCGGCAAGATAGGACATCGCCTCGGGCGTCGTCAGACGGCGCAGTGTGCCGTAGTCCTCAGCACCGTAAGCGGTCTGCACCTGGGTCAGCAGTTCCTCGAACTGGTCGAGATCGGCCTGCGCCAGCCCGATCTCGTCGCTCGGGCGGTTGCCGCGCGACGGCTGGCCGGAACCACTGCCCGAACCGATCGCCGGAATGTGGAAGGACGAGTTGTTCGCGGGCGACATCCCATAGGACGATTGGCCATAGGATTGCTGACCGTAGGACCGGCTCTGGCCGCCGGCGCCATAGGAAGGCTGGCGGCGATTGGCGAAATAACGCATGGCCAGCATGATGGCGCCGCCGATCAGCGCGATCTGCAGGAGCATGCCGAGGAAGCCGAAGCCGCCGCCGAAACCGTGGCCGAGCAGCATGCCGAGAAGACCGCCGGCAATCAGACCGCCGATCATCGAGCGACCGAAGCCGCCGAAGAAGCCGGGACGCTGGGCGCCGAGGGGCTGCTGCGCAGTTGCCGGTGCCGTCGTCTGCGGGCGCGGTGTCATCGAGCGTTCGATAGGCGCGACGGGGGCAGGGGCGGTGCTGGTAACAGGCGGAGCCTGGAAGGTGCGCGTGCCGCGGCTTCCGAATCCACCGAAGCTGCCGGCGCGGCGCGCTTCGGCATCGTCGAGGGAAGCAAAAACGGTAGCGCCCGTCAGTGCGGCAATTGCCGCGAACTTGGCAAAACGCGAAACGGCACTCGGCATTCCTGATCTCCTGTCATGCACAACCACGGCATGTCGGGATCTAATATAGGTAGTCTTTCCCCGGTGTGAAGCTCTTCGGCTCCATTACTGGCAGACGTCGACCCAGCGGGCGCCGGTCAGCTCCGCCAGCCGCCCGGTTTCGATGCGCACGGCCGAGTTCGTCGAGCCGGCCGCAGGCACGACTTCATCGAAGCGTTTCAACGAGATGTCGCAATAGACCGGCAGCGGCGAGGGCAGGCCGAAAGGGCAGACGCCGCCGACCGGATGGCTGGTGACGGCCACGACCTCCTCGGCATCGAGCATGCGCCCCTTGCCGCCGAACGTATCCTTGAACTTGCGATTGTCGAGACGCGCCGTGCCGCCGGCAACAACGAGCATCGTCTGCTCACCGACGCGCAGGCAGATCGTCTTGGCGATCTGGCCGGGCTCGACGCCATGGGCTTCGGCGGCAAGCGACACCGTCGACGAACTCTCGGCAGTTTCGATAATTTCGATATCGGGTGCATGGGCGCCGAGGAAGGCGCGGACGGATTCAAGGCTCATGGCGGGATGCTAGACCAGGAAAAGCGCAATTTGAAGCCTAAAAGATGCCCGTCGAAAACCACCGCTTGCAAGTCGCTCCGACATCGTCATAATAATTTTTGCACACGTGCTCAATTTTGTCATTCGGCCGTTACGTTCGCCCCCTAGAGCGGGATACGCCACGTTTTCGTGGGGTTTGCGGAACGGCCATCAACATCAGCGATGACCCGTCAAGAGGCCTCACGCTGTTCTTCCAGGGAGACGAAGAAGATGACTATTTTGCCTACATTGAAATCCCTTACCGTCGCAGCCGCCATCCTGGCTTCGACCTCTGCCTTTGCACTTGCCAAGGACGTTCACATTGGCATCTGGGCCGGCGGCACCGGCCCGAACGACGTCTATCGCCTCGACGCCATCGACATCGCAGCCCAGCAGCTGCAGCGCGAAGCGGCCCTCAAGGGCGAAGACCTGAAAATCATCGTCGACAAGAAGGCCTATTCCGGCTGGGACGACTTCAAGCAGGCGCTGACCCTTGCCGCCGAAGCCAAGACCGCTCCGAATATCGTCGTCAGCGGTCATGAGGACATCGCGCCGTGGTCGCAGGCCGGCCTCATCGTTCCGATCGAGGATTATGTCGATCTCGACTCCTGGCCGCTCAGCGACATCTATGAGAACCTGTTGAAGATCGCGTCTTACAACGGCGCCGTCTACGGCATCCCGCAGGATGCCGAATCCCGCCCGATGTTTTTCTGGAAGCCTTACATGAAGGCGATCGGCTACAGCGACGCCGATCTGGATGCGCTGCCGCAGAGCGTCCAGGACGGCAAGTACACGATGAAGAACCTGCTCGAAGACGCCAAGAAGATGCAGGACAAGGGCCTCGTCCAGGCCGGCTACGGTTTCTATCCGCGCCCCAGCAACGGTCCTGATTACTGGCAGTTCTACACCAGCTTCGGCGGCACGATGGAAGAAGACGGCAAGCTCGTTTTCGACAAGGCCGCGATGACCCGCACCTATCAGTTCTTCGCCGATGCCGTGAAGTCAGGCGTCACCAAGAAGAACCACATCGGCATGCCTGCTGACCAGTGGTGGAAGGAAGTCGCCACCGGCAAGGCCGGCATCTGGGACGCCGGCACCTGGCACTATGCCCGCCTCGTCAACCAGGAAGGCCTCAAGGACTTCTTCGGCAACGTGATCTTCACGCTGATCCCCGCGGGCGAAGGCGGCAAGGCCAACACGCTGACGCACCCGCTCGTCTATCTCGTGACCGCAGGCCACGACAAGGAAGACACCGAGATCGCAGCCCAGCTGATCAAGATCGCCTCCGAGCCGCGCACCAACGCGCTGCATGCGATCAAATCGGCTCACCTCGGCATTTCCAAGTCGGAATCTTCAGTCGACTTCTACTCGGCCGACCGCTGGGCCCGCGAAGCCACCGAACGCCTGCTGCCGCATGCCAACGCGATGCCCAATAATTCCGATTTCGGCAAATATTGGAACATCATGTGGAAGAACCTCGAAGCATCCTGGACCGGCGCCAAGACCGTTGACGCCGCCATCGGCGATACCGAGAGCGAGCTGAAGAGCACGCTCGGCGACAAGATCGTCATCCGTTAGAACAGGATGATTTCAGGCCGACTCGGCCTGAAATCTGAATCCTGTTCTAAGTTAAAGGGTTAGAGCATGATGTCGTCCGAAAACCGCTTACACTTTTCGGCATCATGCTCTGGGATCGAAGCACTCTTCCGGGCAGCGGCGACGCTGCTGCCCGGTCGGTCCGCGATGAGGGGGCTTCCATGAAATCGTCCAGAACGCTCGGACTGGTGATGATTGCGCCTGCCGCGATCATGATCGTTCTCTTCTTCCTGCTGCCGGTCGTTCTGACGGCGGTCTTTTCGATGACCAACATGACGACGGCGACCGGCATTTCCGGCGGCGTCTACCAGATCGCACCCAATTCCCTGATCGCGCTGAAATCGGCGATGCCTGATATCGCCGCCGAAATGGCCGAGCCGCGCTATACGATCGACGAGACCGGCCTCAAGGCCGTCGAAGGCCTCGGGCTTTCGCCTGACATCGCCACGGAATTGCGCGCCAAACATGTGGGCGAGGTCTTCCCTGCGCGCCGCGACATCGAACGCATGATCAAGGATCTTGCCGAGCGGCCGTCGACGCGCGACGTCAAGCAGATCTCCGAACAGTTCAACCGTTCCGTCCTCAACACCCGCTTCGACAGCAAGGAGCAGCTCTTTTCGACGCTGGATACTCTCGGTTTCAAGCTGACGCCGGAACAGAAGGAAACGGTCGCCAGGGCGACCTATACCGGCTGGGTCTGGACGACCGACAATTTCTCGCGCATGGCAACCTCGCCCGACATGGCGCGCATACTTTTGAATACGGTGCTCTACGTTGCGCTGGTGCTTGTTATCTTCAACGTCGGTTATGCGCTGCTGCTCGCCATCTGGACGCACTACCTGCCGCCGACGCCAGCCTCGATCTTCCGCGGCATCTGGCTGCTGCCGCGCATCACGCCTGTCGTCATCTACGTCATGATGTGGAAGTGGCTTGCCTGGGACACCGGCTTCATTTCGATCCTGATGGGCAAGTTCGGCTATCCGCCGAAGAACTATCTGCTCGACAATGCCTATAATGCCTGGGTCTTCGTGGTGATGATCAACGGCTTCATCGGCGCCTCGATGGGCATGCTGGTCTTTTCCTCGGCGATGAAGGCCATTCCGAAGAGCCAGTTCTATGCCAGCGAGGTCGACGGCGCCTCGCGATGGCAGCAGATCCGCTACATCATCCTGCCGCAGATGCGCTGGCCGATCCTCTTCGTCACCTGCTACCAGACGCTGTCGCTGCTCGCCTCCTTCAACGAAATCCTGCTCGCGACCAATGGCGGACCGGGCAATGCGACTGAGGTCTGGGCGCTGTCCGCCTATCACACTGCGCTGAGGAACTATGCCGGCAATCTGGAATACGGCCTGGGTGCTGCCATGGCGCTGGTGCTCGTCGTCATCGGCGTGACGCTGTCACTCCTGTACCTCCGCGTCTTCAACTACGGCACGCTTGTCGCCAAGCCCCTGATCGAGGATTGACCATGGCCGAACGATCGCAGCCCTCGGCAAATTACAGCAGCTGGCCGGTCATATCGGCGCTGACAATCGTCAGCCTGCCGCTGCTCCTGATGTATGTCTATCTCTTCCTCGACACCGTGACCGTGAAGCAGCCGGACGCGCTGCTGCCCTCCGGCCTGACGCTCGACCATTGGCGCTTCCTGTGGCAGACGACGGAGGGCAAGGCGAATATCTGGCAGGTGACTGTCAATACGCTGCTCTTCGCCACCTGCACCACCAGCGTCGTGGTCATCGTCTCGTCGATGGCAGGCTATGTGCTGTCGCGGCTGAACGTCCCGGCGCGCGGCTTCTTCCTTGCCGGCGTCATGGTGCTGCATGCCTTCCCGTCGGTAACACTGATCATCGCCATCTTCATCGTGCTGCAGATGATCGGCCTCTACAATTCGCTGATCGGCGTCATCCTGGTGAAGGCAGCGATCGACCTGCCGCTCGGCATCTGGCTGATGAAGGGCTTCTACGACACCGTGCCGTGGGAAATCGAAATGGCCGGCGTCGTCGACGGCGCCTCGCGCTTCCGGGTCTGGCGCAGCCTCGTGCTGCCGCAGGTCAAGCCCGGCATCATGGCGCTCGGGCTGTTCTCTTTCCTCTCCGGCTGGGGGGAGTTCATCCTGCCGCAGGTGCTGGCGCCCGGCAATCAGGTGCAGGTGCTCTCGGTTTATCTCGCGGCATTCCTCACCGACGACAACAATTACGACTTCAACATGTTCAAGGCGGTCGGCGTCTTCTACCTCGTTCCGGTGCTGATCGTTTACGCGCTCTTCAACAAATATCTCATGAACATCTATGGCGGCGGGAACAAAGGCTGATGCGCATCCTCCTCGACAATTTTTCGAAGAGCTTCGGCTCCACCAAGGTCATCGAGAACATGACGCTCGAAGTCGGCAACGGCGAGATGCTGGCGCTGCTCGGCCCCTCCGGCTGCGGCAAGTCGACGACGCTGTTTGCGATCTGCGGCATCCACCGGCCGACCGGCGGACGCATTCTCTTCGGCGACCGCGACGTGACCGATCTGCCGAGCCAGGCGCGCAATATCGGCGTCGTCTTCCAGTCCTACGCGCTCTATCCGCACATGACGATTGCCGAAAATATCGGTTTTCCCCTCAAGGTGAAGGGCATGAACGCTGCCGACATCCGCAAGGAGGTCGAGCGCATTTCCGGCCTCGTGCAGATCGGCAATCTCATGGAGCGCCGCCCCGCACAGCTTTCCGGCGGCCAGCAGCAGCGCGTGGCGCTTGCCCGTGCGCTGATCCGCAAGCCCGATGTGCTGCTGCTCGACGAACCGCTCGCCAATCTCGACGCCAAGCTTCGCCTTGAAATGCGCTCGGAAATCCGCCGCATCCAGCGCGAAACCGGCATCACCGCTATCCTCGTCACCCACGACCAGGTGGAGGCGATGAGCATGTGCGACCGCATCGCCATCATGAAGGAAGGCGAGATCGTCCAGATCGCCACGCCGGCCGAAATGTACAACGATCCCCGTACGGCCTTCGTCGCCGGCTTCCTCGGCAATCCGCCGATCACCTTCCTGCGCGGCGTCATGGACAACGGCGCCTTTATGATCCCGGAAAGCGAAATCCGGGTGCCGCTGCCTGACACCATCGCCGCCGCCGAGGGCGCGAAGCTGATGCTCGGCGTCCGGCCGGAGCATTTCACGCCGGCGGGCGATATTGCCGTTCCCGGCAAGGTCACCTTCGCCGAAACGCAGGGCCGCGAGAACCTCTACGATGTGCATCTTGCCCACGGGCCGCTGCTGCGCTCGATCCAGCCCGTGCGCAGCGATATTCACGTCGGCGACGACGTCCGCTGGGCGATCGATAGCCGTGGCGTCTTCGTCTTCGACGAAAATGGCAGGAGGCTCTGATGCCCCGCGATTTCTCGGCATTTTTCGAGCGCTACGGCTGGCCATCAGGAAAGGGCCGGCTGCCTTTCTGCATCGGCCATCGCGGCGCCAGCGGCCATGAACGCGAAAATACGATTGCCGCCTTCCGCCGCGCTGCCGAACTCGGCGCGGAAATGTGGGAACTCGATACGCAACTGACCAAGGACGGCGTGGTCGTCGTCTCGCATGACGACCACCTCGAGCGCGTCTTCGGCATCGACCGCCGCATTTCCGAAATGACGGCGGCGGAACTCGCCTCCCTCGACGGCGTCGACGTTCCGAGCTTTTCGGAGGTGGCCGCCCTCGGCCGCGAGACCGGAACCGGCCTCTATGTCGAACTCAAGGCGCCTGGAACCGGCATGCTCTGCTGGCGGCATCTTGCCGAGAAGAACCAGCGTTTCGCCTGTCTCGGCTCCTTCGACACCTCGCAGGTGCGCGAACTGCGCGACGCGACCTGTGATCTTCCGCTTTCGGTGCTGATCCACGTCGGCCACGATCCGCATGCTCTCGGCGACGAGGCCGGCGCCGATATCCTGCATCTCTGCTGGGAGAGGGCGGGCGAGCGCCCGCAGGATCTGGTGAGCGATGCGCTGATGCGGCACGCCTTCGAGGCGGGCCGCGAGATCGTGCTCTGGCACGAGGAGCGGCCGGCCATTCTCGCTGATATCATGAAACTTCCGGTTCTCGGCATCTGCACGGATCTGCCCGATCTGATGCGGCCGCCTGCGGTTAAGGAAAAAGCAGTTGGCAGACAAGGATAAGGGACCGCGCAAGGCAACGTCCTTCGACGTGGCGCGTGTGGCGGGCGTCTCGCGCGCCGCAGTGTCGCGCGCCTTCACGCCGGATGCCAGCGTCTCGCCGAAGACCCGCGAAAAGGTCTATCAGGCGGCAAAGGAACTCGGCTACCGGGTGAATTATCTTGCCCGCAGCCTGACCAACAAACGTTCCGATCTCGTCGGCCTCGTCGCCGCCGGCCTCGACAATCCGTTCCGCACGCTGCAGATCGAGAATCTCGCAAGGGTGCTGCTCGCCCGCAATTTCCGCCCCATCCTGCTGCCGACCTCGCCGGAGGCGGATACCTCGACTGTTATCGGCCAGCTGCTGCACTACGCCGTCTCGGGCGTCATCGTCACCTCCGATGCGCCGCCGACCGAGATCTGCGAGCAATGTGCGGCCGAGGGCGTGCCGATCGTGCTGATCAACAAGGGCAACGACATTCCCTTCGTCGACCGCATCATCTCCGACGACCGCATGGCCGGCCATCTCGCCGCCACCCACCTGATCGACAGCGGCGTGCGAAAGCCCGCCGTGATGGCTGCCCCTGCCATATCCTATACGGCGCGGCGGCGCAGCGAGGCCTTCATCGCACGCTGCAAGCAGCTCGGCGTCGAGGCGCAGTTTCTGCAGGTCAGGATCAACGACTACCGGAGCGGGTACGATGCTGCAACCGAACTTGCCGCATCCGGCATCGACGGGCTGTTCTGCGCCAACGACTACATGGCCTGCGGCGTGGTCGATCGCATCATGCAGGGCCGCGGCCGCGAGGATGCGCCGCCGCTCTCCATCATCGGCCATGACGACATTCCTCAGGCGAGCTGGGCGGCCTATGA
>Ga0307515_10010433_pt1 | contig 17799 bp, 10 predicted proteins | sample 17_EM_MG_FD_194513 | JGI IMG/M metagenome (GOLD analysis project Ga0307515, IMG submission 194513) | Populus trichocarpa ectomycorrhiza microbial communities from riparian zone in the Pacific Northwest, United States - 17_EM | ecosystem: Host-associated > Plants > Roots > Unclassified | place... | reverse complement strand
TTGAACAACAGAAAGTCAGAAAGCATCACATCTGCCGACCTGAAAGCGCGGTGGCCTCCTACACATAAGTCATAACTACTTTTTATTTTTTATTTTTAAATTAATTTGGTTTCAATAAAAAGAAAGGAAAGAAAATTGGACTTGAACTAGGCCCATAATAGACCCACATGAAAGTTAATTAATCTCAAATGAAATCCGGGCTACCTGTTTACCCAGCCCAGAACTAAACCCATATATAATTACGGTATCGTTATCTTTAGGGTTTTGAAGTCCTCCTTAGCATCCTATCGAAAGAAGAGAGCTCTCCTCTCATCTCTGTACCAAAGCGCAAAACGGGGCTTGCATTTTAGCAACCATGGTAACCCCCTCTATCTCTTCCTCTCTACTTCTAACAGACACAAATATAGAAAGATACTGACTTTTTTATGCTGTCTATTGCTGTTTCAGATTATTTCAGAGAAGAACAGAAGAGAGATCTCCAAGTACCTCTTTCAAGGTCTTGTCTTTTTCTGCTATAGATCTATTTTTAGTTATCTGGAAAGAAGATCTTTTGTATTTTTTATGGTTTTTGGAATATTCACTTCTAGTTGTGGGTTTTGAAGAATTGGGGTTAATGTTAGTTCACAGGTTGTGATCTTACAGAGCTGATTTAATAACATTGAGTTCTTCTAATAACATGGATGTCAATTAGAAAAGCCATTGACTTATAGGGTACATTCTCTTTTTGTCCAAAGCAGTAGTCTTTAGCTGCTTTTGTTCTTATTGCATTGATAATTCAAGTGAGGTGCAGTCAGTATTATCATTCTTCAGCTAGTTCCTCTTTAGGTGTAGGTTTTAACGGGTTTTTGTCCTGGTAGTTGGAATACAAAATTAAGACTATGCTGAGTATCTTGGTCATTCTTGCTTTTATTTTGGATATGATCAGTTAGTCTGAATGGTGAAGTTTTGTTATTTTTTCAAATTATCCAAACGGGACTAATGAGGTTTAGTTTTATCTTATTTTGTTCTTGATTCTGCAGAGGGAGTTTGCTATGCAAAAAAAGATTACAATCTTGCAAAGCACCCGGAGATTGATGTTCCCAATCTCCAGGTTATTAAGCTCATGCAGAGCTTCAAATCCAAGGAATATGTTCGCGAGACATTTGCATGGATGTACTACTACTGGTATCTTACCAATGATGGAATTGAGTTTTTGAGGACTTATCTGAATCTTCCATCAGAAATTGTTCCTGCTACCTTGAAGAAACAGGCAAAGCCTGCTGGTGGTCGCCCATTTGGTGGTCCACCTGGTGACCGTCCCCGGTAATTTTAATTTATGTTGACAATTTCGTGATTTGAGTGTTCTCATCAACCTTTATTTTTTAGAATATACTAATTTGCATGTGGTGTTTGTTTGGATTTCTAGAGGCCCACCTCGCTTTGAGGGAGACCGTCCAAGATTTGGTGACCGTGATGGTTATCGTGGGGGCCCACGAGGGGTTGAAGGTGGTGAGAAGGGAGGAGCTCCAGCAGATTACCAGCCTGCATTTAGGGTAATTTCACTTTAATACAATTACCCTAAATGTTAATGCTCATTAGGGACAACTGCCACAATGTGTTCTTGTGTATTTACTTCTAATTCTATTCCATGTTTGGATCTTCCAGGGCTCTGGTGGAAGGCCTGGCTTTGGTCGTGGAGGAGGAGGTTACGGTGCTGGTCAAACTAGTATTCCTGACTTTGCTTGAAGGTGTTGCTAGTCTTTTACAGTTTTGCTGTTTTTACTAGATGTTGCAGTTGTGCCCTTGTTCAACTCTCTTAGCAAGTTGATCCTTGAGACTAGAATACAGTTCCTATTTTGAAGTACTCTTGTTTAAAGTTTGCAATTTGATGAAATGGAACCCAGATTTTTCTGTTTTACCATCATTTGATTGCTTGATTTTACCGTGGCTGTTTTCTTATCCGGAGGGCATCAATTGCAAGTGAGATTTGTCAATTATGTGTCAGGGACACAGTATAACTTTGGGGGTTATGTTACTGCATTCTTTGATGCAGGAGCTCTGGTATTGCCATCTTGAAAAACCAGCTCAAAGGGTCTGCATGTTCTAGTTCTCATAACACAGTGCCCAGCACACAAAGGCTGTTGTCCAATTTTACCTGAGTCTCTGGTGCCGATCTGTAGATGAGCTTAAAATTTTATAGTTTAAACTGTTCGTTAGATTAGTTGTTTTGCGTGAAGTTTACCACCACATCTTTTCTACATCCAAGCTCCTGCAAGTTCTGGCAAAGCTTAAATCGGCGTTAAATAGGGGCTATGTTTTGAATATCAGCCCTAATTAAAATTAGGTTTCTAATTTTAGTCCTTTACATTAAACTGCAGTCATACAGTTCAATAGAAAGCAAGGTTTTAGGATTGGTATGATCCTCCTAATCTGTGATGTTGAGGAGTAGCACATCAGCTACCCCCGACTCAAAATTCTCTTCATTAGATTACATGAAGCTCAGTGGCAACATTAAAAAAAAAAAAACTAAAAGAGAAGGAGAAAACACTGTTCACCTAGATTGTTTACCTGGATAGAGTTGATTGAGGACGGGAATAGTGTTTTATCCCGCCTTAAAAAATAACCAATTATTTAGGGGTAAAATAGTATTGTATTAGAACAATTTTGGTGTTCTAAAATTGATTAGGGGAGGATAAGTATTTTGTGTTTTAATTGTATAATAAATTTACATCATTAAAGAAATAAATTTTTAGCTTCAATTGAGGGTTATTTTTATATTTTTTATAGAAAAAATTATATAATAAAATAATCTATCTACCCGTGAAATGAAAAAGATATAGGGTCTTTTTTGTAATTTTAAATTTTGTTGCACAATTAAAAGACCTTGCATCTTTGATGTTAAATAATTTAACCCTTGGTTTAAAGGATATTTTTTGTTGCCTTTTATTTTGGTAACAAATGAGTTGGGGTGATGTTATTTAAGTATTTTAAAAAATAAAAAGAATGAAAAAAATATGCTAATGTGTGCAATTGATTTAGGAGGCCAAAATTGTTGTTCTAGAGTTATTTCCGATGCATCTCGACGTGCTCTCATGAAAAAGCAGTGCCCAAGCAGGCATTTTTTTTTTCTCTCATTTCTTTCACCTCTTTTTCTTAGTCTTTGCGTTTGTCTTGTGAATTTTTAGATATTTTTTTTGTATTTATTTAATTGAAAATTGAGCTTTATTTTTTTTTCAACCTTTTTGTGTCCTATGTTTTATCATTTTTTTTATTTGAGTGGATTCTTTTGGGTATTTTTTTATTAAGTTTATTTTTATAGTTAAATTTTATTCTTAAGTTAAATAAAATTGATTGGTTGAATATAATTGATTGATTGAATATAAATTGATAATCACTCATTTTTTTTAGCTTTTCTTTTCCGCGGCGTTGCTCCAACGATCCTTGCAGTTCTTTTTTTCATGTTATCATGCATTCTTTTTCAGTGAAGTTTGGACCGTCTTTTGGTGATGACATTATTCACATTGGAATGACAATGAGTTTTCAAAAATTTATTTTTTTCCTTCCAGATATAATATTAACAGCTTATTTATTTTAGTTAATTATTATCAAATATTTTTTTGTATGGTTCGTCTTTCATCATTGTCTATAACCTATATCATATTATTACAATACTTGATTCTACTAAATAATTCAAATTAATGACTCAAGCATTAAGTTTTTCTTGTTTATTTACAAATAATACCACCACCTAAACATCCATGTATATTAAAAAAAATGATAGACCTGCAGCACAGTGCATCACAGGTAGCATTAGACTATTACCAATGGCTTGAGCCTAATCTGGTTCGCTACATAACCTATGACCTCCCTTTCAGGGGCAAGGGTTCCAAGAACAAAAAGGGGATTAGGCCAAACGGATTGCAGGAGCGGCACCTCCATATACGAGCCATTCCATGTTTCATTCTTGTCACCACCTCTGTGAACATGCATTGCTACCTGCTCTGGAAGGTTCAAAGTGATGACAATGGAAACCAACTGGAAATTGAAGCCATCCAACTAGAGCAGATGCATGTCAATCGAGTAGAATTTATCATGGTTGTCAAATCCAATCAGGCTTGTAACCAGGGTCACTATTTTTGTTTAAAAACTTCTTTTAATTTTTCAATTCTTAACTTTGTAGCTAGGACTTACTCCTGTGTAGCCAAAGAGAAGTTGGGAATCAACCATCTGGCTACGTGAATCTAACAAAATTAATTTTCAAAACAAGAGCCCAGCACAGATCAGGTTGCATAATTTGATAACAGCACAATCTATTGATCTTGTAACCACACAGTACACAAGGGCAGAAACTATTTGCAGACTCCCTCTATGACACCTAAAAACAGACTCTTAAGACGCTCACGAAGGACCATCTCTCTTTCAAATACACAACGGACACGAGCCTTAGACAAGGTAAACAAAACCAATTCACAAGTATTATCAACATAACAAAAAGCTGGGAGCTTAGTCCACCTCCTCCATCTTGCTCTCCTCAGCACCGTCTTCCTCCAGGGCAGGCATGTCAGTATCATCACCAGCAGCCTCATCCTCATCAATGCTAAGACCCAGTTTCAACATCCTGTGAATCCTAGCAGCAAATGTGTTTGGATCATCTAGGCTGAAGCCAGAGGTTAGCAGAGCAGTCTCAAACAGCAGCAACACGAGGTCCTTGACGGACTTGTCATTCTTGTCAGCCTCGGCTCTCTTCCTCAATTCCTCCATGATACCATTGTCAGGGTTGATCTCCATGGTCTTCTTGCTTGACATGTACGAGCTCATGCTGCTGTCCCTCAATGCCTGAGCCTTCATGATCCTCTCCATGTTAGCTGTCCAGCCATACTCTCCTGTCACCAAACAGCATGGAGAGTCCACAATCCGGTCAGAGACAACCACCTTCTCCACTTTGTCTCCCAAAATGTCCTTGATTGTCTTACAAAGGTTCTCAAAGGACTTCTTTTTCTCCTCCTTTTTCTTTTTCTCTTCCTCAGTCTCATCGTCAAGTTTTAGACCTTCCTTTGTAGCAGACACCAGCTTCTTTCCATCATATTCCTTCAACTGGCCAACAGCATACTCGTCAATGGCATCAACCATAAACAGCACCTCGTAGCCCCTCTTCTTGAGCTTCTCAAGGAATGGAGAGTTTTCCACTGCCTTCTTGCTTTCTCCTGTAATGTAGTAAATGTCCTTCTGGCCCTCTTTCATTCTGGTGACGTAATCCTTCAAGCTTGTCATTTCATCGCCACTCTTAGTTGAATGGTACCGGAGCAAATCAGCCAGTTTGGCTCTGTTCTGACTGTCCTCATGGATACCCAATTTCAAGTTCTTTGAGAAAGCATCATAAAACTTCTGGTAATCCTCCTTGTTCTCTGCAATCTCATTGAACATCTCAATGCACTTCTTCACTAGGTTCTTCCTAATAACCTTGAGGATTTTATTCTGTTGAAGCATCTCACGAGAGATGTTGAGTGGCAAATCATCAGAATCAACAACACCCTTGATAAATCCAAGGTACTCAGGGATAAGCTCCTCACAATTGTCCATGATAAAGACCCTCCTTACGTAAAGCTTGATGTTGTTCATCTTCTTTCTAGTGTCAAACAAATCAAATGGAGCTCTCTTCGGCGCAAAGAGAATAGCCTTGAACTCCAGCTGACCCTCAACAGAGAAGTGCTTAACAGCCAAATGATCTTCCCAATCATTGGTCAAACTCTTGTAGAAGGAAGCATACTCCTCCTTGGTGATCTCTTCCGGCTTGCGCAACCAGATAGGTTTCTGCTTGTTAATGAGCTGCCACTCATGAGAAACCTCCTTAATCTTCTTTTTCTTGGATTTAGTCTCCTTCTCCTCATCTACTTCCTCAATATCACCCTCCTCTTCCTTCTTTGGTTCATCATCCTCATCGTCACTAATCTCCTTCTCAGTCGTCTTCTCAGTCCACAGATAGATAGGATAACTGATGAACTCAGAATGCTTCTTCACAAGATCCTTAATCCTCCTCTCCTCCAAGTACTCAAGCTACAAACAAAATTATTGCAAAAACCAAAAGTCATAACTCAAAATCAAATCTAACACGAACAAGCCAATAACAACATCAATCCACAAACCAAAAAGTCTAGTTAAATTAAACAGGGTGCTTTATTTACCTGATCCTCCTTGAGGTAGAGGGTAATCTTAGTACCCCTACCAAGTTGCTCTCCGTTAACATCCCTTGTAACAGTGAAAGATCCACCAGCTTGTGACTCCCAAACATATTGCTCATCATCATTATGCTTAGTAGTCACCACAACCCTCTCAGCAACAAGGTAAGCAGAATAGAACCCCACACCAAATTGTCCAATCATACTAACATCAGCCCCTGCCTGCAATGCCTCCATAAACTCCTTCGTCCCCGACCTCGCAATTGTTCCCAAATTATTCACCAAATCTACAATTCACAAACTCAAAAAATAAGCATTCCCAAATCATATCAACCGCAATCAGCTCTCTCTAATCCTCCCCCTATACCTTACCAATAAACCACTTTCTCACTATTCCACTCGCAATTTTAATAAACTTCGGCTTTTATCTCATGAGAATCCCGAACCAAAAACATAAAATACGTAACTTTATATCCCAAAACCCAGAATCCAAATCAATAAATAAAATTTGCACTGCCTCGGATGGTAACTTTCAAAGATAAAACTTGGGTTTGAGAGATAAACACGGAATCAAGACCAGGAAACAAAATTTTCAGTGATCCAGATGATATTTTTTAAAGAAGAAAAAATGGGTTGTAGAGGGCTTTGATGTACCTGCTTTGGTCATGCCAACACCGCTATCGATGATGGACAAGGTGTTGTTAGTTTTATCAGGAACAAGCCTGATGAACAACTCAGGTTGTGCATCAAGCTTGCTCTTATCCGTCAAGCTCTCAAATCTAATCTTATCCAACGCCTACACAAATCCCAAGAAACCACCATTAGCACCATGAAAACATAAGAACCCCAGACAAACAAAGACTAAAAGAACAGAGGAGAATGTACATCAGAAGCATTGCTGATGAGTTCACGAAGGAAGATTTCTTTGTTGGAATAGAATGTGTTGATGATCAAGCTCAAGAGCTGGTTGATCTCTGCTTGGAATGCAAATGTCTCTGCTTCTCCCATTTGCACGTCTGCCATCTTTCCCACGCCAAAGCAAGCAAGAAACCACGCCAAAGCAAGCAAGAAAACACGATTAAGAGAGCAAGAAACGACTCAGAAGCAACAAAGCGAGAGAGAATTCGATGATGGATTGTTCAGGGCTTGTTCTTGACGAGGGAAAGGAGCATGCTTTAGGGTTTTTTTATAGTGTATGATGGGTTCTAGGTTCTTCTTGAAGCGTGAGTCTGTCTAGACTCTAGATTGTTCGGGGAAACGACGACGTAAAGGGGAAGGATGCATGGTTTTCGAGGGAAGTCGAGAAGGTTCTGTTCTGGTTTGCTAAGGGAGACCTGGAGGATTTTTTTTTAATTTGTTTTATTTATATATGGTTGAATTTGATGACAGAGTGGGACCTATTCTTTTGCTTTGGAATGTTTCGTACTTGATGTTTTGAGACTGTTGCATTTTAGTCCGGATGTTTTGGGAATTTCAATATATTTCTAATTTGAATTTTTCAATGAGCTGACTTTAATTTTTGGAAAAAAAAAAGATGCCACTCAAAATTTTTTAAAAATATATAATAATAATAAAAACATAGACCGTATATGATTATTATTCCTATACTTAAATAGAGCTAAAATTTAAAAAAAGAAACTTATTTTGAAAAAATTACTTGTACATTCAAAATAGGAAAGACCGAGACATGTCTTTCTATCGCAAGTGTCTCCTCACTTCTACTCTGATATTGTTTTTTTATAAAGACTCTATTTTGCTCGGAGCTTCCTTTTCGTGAATGTCAAGATCTTCGTCTAAGCTTTCTTTCCCTTGAGACTCTCCTCTCTTGACAGCTTTCATTTCGTGTGTGTCATATATCTCTGAATTATAAAGTTTATTACTAGTTCCTTGGCTAATAATGAAAGTCTCTTGCTGGGAAAAGGTGTCGACAGGAGATAGAGCAAGATTAGCCCAGGATTTCTCACATCCCTGATGAACAGGTAGAGAGTTTGGTTCAGCAATAACATTTCAGAGATGTCAGCTAATAATAAATGTTTCATCTTTTGTGTTAATTCTGCCCATCAAGGTTGATTATAACTCTTTCCCACTCAATACTCAGGATGTGTTGTGCAAAATCTGTTCTTGGGAGATTCTACTGATCGGGATACTGTCTTTGAGCTGGTTCTTCATCGACTAACACTTTGGCTGAAAACATTTGAAGGAAACCACTATTACACGGGACTGGACTTGCTTAGAAGCTCATATGGGATCCTCCTTCTGTCAAATCAGTAAGGCGTCAAGTTTTGTTCATCATATGCTTGCTGGTATATACCTCTGTCTATTTTTGTTTTCCGTTTTTTCCTTCCTTTTCTTTTCTGTATTCTTTTTTTGCTTGCTAGTTTGGTCATTATTTTTGTGGCACTAGCAAATATTAATAAAATCAGAAATTAACAGTAATATTTCAGACGTTAAATAGTAAGTATCAAATTATTCATCGCAAACCAGAAAAAAACTTGTTCATTACAAACTCGTAGGGCTGCTCAGCTGAGCCCTGCTAGCTAGGTTCAACTGTTTTCCTAGAAAATTTATTCAAGCATTTAAATAAACTGGAACTGCACCATCTTTAAGGAAGAGAATTAAAACTCCATTCGAATTCAAAACGAATCGTCTCCTTTGGTTCAAGAGTTTGCAATGAATCTAAGAAAGCATCGCATGTAACAACCTTCCGATATCCATTTCTTCCACAACGCTCGATCTGGACGCCTTTTAAGTCATGCTGCCAACCGTTTAAATGGTTACCTCCACAATAATGTTTATGCTTCACTCTCCGCACTAGTTTCTTGCAAAGAATCTTCATGAACTCATCGTTGGTTCCACGGCCAGAAACAAGAAATAAAGATTCTGGACGGCAAATACAAAACAAGACATCAACAAGAGAGTGGCCTTTTTTCTCTATGATATAGGTTTTCAGCTTCAAGTGAGTGATATGAAGTACAGGATCGGAGACCTTGCTGACTATTTTTTCGAACCCAGAAGAGGAATAACAGAAAATACACAGAGTGACACGCTTGATTTGGTTGAGATTTTTTAGATATTTCCTAAAACTTTCTGTACAACCCTTAAACTTAAATACCTCTAGATTTTTGCAGGAGGTAAGATCAATATGAGTCTTCTCAAAGTAGAATGGAGAATAAGAGAAAGTATGAAGACTAACCACATCAATCTCAATCTTCTCCATAAGCGGAAAAGATTTTCTCTTCACCTTAACCTTCTTGAGTTTTCTTAAACCTGAAAGGTGAAGGTACTTTAACCCATCACATTCTACTAGAGCAAATTTCTCGATGAAAGGGCAGGTAAAGACGAGATTGTCGAAAATCCTTTGGTCACAGATTTTAACTTGTTTCAGGGAGAGCTCACGAAGAGAAGGCCAATTTATGGGGCCGCTGAGAATACAACCAGCTAACCTACAAACAACCAATTCTTTGACAGACAAGGTGGCTTCGGGTAGTCTATAATAGTCAGGTACACAAAAGTAGATAGAAAGCTCCTTAACACCCTTCTGTGTACCCAGTCGTATACAGCGATTGATATGTTTAGCCAGTTGAGGCTGCAACGGCTGTTGGAAAGTAAAAAAACAAGTCCTGAAATAACGATCGGTGACAGAAAACTGAAATTTTGGTATGCTTCTGTATTGTCGGCATTGTCGAAGCAAAGAATTGTAGACAAAGGTAGCAAATTCCAAACTCCTGTCAGAATTTTCTACTAAAAAAGAGGAACTGGAGAACTCAGATATGGGAAAAGAATTGAAAACCTGATGCCATGTCTTGGACAAGACGCTAAGACGAACCACCTCTGGTGTTGATAAAAGAGAGAGAATGTGGTGTATGATGTGTTCAGGCAACTGGGATATCCGATCAGCAGCATCCATAGAAATTGTGTTCATATTGACAACAGAGAATTTTGGTTGTTGATCTGAAACGTGAGGCTGCTTTAAAAAATAACTCAAACAGTGTCTTTTATATGATTTTAATCTCCTTTTCGGAGTCAAATCTTAGGAATCCTTGAGCTGCAAGGATTTTAGTCTCTTTTCCGGAGAGGATACCAAAAAAAAATTCAGAGACAAAGCTTAAACCGCCTATTAACTAAAAACTAAGCATGTGTTTAAATAAGAGTAAATAATTTATTTAGTCCCTATTTTGTTTAGCAATGTAATAACTTAGCCCCTATAGTTTTAGAAATCACAACTTAGTCCCTTGACCTTTTTTTATTTACATAATTAATTCATCAAAAAAGATCCATCAACTTTTTGAAAAAAATGCCAAGCTACCATTGGGTTTCTTATGATTATTATATATCCAATAAAGTATTATGGAAGGAAAATAATTAAATTTATGAAAACTCATCACTATAAACGGAAATAAAAATATAGGGATTATTTCATTAAAACAAGGGATTGGATAATTACTCTATGAATAATGGTGACCGCGCGACCTAGAAAACTTTTAAAATACAAAAACTTTCTAATAAATTCGTCCTAATCCTATCATGATTTTGTAGTCCTACATGAATAGGATTATTAGGAGAAAAACATAATCTACATATAAAAATAGAAAAATTATTTTCTAATAAATGTGAATCAGTCTCTAGTTGTTGAGATTTTTTAATAAAATTATGTTATTTTTTCTTTTTTTATAAAATAAATCATAATCATAGAAAAACAAGGTTTTTTTATTTTTTTAATAAATTACACTTTATATCTTGTAGAGTATTTATTTTTTCAGTTTATTTTTATTTTTTTAGAAAGTACAATTTATAGGTCAATTTAATTTTTAAATTTATAAAAAAAAATCTGTCCTCAAATATAACATCCCTTCACAGATGCCAAGGCCAAGGCCTAAAATTGCAGTCTCCAACAAAACTTACTAATATCTGAAAAATTCTCAAGGCCAGAAGAAATGACAAACATCAAAGCAGCCAAATGTCTAGCATACAAACTCTTCGTATCTGAAAATTTCTCAAGAAAAGAAGAAGTTGATAAACACCTAGCAGACAAATGTCTTGCATTTCCTTGCAAGGGATTGATGTGAAGTCTGGAAACTAAGGCATTCAGTTAGGTGAGTGTTTCCCTTGACACGGTCTGGTGCTCACCAACCCTTGGAGCAATGGTCATCTGTACCATGCTGGACACAGTGACTATATCCAACATCATGGAAGAAATCCCTGATCTCTTTGGCATTACAGTTGCTCGCTCGCAGCAACTGTTCATCCTCATTGATTAGGTAGGGGGCTGCATCTTCCACATCTTCCAGTCTTGACAGTAATTTTATGGCCCCTTTCAATACATGTTATTCCCATCCTTGGACATCAATTTTAAGAAGCAACACAGGTTCTGAATTTTGAATTAGTTCATCATGGGGAAGGGTCCTTACTTGAACGGCTATTTCTTTGTTGGACTTGAACGCCAACTTTGCACTCGAGGCTGAGACAGCACTATTGTCAAGCAGTAGGAAGAGGGCTTTGTGCCTCTATTTTCGGTGTTTTTTTGTATCAGGCATTTTGTCGAAACCTGGGGTGTCTCATGCTGTTCTGTATTTTTTCTGCATTTGATGTTATTCTCTTTTTTCAAGTTGCAGGGAAAATAGTATAAGCCTTGGTTTTTTCAAAGAGGCCTAACGTTTTAGCTCAACCCCAGTTCCTCTGATTTCAACGTGGTCATCAGAACAATTGATGCTTAATGGATATCATAATTGCCTGACCACATTATACACCACAATCTCTCCACATTATGCTTATTAATGGGCTGGCGTTAAGCAGTTTCCTCTTGATTTTTAGTCTACTAATTATAGTTTGCCCCAAGCTATCTTCCCTGCCGAGGAATTGGTTGTTTCAAGGTTAGCTGGATGTGCTCTCGACACTGCCATAAATTTGCCCTCTTTGAGTGAGTTTTCTCTAAAAGAAGTTTATTTTGATTACCGAAGTATTATTGACAATCTCATCTTTACCTGCACTTTCATCGATAAATTTTCTCTAATAGCTTGTTTCATCGACACAGACGAGGGTTTGAACTTTGAAGACTGAGAGCTTTAATCTCAATCTTCTCCATAATATCTTTGAGTTTTGTGAAACCTGAAAGTTTTGAGGTAACGTAACCGACAATGTATCAGATAAATTCTCTTGATCATAGACCACATAAACTTTGCTCACAAATTTTAACTTCTTTCAGAGAAAGATCATGCAGAGAAGGCCAATTTATGGCACCCTCCAGAACACAACATGATACAAGAAACTAAATTTAACAAGTCCACCAAGCAATGGCCCTAAAAACAAGAATTCCTAACATCTAATTGAAACTCATTTAAGGTGGTTAATCTAGCCTTATGTTTTTGGAGGCAACCGGCGTAATCAGATGGCATGGCCCTGGAAATGTTATGGCCTCATTTTTGGGGCTTCCAGCTGATTATAACAAGACCAAAAATGATTACAAGATCATTGTAGGCACTGTGGAATTTGCCTTACAAGGAACTTATGTTATAAGTACTGGAGACGCGCATTCAGAAATTAACAGTAACATATCACACTCAACAGAATAAAATATCAAATTATTAAACATAAAAATCCCAAACCGGAAAAAACTTGTTCAACACAAACTCGAAGGTCTGCTGCAGCTGAATCCTGCCTAGGTTCAACTGTTTTCTAAGAGAATTTGTTCAAGGAAATATATATATATATATAAACTAACACTCCAACTTAAATCACCATTCGAATACAAAACGAATCTTCTGCTTCGGTTCCAGAATTTGGAATGAATCTAAGAAAGCATGACATGTAACAACCTTCTTATATCCATTTCTTCCAAAATGCTCGATCTTGACGCCTTTTAAGTCACGCTGCCAACATTTGACATGGGCAGCTGCAGAATAATTTTTATGTTTCACTCTGCGCACTAGTTTCTTGCAAAGAATCTTCATGAACGCATCGTTTCCTCCACAGCCAGACACAAGTAATAAAGATTCAGGACGGCAAATACAAAACAAGTCATCAACAAGAGCGACGTTTACTTTCTCCGTGCCGTCTATATAGGTTTTCAGCTTCAAGTGCCTGATATCAAGCAAAACAGGATTGGAGACTTTGCTGACTATTTTGTTGATTACAGACGAGGAATAGTAGGTAAAACGCAGAGTGACAAGCTTGATTTGGTTGAAACTTTCAATAATTTCCATAAAATCTTCGCGAAAACTTTCACGCTGTTGAAAATAGATGAGATCAAGAGATAATTTAAGAGCAACTTCTTGTAAACTTGTTTGATTCAAAGAAAACAAAGGCGGGATGTTTTCCATGTAACATTTGAATGACCGTAATCTTGGAGCATTGATGATAGCTTCCTCTGCCGACAAGTCAGGTAAAGAGAGGTTTAATTTCTCAAGCAGGGGGATAGAAATCTCAATCCTCTGAATGTGATGGCGATAACCGTGCAACACCAAAACTTTGAGGGCAGGGAAATTACAATTAAGGCCTTGAATCAGGTCTTCTGTAATCATACCATGCTTGTACTTAAATACCTCTAGATTTTTGCAAGAGGTCAGATCAATATCTGTCTTCTCCTTGTAGGATGCAGAATAACAGAAAGTCTGAAGACTAACCACGTCAATCTCAATCTTCTCCAGAGGCGGAGAGATTTGGCTTTTCACCTTAACTTTCTTGAGTTTTCTTAAACCTGAAAGGTGAAGGTACCTTAACCCATTACATTCTATTAGAGCCAATTTCTCGATGAAAGGGCAGGTAAAGATGAGATTGTCGATAATACTTTGGTCACAAATTTCAACTTTTTTCAGAGAGAGCACACGCAGAGAAGGCCAATTTATGTTGCCTTTGAGGGGACAACCAGCTAACTTACAAACAACCAATTCTTTGACAGACAACATGGCTTCAGGTAGTCTGTGATATAGAGGCATACAAAAGTAGATAGAAAGCTCCTTAACACCCTTCTGTGTACTTAGTTCTATACACCGATTGATGAATTTACAATAAGGAAAAGGTCTACAAAGATATCTGGTACTGACAGACAACTGAAATCTTGGTATGCTTCTGTATAGTCGGCATTGTCGAAGCAAAGAATTGTAGACAAAGGTACAGAATTCGTAACTTCTGTCAGATTTTTTTGTGAAAAAAGAGGGACAGGAGAACTCAGATATGGGAAAAGAAGTGAAAACCTGATGCCATGGCTTGGACAAGACACTAAGACGAACCACCTCTGGTGTTGAAAGAAAAGAGAAAATTCGATGTTTGATGTGGTCAGGCAATTGGGATATCCGATCAGCAGCATCCATAGAACTTGTGTTCATATTGAAATCAGAGAATGTGGGTGCTGATCTAAAACGTGAGGCGGCTTTATAAATTAACACAAACAGTTGTGGAAAACCCCAGAAAACCTAAACACGAAGTATGTATTTAAGTAAGGGTAAATAATTTGTTACGTTCATGTTTATTTAGCATCATAATAAGGTAGTCCCTGTAGTTTCACAGATCATAACTTAGTCTATTGATGGTGAAGTCCCTTTAATGTCTATGAATATGAAGTCTTGTTTATTCATCAAAAATCCATTATTTTTTTTTAAAAAAATTCTCAAACTATCGTTTGGATTTCTTTCAATCAATATATAACCCATAGAGTGTTATTAAAAGAAAATAATTAAATTCATCAATAATATCAAAACTAAGTTAAGCAAAAATAAAATAAAATAAAATATAAAGATATTTTCATTTAAAACAAGGATGGAATAAATACTCTAGGTAACATATAGGGATGACAATGACTGCATAATGATTTTCTTTCTCAATATTTATACTTAATTTATTATTTATGGGATAAAAAAGAATTATATATTTATATGTTATTTATCGGGTTTCAAGTATCTATATAAATAATAATTATTCAAATATTATTTATCATCCAAGTGTGCGTGTGAGAGGAAGGGGGGTTGAGTCTAATTTAAAAATATTTATTTTAATAAGGTAGTTATCCAAAAAAACAAATCTTACTTCAGTTTAAGGAGGTCTCTATTATGTACACGAATAGGATTATTAGAGAAAAACAGGAAAAAAAAAATACTAAACATACTCCCATAATTGATTGGTATATAATCTCAAATAAATATATCTAATTATTTTTCTTCATTATAATGATTCAAACCTCATGAAAGTTAAATATAAAATATTTTATGCTCTGCTGCATATAACAATTTTTTTATTCTTCTATGAATGAATCCTTTGCTTCATTGTATTCTGTTAAATTAGAACTCTATTTCATGCTATATACTAAGTTATTAAATTGGACCAGCCTGACAGAGATAATTTAATAAATATTGATGTGAACTTTACCATAGATCTTGTTTTATTTCAAACTAGTTTTAAAAAATAACTTGGTAAATGTTGATGTTAACTTTAGCTTGGGTCTTATTTTATTTTACACCAGTTTTAAGGTTGACTTAGTCAAATTTAGTAAACTCAATTTAGTAAACTAACAGTAACATATCAGATGGTAAAGGGTAAAATCTCAAATTATTAAACATATGCATCGCAAACCGGAAAAAACTTGTTCAATACAAGCTCGAAGGGCTGCTGCAGCAGAGCCCTGGCTAGGTTCAGCTGATTTCTAAGAAAATTTGTCCAAGCAAGTAAATAAAATAAATGCAAAAATTTAAATCACCATTCGAATAAAAAACGAATCTTCTCCTTCGGTTCCAGAGTTTGCAATGAGTCTAAGAAAGCTTCACATGTAAGGATCTTGTTATATCCTTTTCTTCCACAATGCTGGATCTTGACGCCTTTTAAGTGATGCTGCCAACAATTTGCATAGGTAGCTGCATTCTCTATTTGCACTAGTTTCTCGCAAAGATTCTTAATGAACTCATCGTTTCTTGCACAGCCAGACACAAGTAATAAAGATTCTGGACGGCAAATACAAAACAAGCCATCAACAAGAGCGTGGCTTTCTTTCTCCCTGGTAAAGGTTTCCAGCTTCAAGTGACTGATATCAAGCAAAACAGGATTGGAGGCAGTACTGCTGACTATTTTGTGGATCTCAGAAGAAGAATAAACGCAAATACTCAGAGTGACAAGCTTGATTTGGTTGAGATTTTTAAGATATTCCCGAAAATCTTCGAGAAAACTTTCACCATGTTTAATATTATTGAGATCAACAAATAATTCAAGAGTGACTTCTTGTAAACTGTTCAAATAAAACAAAGACGGGATTTTGTGCATGACACATTTGAATGACCGTAATCTCGGAGTATTGATGATAGCTTCCACTGCCGATATTTGAGCTACAATGAGGTTTAATTTCTCAAGCAGGGGGATAGAAATTTCAATCCTCTGAAAGTGAAGGCGTTCACCGTGCAACACCAAAACTTTGAGGGCAGGGAAATTACGATTAAGGTATTGAATCATGTCTTCTGTAATGTTATAACCCTTAAACTTAAATACCTCTAGATTTTTGCAAGAGGTCAGATCAATATCTGTCTTCATATAATGGTGTGCAGAATACGAGAAAGTATGAAGACTAACCACATCAATCTCGATCTTCTCCATATGCGGATATCCGCTTTTCACCTTAACCTTCTTGAGTTTTCTTAATCCTGAAAGGTGAAGGTACTTCAGCCCAAAACATTCCACTAGAGAAAATTTCTCGATCAAAGGGCAGGTAAAGAAGAGATTGTTGATAATCCTTTGGTCACAAATCTGAACTTCTTTCAGAGAGAGCTCACGCAGAGAAGGCCAATTTATGGCGCCGTCGAAAATACAACCACCTAAACTACAAACAACCAATTCTTTGACAGACAACACGGCTTCAGGGAGTCTATAATATCCAGTTATACTAAAGTAGATAGAAAGCTCCTTAACACCCTTCCGTGTACCTATTTCTATACACCGACTGATAAGTTTATCAAGTTCACACGGCGACGGGAGATATTTAGAATAAACATAAGGTCTCCAACGATCTTGGGTGAAAGAAAACTGAAATTTTGGTATGCTTCTGTATTGATGGCATTGGAGAAGTAAAGATTTGTAGACAAAGATAATAAATTCAAAACTACTATCAGAAGTTTTTGCGAAAGAGGAACTGGAGAACTCGAATATGGGAAAAGAATTGAAAATCCGATGCCATGCCTTGGACAATACACTAAGACGAACTACTTCTGGTGTTGAAAGAAAAGAGAGAATGTGGTGTATGATGTGGTCGGGCAATTGGGATATCAGATTAGCAGTATCCATAGAATTGTGTTAATATTATTTTCAGAAAATTTGGTTGTTGATCTAAAGCGTGAGGTTGCTTTATATGATTTCAGTTTCTTTTCTGGAGTCAAATTCTAAGAATCCTTAAGTTCCAAGGATTTTAGTCTCCTATTTATGGAGGATACCACAAAAAATTAGGAGACAAAACCTAGAATGTCTGTTAACTAAAAACTAAGCATGTATTTAAATAAGAGTAAATAATTTTATTTAGTTCCTATTCTTTTAGTAATATAATAACTTAGCCTCTGTAGTTTTAGAAATCATAACTTATTCTCTTTACTGTTTTTTTTATTTACTTAATTCATCAAAAAATCCATTATTTTTTTTTAAAATAAATGTCAAACAATCTTTGGGTTTATTTTAATTATTA
>Ga0307515_10010432_pt1 | contig 17800 bp, 6 predicted proteins | sample 17_EM_MG_FD_194513 | JGI IMG/M metagenome (GOLD analysis project Ga0307515, IMG submission 194513) | Populus trichocarpa ectomycorrhiza microbial communities from riparian zone in the Pacific Northwest, United States - 17_EM | ecosystem: Host-associated > Plants > Roots > Unclassified | place... | reverse complement strand
GTATTAATTTTTCGATCCTTAGGTTAAACACTATATTCTACTAGTAAGTCCTTTAGGTCTATATATCTGTCTTCTAATCTAGCTACTATTTATATTATAGATTCTCTAATCTGTAAAGAAGCCCCTTGCTTCTTACCTACGGGTGTCCTAATTTATACTCCGAATTCTTAGTGTTACAACACTGGCAGAAAACGGCAGAACTTGGTGGCAGAACTTGGCAGAACTTAGTAGAACTTTGCGGTTACGTGACTAGAGGACCATATAAAAGAACCCTACTTTAACCAGCGCTGCTCTTCTTCTCCTTTCCTTTCTTTAGCTTTAGATTTTCGTTTATAGACAATCCAATTATACAGGCTTGCACGACCCCCTTGCTATACTTATACCTCGATTAATTAAGTCGCTAATATTATCTAAAGCTCAAACCACCCTTTCTTCTTAAAAAGGAACTTAAATATATCTATAGGACTATAAATAGGACAAGGACATAGAATAGGACCCTAAGGACATTATAGGACCATAAGGATAGAACCTAAAGGAAAAGAATAGAACCCTAAGGAAAGGACCTATAAGATACGCATAGACTAGAACCCCTTAAGAAATTATCCGGAATTACCTAACACCCTAGCACTATGCTACGAAATACAGCAGTAGGTAAAGCAGCTGTAGGACCCGCAAATGCCTCGGACGAAGAAATAATTAACGTTTCGACCCCTTAGGCAGAGCTTACTATAGCCAATACCGAAATTAAACGGCTGCGAGAACTGCTTGAAACTAGAGACACCCCTGCATCTAGCGTTAACCTATTAGATAGACTTGCTATGGTCCTTAAGGCCCTAGCCTAACGTACCGTATTAGCACTGTTGCGGTCTATAAAGGTTGCGGACCCCCTATTGCTTACAGATGGAGCTAACCCTATATTTAATAATTGGAAGCTTTAATTATAGGATAAGCTTGAAGTTAATACGAACTACTTCCCTACCACTTAAGCTAAAATGGCCTATGTCTTTGGCCGTACTGGCGGAGATATATAAATATACCTACGTCTATAATATGCCTAGGACTTAACGGAACCCTTCCTCTCTAAGGAAGAAATAATTAACTACCTGTCCTCTATCTATAAGGACCCTTTTAGGGTATAAAACGCCTGCCTTAGCTATAAAAGTCTAAATATAAAAATAACGGAGACCTTTTTAGCCTTTTAGATGATAGGGTCTATAGGGAGTTACGTGTCTCATAGCGCACGGCTTAAAGTCTCTATATAAAGAACTTTAAGTAGCAACAACATCATCTAATTAAATTCGAATATGCTAGTTCTCGTTAATTAAAGCTGCTGTTGATTTATTTATTCTGATCTTATTTAACCGTTGAATCTCCTCCCTTAAAGCCTTAAATTTAGGCCGTTGCCGTCGCTCCTCTCTGCTATCTAATATTTATCCCGTCTACTCCTTATAACAAATTCTTTTAAAGACGCTCCTGCATATAGTATACGCTCTTATTCGCGTGTTTTTAATAGCGAAGGCTCGCAGATGTATCGCCCCTCCATTACTATAGCCCCTACGCCCTCCGCCGCAGCCGTGGCTGCAGCTAAAAAGCGCCTATAGGATATTCACGAATAAGAGCTAAAAAACTGTAAATAGGAGCGCGCTTATAAGGCGGCTTTAAACTAGGCTACCCTTAAAGCACTTGCTGCTTCTATAGCTTAGGTAAAGTTAGCCACAGAAGAAATATACTAGGCTCGGCTTGCCGCCATTAAGAAGAACCCTACTATAATTAACGTAGTAGAGACTAACTCTAGTAAGTCTTCTCTCCCTCCTACTATAAAGAGCCTAGACTTGCTTCTTCCTGGGATTCCAGTCTCTAAAGTTACCGCAATCTAGAAGGGTATATTTATTCTAAAGAACCTTGCAAAGCTGCGCAATAACCCATCTAGAATTAACTCTAATTAGATAGAGTTAACGGTAGATAAAAGAGTTATTACCTCTAGTAAGGGCTCTAGAAAGGACTTCTCCTCTATAGGTATTTAGCTTAAGGGTTTTACTAACTACGGTATTATTGTCTAAACCCTCTAGGCTATATTAACCCCCTTAGCTATTATAATAGCAAAATTCTACTAAGCTATTATAGGTTTCTCTACACAGTTTATCTGGAATAGCGTCCTTAATTTAGCTATAGTTGTCTACTAAAGAGCTATAAGGCTTAGTTAAACTAACCCTACTAACTAGACTATTCCTATTAAACTACAAGCAGCTAACTATAACTTCGCTACCCTATACCTAGCCCTATTATCCTCTTATAGTAGTTTATTATCTAAATACCCTTAGGTAGATATATTTACCTTATCCCTATAGGGCTAGATATGCGGTAATTAGAATACAGGCTATCCATACTTTAAATTACTATGCTCTTATTAATATCTTTATAAAGTATATAGAGGGAATCACATTAAAAAAGACTATAAGGGGTCTCTATAATAATTTATACCCCCTCTACACCTAAACTTAACGCCGAGATTTAAGGTGTTTACCCTAGGGTATTTACTTTATACTTTACCGTTACTATTAAACGCGCTAGCCTAGAGGAATAAGCTACTCCTATACCCTAAAGATCTTAGCCCCTTAATTAAGGGCATCCTAATATATAGCGCGCGGATTAGAGTTACTGCCTTACTACTAGCACGTACGTGTTTAAATTAACTCCTATTTAATACTGACCCTAGGGAAATTACTATAAAGATTGCTACCAATCTGCCCATTAGCTATATTACTATTTATCCACCTAAAGCGATCTACTGCTCCCCCTTAGGACTTATACCTAAGCCGGATAGAACCTTCCGCCGTATTTATAATCTCTCTTCGCCTAAGCCTTGCTAAGGCCTCTCTATTAACGCTGCTATCCTAGAGGCCTACTTTACCCTCACCTATAGCACTATAGACGACATTCTAGCGCTTATCCTTCTCACTAAAAAAGGAGCCGTTATCCTTAAATATAATCTTAAAGATGCTTTTTAGAATATCCTAATTACTATTACCAACTAACGCCTACTAGGTTTTAAGTGGGAGAAGATAGTATACACTAAATACTACCTCCCCTTTAGTCTAGCTACTGCGCTTTTTCTCTTTAACCTCTTTATAGAGGCCCTATATTAGGTCCTTAAACGCCACCTTTATCTAATTATTACTTTCTTCGCACTAGTTTATTATCTAAATAACTTTATATTTATCTTACGCCTAGGTACTAGCGACGCGCCAGTGGTTTATATGTATAACTTTATAATTATACTACTTAGTTTTCCTCCTAACGCTATTAAAGACTCCTATAGCACGGTATTAGATATACTAGGTTATTAGATTAATACTAATACCTTCTTTCTATCCCTTAGCCCTGCTAAGCAGATAGCACTATAAGATCTACTTACCTCCTTTATCCTTAGGCCCTAAGTCTCTCTTAAATAGTACTAGTAACTTAGAGGTAGCCTTACCTAGGCCGTAAAAGTTATCTAGTTAGGGCGATCTTACTTAAGATCGCTATGGGACCTTATTACAGCTTTCTCTCTTATAAATCGCCACACTTTACCTATCCCGCTAGCAGTAATCTCCAACTTAGCTTAGTAGAGCAAAGCCCTAGCGCTTTAAAATGGGGTTCGCTTCTTTTAGGAAGACGTCACTTACCCCTAGATTTATCTCTTTACGGATACCTTATCTAAATATAGTTACGCCAGCTTCTTCTATAGCTACCTAGGCTACTCCTCCGCCGAGACCTATTCTATTCCTTATAGTTAATAGCACCCTTATACCTCCACACTACTATAAGATAACCTCTTTACAGCATCTCCTACCCCTAAGCACCTCTATGCCTATATTAATATACTTAAAGTACTCGCTATTACTAACGCATTTATGAAATAGAGCCCTGCCTGGCAATATTTATCTATTTACGTCTATATAGACAATATAGTCGCCCTTATAGGCCTGTAAAATATAGTGCTTAAAGGCCCTACTAATTTACTCCTCTAATAAATCTTAGTCTAGGCTGCCGCATTTAACATCTAGTTATAATCTTCCTGGATTTTATCTAAAGATAATACACTAGCTAACGCACTCTCCCGCTTTAACTAGGCTATAGTTAAAAATCTCTATCCTTAAATTAATCTCTTAGTGCTAACAGCTTATCTTTAGGCTCGCTTATTAACCTACCAGGCCCGCCGCCTACTTTTATTACCTAATTAGGCCAATCTTACTTAGTTTTAAGCCTCTTATAGTACGGCATTAAGCCTAATACCTATAAGACGTACGCCTTAGGTATAAAGTTATAGGAGTTCTTCTACACTATAAGGGCTGTGGCGCTATACCTAGCCCAGTTACCTAATCTTATGGAATGGGTAGTATAGAGGATATATAGTAATAGTTCTCCGCATATAGGCAGGGTAGCTTTAAAAACCTTACGCTTATACCTTGCTGTGATCCGCTCTATACACATTAACCACATTCTCCTAATTATAGTATTTAAGAATGCGTTACTTTATCGCATACTAGATAGGGCAATTTCTCTTAACCTTAACCTAAAAGAAGCTACCCTAAAGTTACCAATCTTATATAGCATCCTCGCTTAGATCGCGACTAGTAATAACTTAATCCTAGGGGTAAATACTAACGCCGCCTTCTACCTTGCCTTTATAGGGTGCCTTTATATAGGCGAAATCTCCTATACCAATAAACAACAGTCTAAACTGTTATTTACTGTAACTAAAGCTACTCGCTTAGACGTATAGTTTAGCCCCTCTAAAGATTATCTTACCTTCCATCTTAAATAGAGCAAGACTGATAAGGATAAGCAGGGCGTTTAAATTATAGTAACTGCCACCTTTAACGCGGTTTGCCCTATAGCAGCACTATAAAGGCTTTTTCTTCTAGACCCCTAAGCTTCCTTCACGCCGCTATTTACCGTATCTAGTAGTGCGGCATTCTCCGCCTTATACGCGCGGAAGATGCTTAAATTAAGGCTAAACCTCTATAGTATTCCAGCCGTATAGTATATAAATTATAGCTTTCGTAGGGGCGCGGCCCAACATACCCTAGACTACGGCTTCTCCAACAAAGAGGTCTAACGCTTAGGCCGCTAGACGTTAGATACTTTCCGCCTTTATTACTTAACCTTATAGGCTAATACCTTCCGCCTTTTATAGAGGTTTTAACTGGGTACCCTGCTAGCGTTTTCTTTAATTTAGCCTTATATGTAAAGCTGATACCTAAAATATATCTCTCTATACACATTTTTTCTCCCCATTTAGCTGCGGTTATGCTTCGCTCTCCTTAGACTATAGGCTTATAAATTTAGGGCTATTTTTCCTGCTTTTTATAGTAAAAACTGCTTACAAAAGCTGGAAAATAAGCCCGCTATTTGTAGGCCCCTAAGCCGCAGCCACCAATTAAAAAATTAATAAAAAATACATGTGTTTAAAGAGATAGATAATAGGGTCTATAGGGAGTTACGTATCTTATAGTGTATAGCTTAAAGTCTTTATATAAAGAACTTTAAGCAGCAATAATATTATCTAATTAAATTTAAATATGCTAGTTCTCGTTAATTAAAGCTACTATTAATTTACCCACCTACCTAAGCGTTTGCTTTTTTACCTTATATGTATATATATAGCTTATGCCCTACTTCTTATAAGTATATACTTTCGCTAGTTGGACCATGGGCTTGCAAATTCAGGGCTATTTTTCCTGCTTTTTATAGTAAAAACTGCTTACAAAAGCTGGAAAACAAGCCCGCCATTTGTAGGCCCCTGAGCCGCAGCCACTAATCAAAAAATTGACAAAAAATGCACGTGTTTGAAGAGATAGATATCACTTATCTAGATATAGCGAGAATAGTAAGTAAGCTATTAGAATTCTTATAAAATCTATTACCAGTTTATAACGTAGCTACTATAAATGTAATTACCTACCTTAATTAAACCAAGACTCTTATAATTAAGTACTTAAAGGAGAATATAATAAACTAGATCTTTATAAGGGTAAGTAATATATTATTTAGCAATAATCTAGTAAGTAGAAAAAGTATAGAAGGCTATTTATTTACCTTATTTAGGGGACCAATTAACTAGCGATCTATAAAGCAGAAGTTAGTAATAAAATTAAGTATAAAAGTAGAGCTTTTAGCCCTATCGCATATAGCTACCAAGTTAATTTAGTAGTAGCGATTCTTTAAAGAAATTGGATTTAACCCTAATAAGAAGTAAATGATATATTGCGATAACCTATAAACTATTTAACTACTAACTAAAAGTAACGTAGAGCTTAATACTAAGCTTTAATACGTTAATATTTATTACCACTAGCTCCGCCAGGAAGTTCGTAAAGGAAGTATTAATATTAAATAGGTGCCTACTGCGGATATAACAGTAGATAGCCTAATAAAGGCTCTACCTCGTTAAAAGCATAAGACGTTCGTTTAGTAATTAAACCTTATTAATATTAAGGATCTAATTTAATTTAATTTAAATAATATTTGGGCAAGGTAAATATATAGAGGATTTCCTTTAACTTAACACCAAATTACTATTGTGACTTTTTAGTATTTCTACAGCAGCCTAGAAGGCTCTATGCAGCTGGGGGGGTGTGTTAACCTAAATCAAAGTTCCTTACTACCATCGTAATACTATCTGACGACCTAGATCGTCTATACGAACTATATCTCAGTTGTCTCGTATCTTAAGCTCATATGTCTTATCAAACGTCTCATTACCTGTTTCCCTTAACTATGACCTACTACATGACGACGTCGTCGTTATTGTATTTGGACCTACCTAATGTATATAAGAGAGCTTCTAGAGCCCTCTTTAATAAACAGAGTTCTCATTCTAAATTACCAGTTCAACAAGATGGAACTTGTTTTGCGCTCAACCACAGAGTTGTATGAGTTGCTATTCAAGAATGCTTTGGAATTTTGACGGAAGTGAGATACTTGCGCTTCCTCTAAGTATTTAGAAAGTCATTTAGGAGTCTTAGAACTAAGTAGTCTGGTAGCGCAGAACGCTCCAACAAAAAACCTAGACGCATGCTGACTTATCGCATCTTTTTGTCCTTCCTAAATGGTCCTCATAGAGAGCTTTGGCGTAATACAGGGATTGCTCAGCAGTCATGCAAGATCCGGCGCCAAAAACCTAAGCTAGCTTTGGTATTCGATCGTTCAAACACAACACTCGCAGATGCACTTCATTCATATCCGGCTTTCTCAACCGTCGTGCGAACTCACTCAATTTCCAAAAATGAGCTCTCTATAGGCCATAATAGGCATTCAGAAGCTGACCAAAAATAACTCTTTGCGCTTCATAGATCAACAGACTTTCCTGTATTAGCCTCACGTATTTTTCAGTAGTTGCAACAGCCGGCGTGGGTAACTCCATCATGGTCGTGATAGCGTCTGGGGTCACTAGCAGGGTTTGGTATCGGAGCTTGTTCATTGAATGCAGCCTTCGCCAAATCGAAAAAGAACTCCGGACATTGCTTGCCATAGTTTTCCCAGGATGCATGCTGTATGTTCTCTCGTAAGCGAGGATATTCATCCACAGCCCAACGCCGGAGGCCTGAGCCAGTGAATGTGTTGGCGTAGATGAGTGCGATATCGGATATGTCTAGCACGTTTGCTTCTTCGCTGTAAATAACCACGAGTAAATCGATCAAGGAATTTTTCAGTGCTGTTGCTCGGAGACGATCGGCGAGCGTGTAGATGGAAATGATATACTTTATCATGTTATTGACTGAGTCCGGAATTTCGATGGTGCGGGTATAGAGCCATTTGACGAAGATTGAGAAGATAGCTGGGTCTTCCTCAGGAAATTCGACCCGATGCTGGACCCACGATGCCATGGGACGGCTGCAAACAAGCTTGAAGAAGAAAGAGTAACTGCAAATGAGGTGCTTGGGGACATAGAACATTGTGGGATCGTGTAAAACGGTGCCAACGGTGACCGCGACAATGTCATTATCGATTCCTTGCTTATTGTTATCCGCTGGATCATCTTGACTGACTGAAATATTCTTCAGGCCATCCTCGCTTTCGGATTTGCAGCTCTCTTTGTAATAAGATTTCATCTGAACGCTCATATGCGGCGTGGGTGCAATCCTACAATACTCGAGTTAGTCGTCTCAAAGTGTTGGCTTGGAACCAATTCTTACGCACAGCCACTGGAGTGGAGTATTGGCCTTAACCTCTCGTGGCACCAAATCTGACAGATTAAGAATGTCTATGGTTTTTCTGAGGCTTAGGTTGTCTTTATGGCCATGAGATGAGGGGCTGGACGTTTGCGTTGTGAGCAGGAAAGAGTAAGCAGTATATAGTGCGAAGTGGGAATATATTTGAAGAGGTTGAGAAAAGGGTTGTTCACCCAAATTGGCCAGTAGGTGAACGCTCCGCTTGCAGGCTTGTCATCTCCCCACGTCGAAAGCCTTCGTTATTTGGAAAACCCACCCTCAAAGAGGGCTCGTCGCGGAGAGGCACCTGCGCAAGAAAATTGAACGAAAGAGAGATGGTAGCATACCGCTACCAAAGAAAGCAATTTTTAAAAAAAATCTAATAAGTCCTAATCTGTAGGATCTTTTCCGGGAATTAGTCGTCAAAGCTCGTTGTTTACCATCTTGCCTCACGATGGTCGTCTCCTAGCTCGCCTACATCAACGATGGGGCGTCGCGACGTAGTTGTGTGGTCTCCAGCGGTGGTCTCGATGGAAACTAGAGCATTCATATTGTTTTCTTCAGGCAACCCACTATAATAGTCTATTCACGGGGCGATTTAGTCGTGGCCAACTCCGTAGGTTGGGATTGAAACATCGCCATGATTCAGGGTTGCAGGGGCTTGGCGCGCTTTACCAAACCAGGTTAAGAATCAACAGAACTCCATCAAAACATACAGCTGCATTGTACTTCTTCTCCGTAACCAAAGAACAGCATTCTCTCAGGACTACCACCCCAGAATAATTTAAGAGCTCATTCTTGCAGTCTTAGAGTTTCTGAAATCTAATTCTTCCAAACATGGCCGCCATCGACGGCGCGTCCTCCATCTCCGTCACTGTACGAGTCCGACCGTTCACCATTAGAGAAGCAGCACAATTAGCAAAATGCGACGACCATACACTATTTCTTGGAGACGGCTCACTCGCAGCTGCACCTACACCAAAATTATATCAAAAGGGAATACGACCTGTCATTAAAGTTGTCGACGAGAAGTGCTTGTAGGGATCCAATCGGCCCCCCTTAGGACGGTTAAGAGCTAACAATTGATATAGGATATTCGATCCACCTGAAGATAACCCGGTACAACGCTTTTCAAGATCGGTAGTGCCACAAGGGAAAAGGGTCAAAGATCAAACCTTCGCCTTCGACCGTGTCTTCGACGAAAACACAACACAGGGGGATGTTTATGAAGCCACCACAAGGTCTCTTCTGGATAGCGTATTAGAGGGTTATAATGCAACAGTCTTCGCGTATGGTGCTACAGGTTGTGGCAAGACACATACAATTACGTACGCCGAGGAAGCTCTTCGGGAATGGGTCACGGCTAACGATGAAATAGCGGAACCGCGCAACAACCTGGCATCATCTTTCTCACAATGCAAGAGTTATTCGAGCGGATAGGCGAAATGCAGGAAGAAAAGGTCACGGAAATCACACTTTCTTACCTTGAAATATATAACGAGACTATCCGAGATCTACTTGTGCCAGGTGGAAGCAAGCAAGGACTGATGCTCCGCGAGGATGCGAACCAAGCTGTCTCAGTCGCCGGCCTTTCCAGCCACCGCCCTCAAAATGTAAGCGCATTCTCTCAAGTTGAGATACGTGGGTTAACACCTTTGCTAGGTACAAGAAGTCATGGACATAATAGTCCGAGGCAACGAGTACCGAACAATGTCGCCAACTGAAGCAAATGCTACCTCCTCTCGATCTCACGCCGTTCTACAGATCAATGTGTCATCCAAAGACCGCAATGCAGCTGTTAATGAACCACACACAATGGCAACACTAAGTATAATAGATCTCGCAGGAAGTGAGCGTGCTAGCGCAACGAAGAACCGCGGAGAGAGGTTACTTGAAGGCGCTAACATCAACAAATCTCTTCTCGCACTTGGAAGTTGTATCAACGCATTGTGCGACCCACACAAGCGCAACCACATCCCGTACCGGAATTCAAAACTCACCCGGTTACTTAAGTTTTCCCTCGGCGGTAATTGTCGCACAGTCATGATTGTATGCGTTAGTCCATCAAGTGCTCACTTCGATGAGACACAAAATACGCTTCGCTATGCGAATCGGGCAAAGAATATCCAGACGAAGGCTACCAAGAACGTGTTTAACGTTAACCGTCACGTTAAGGACTACCTCAAGAAGATTGATGAACAACGCGCTCTAATCGATGAGCTGATGAGGCAGCAAAAAGACAGCGAAGGGAGCTCTTACGCCAAGTTCAAGAAGCAGAGCGAGAAGAGAGAAGGCATTGCTCGAGAAGGCATCATCCGCATACGAGCTGCATACGAACATTCATCAGCAGAACGACAAGAGAGGACAAGCATGATGAAGAAATTAAGGCAGATTGAGAGACGTATTTCTATGATTTCGGCTTGGATTGCGGGTTTCGATACTGTGTGCGAGACACGCGAAGATGAGGACCCGCCACGAGGCTTATTGGCTATGCGAAAGACTGCACTAGGGATCCAGACGGAGCTTGAAGGTAGCCGACAACATTACCATCAGCGGATGTCGAAGAACAACTGGGAACGAGCTATCGAAACAGCGCTACAGACTGGGCTTCGGCAGCTTCAAGAAGTTGATGGCGCCACTGATGGCAGTGATGTTGCCAGTTTAACAAGAGAGGCTGAGCTCCTAAAATCGATTGCGGATCGGGAAGCCTATACAAGCGTTCTTGAACAAGAGAAGGGTGGCGATGCGGCTATCGTCCAGGTACTCCTACAAGCACACTTCGAGACCGTGGCAATTCTCAGCCAGATCATGACAATGGATGAGGGAGAGGCGGTTCAAGCGGCGAGGAAGTTACTTGCCAGGATTGTGACATCCTGCTCTGATGCTACATCACAAGTGATCAAGCCTGATGGCGGCCTTCCTGTTACAGAAGTATTCGCACCAACTCGCCATGGTACCCCCAAGAGGAGGAAACCGGTGAACATCATGGGTCCATCACCAATGCGTCCTGTGGCTATGCCAACTCTGGTGGACGCGCCCCATCTAACTTCTTCGCCCGTGAAAGCATCTCCAAGGAGACGGAAGTTGGGCGCCGCAAAAAAAGGGATCCAGTTCACGCCCAAGAAAAGTTCGCCAATCAAAGGTCTTAAGCGTGGCGTACGATGGAGAGATGACACCGAGGACGGCACTCTTGCTGAATTCCAAGCAACTCCACAGCCAATCGAGTCTACTCCCACAAGTTCCTCCATGGAGTTGCCGCCACCTATGATGCCCAGTCTCGTCTCGGTACCCGATCCGAACAACTCCTCACCCATCCCAACACCTCCAGAAGCCTCCCTTGACATCAAACCCCGCTCCAGCAGATTCCAAACCGGCTTCTTATCCAAGAAATCGGACGGTTCTCCCGTTGCTCCAACCCTTGCTAACTTCTCTTCCGACTCTGAACACTCCCCTCTACGAGAAATGGCTACCAATGCAGCCCCGTATCGATCTGCTCTACACATTATTGAAAATATCCCAAGTTCATCGGATGTCACACCATCAGAGAGCTGCGGCAACTCATCGTCCTCAGATGAAGAGAAATGGAGTGTTAACCAGTCCGACGCCCGAAAGATTCGCTCAGCCATCAAACGCACATCATCAGTCAGCCAGGGCTCATTTACAGGCGTGAGCCGTACCCATCGGCGCCGAAGCCCTACGGCTACATCATGCAGCCCGCCGAGCGAGAACGCTCTCTTCACTGCTAGCCATGCACGGAGGATGGTCAAGAGCGAGCGAGATGGCGAGTGGAAGACTAGTGTATTAAGCCCACGCACCGCGCCGATCCTAAAAGGCGCAGCGAGGCGGACGACTGTTGGGACTGGTGAGGACCGAGTGAGGGAGAGCTCAGGGCTGAGGAGCGGGCCTGTGAGGTTGAGCAGTGTTAACCCTCCTACTGGCTCGCGCGGGAGCTTGATGGGTGGTTCGAAGGGTGTATGGCGCTGATTTTAACCCTGCTCCGAGCCATGTCTCCCGGCTATTGGATAGCGTGTTTGGTTTAGTTCATATTCACCCATTATTTTGTCGGTGTTGGTGTCTTTCGGCAAGTGTTGGTGGCGTACACCGGTTGCATAATGCATCTTTCCTTCCGTAGGCCCTAGGGATGCGGAGTATTGGTTTTCGGAGTCAGGTTGGAATGTCATGTCCTTTTTTCTCTCCTCGTGGGTTTTGGTAGGAAATGGGCAAAACTTGGAGACTTTTGAGGTACTATGCGCCCAGTAAACAATGGGGGGATTGGTGCCTGCGAAGTCGCGACGCATTAGGGAGCGAGCATTTCTGCGAGCTTATGTAATTCCGCACTTTATAACGTATTCCACAAGCGAGTTATCGACTTTTTGCATACACGACGCGATAGATCTTATTTCTTAAATAACTTATCCCTTCGCCTGGTAAAATGTGTCCTACGGTTATCGATAAGAGCCGACCAATGGGATCTGTAGTATCAAGGCTCCGTGATCAAATCTACGAGGTGAAAGAAGTCGTCAATTTCGGTATATAATTGCTATTTACACTCAATCTTTGGAGTTAAGTCGCTCAGTATGAGGAAGCCAACAGCCGTCCTTCCTACAGAATGGTATACGGCAAACAGAACAGCCGTATAGAGTTCTTGGAGCTCTGCGAGGCCTCCTCCAATCCTTACTATTGCGAGGTTTACGAGTTGTATTTGGTGAGAGATCTAAGAGAGGCTTCCTGCGTCCTCTATGTTGTGTTTGAGCCTTCCTACCGGCTTCGATACGGGCAGAGCAGTACTTCTGCTTACGCCGCGTAAACAGCTTTACAAGCTTATCATCCTCCACGGGGTACCATAAAATATCACTTGTAGAGTATCGCAATGGCCTCTCCCAAGCACACACTCGCCGGCGAGTTAACTGCTCAAAGAGGGCCTGCCGGAGGTCCTTCCGGAACTGCTTGTGCGTATCGCGATGGGAGGAAGATTTGGGGTGCCATGGTCGTCGAAATTCGCGATATGCAAGGGCTCAAAGTAGGGCAACGGCCACGGCTGCGGGGGTGGTTTTTTTGCTTTCCGTGTCGGTGGAACAAAGTCTATGTCATCAGAAGTACGATTGGAAGGCATGGTTGGGTAATGTATATTAATTGAATGTATGTAGGTAATACGCGTACTTTTGATTCTGGAGTTTTGGTGTTCTGCGCACGGTCCAATTTTGGTAGGACGCTACCAGGGGAAGGGATAATGCAATACTCATTAGCCCTAAACGCGTGTCGCAACGGTCAATTTTGAACCATTAATGCTGCCGCAGCAGCAGGGTTAAATAGTATACGGCAGAGGGCACCAAGATATCCCTTGACCCGTCAATTCGCGTCCAACGGTTATCGATAAGAACTAGCCAATCAATCGAGCTGAATTTAACGCCCGTATTGAGGATTATAAAGCTTTTGATTATATGGTAATTTGATATTCACACTTAATTTTGGGAGTTAAGTCGCTCGATATGAGGTTGCTAGCACTTATCCTTCCTGTAGAACCGTATTTTACATTGTGGTAGGTAATTAATTGATGGAATCAATATAGATACGCGCGTTGTTCAAAACTGGTGTTTGCGCACGGACCACTTACTCGTTGGACGCTGACGGGTCAAGGGATAGTTTATATAATTTTTTACAATATAACGCCCATACATGCCCTAAACGCCAATAAATAAGCCCATATAGAAAACATTTATTTATTATTGTGTTATGGTTAAATATTATTATAAAATATGTAGAAAGGTGTAAGGGGTATCCTTTACTAGGGTGCACGCCCGGGAGCTCTCAGGGGCTGCCCAGGCTAGCCTTCGGCTAGCCCTTGGCACATCCTTATAAGCTCTTCGGGCCTGCAGCCCTTCCCTCCTCATTGGTTCGTCTCTGTACGAGGCTATTGCCATACTCTTTACCATATCGTCCTCTCTTCCATCGACTTTCCTGTGACTCAGGCAATATGCCTTACAAAAAGTCGATAACTCGCTTGTGGAATATCACTCCACCCGTCCTCATTTCACCAACTTCACAACAACCTTACATGTGAGCTATATACCACATAATCCTCATTACGCAATCATCATACTTGTACACCCTCTCCAACTATGTCTAGCTCAACCTCTCAAGTTGGCTCATCCCCTCAAGCTACGCTTGGCTTATCGCCTGACTTCAAACGTTTGCGTCAATACCAGGAGCAAGTCGAACAAGGTCATCGTGGCTATTTAGAGAAGATTAATGGTGACACCATCCTTGCTGCTATCGAGGGGCTCGAGAGCAGATTTGATGGCGTGGAGCAAAGACTCGATGGCATAGTCGGAAGACTAGATGTCATGGATACAAGGCAGCAAGCGGCGTATGTTTCGTATACACCCTTAAATGACATGCAAATACAATGCTAACAGTTTAATTTAACTGTACAGAGAACATAATAGTAGTGTCTGCTTACAAAACTCCCGTGTATTAACATCCCGATCACCTCTCTTGAGAATGCATAATCCCGAAACCAACGTTCCCATCGCGGGATTTCCCAACAATTCTAGAGAAATTAGGGTGCGTTCGGTTGCAATCTGGAGGCCTCAGATTCAGTTCAGAATCCTTTGATTCGGAGTGATTTTGCCTGCACAGCCTCAAAATTTTGATATTCCTCTCACCGCTCGAAGAACGCCAGAATTGCACGCTAAAAGAGCACTAAAAGTTAGCAACTTTACCGTATGAAACTTCTGAACTGAAGGTCTTGGTGTCAGTTCAATATGGAGGTATGAGTTCCAGATCGGATTCAGTCTCAATCTGAAGCCTCCAGATTGCACACGCCCGTGCTTTTACAAAGCCACAAACACGTACCAAATTAGGAAGGAACGCGTCCTTTTCTGCCGGACTTTCAGTTCAGATCTGATCTGAAGTTTTGCAACCGAACTCACCCTTAGGCGGATGGACTCTGTTACGCTGAATGCACTTCTAGAGGAACTCGGCGTAGGAACTGATGGAGCAATGCCGGCGAGGCGGGAGCGGTTACGAATTAAGATTGGATTGGTTGCGGATCCAGCATGAAAGCGGAATGCCACTGGAGGCTACTTGTGGAATGGCGTTACGATAACGGTTACTAAAATAGTGTACAAGGGGGTAACATGAGCGGGCCACCAGCGCTCCCTGCAAGCGTCTCTTGCTAGTGCTTACATTGCCACATTGAAACAGGTGCTTATTCAGTATTTTGTAGGACCTTCATCTACAGTATATTACCTACATATTCTAGCAGCTTCTTTACCTTTGTAATTTAAGGATTACTACTCATGAGCCATACGCGATATGGCTAAAACCACGCCAACGCTAGCAGGGAGCGCTGGTGGCCCGCTCAGGTAGCCCCCTTGTAGCATTAACTTTAGGGTGATGCTATTTGGACACCCTAATTGCTAGGTAGACACCCCCCCGAATTAAGTTCAGCGCCTGCTTCAATGGGCTAGAATATCACGTGAATTTAACTTGTTTGCATCTACATCGCGAAAATCACACTCTAAAATACAACTTTTACGGCAATATCCGCGGGCGTCGGCGTGCCCGCGGAGGCCGTTCGCAGACGTTAAGCAGAGGCAGCAGCACCTAATTAAGTTCACGCGCAGCCTCGCAGAGCACTATGCAGTCTAATCAGTCGACTTAGGAATAGATTGAGGTCAATTCTAGTGGTGGGCTTAGTGGTGGAAGTCAAAATACTGCTGTAGATGCCTTGCCACCTATCGGCAGCAATATTCAACAGGCTTTAAGCGGTCGGAGGGCTTTACCCTTTCAGGCAGGCCTTCCTGAGGGGTCCTTCGGCGCATTCTAGCTTTAATTTGAACTCTACTATATACTATATAGTTGAAATTAAGACTTAATTAAGGTGTTGCAGTCATAAAAGTCACATTTTAAAAGTTTTGATTTTCGCGAGGTGTAAACAAGTCAAACCCACGTGATATTTTAGCCTGTTGAAGCAGGCGCCAACCCTGATTTGGGGGGTGTCTACCTAACAATTAGGGGGTGTCCAAATAGCATCACCCTAACTTTATCCATGATATCCCTGTATTATATTATTGGGATAGGCTAGAAAGGAAACCTCCACTCCGAACGGGTTTTGTCACCAGGTTTTTTGTATAAATAGCTATTATAACTATTAAGTTATAGATAGTACAAAAAGGTGTATTTTAGCAGATTTTGGTGAGGAAAAGCGTCAAGCTCTAGAGAGCAGAGAAACGACATGACTTCTAAGGATTGTTGGCGGCTCCGAAAAGCGTTGGGTTTCACGGACAGAGTAGCAGAAAATGGAGAGTAGATTTTCGAGTTAGGGGCTGTTCGGTTGCAAATCGCCTCCATATTCATAATCTGTCAATCCGTGCGCCTTTTAGTGTCACCCGTTTTGTAATTAGTGGCGGCTACCATTTGAATATGTAATTGAGTCGACTGTTCGGTTAAGGCTCAAGATAAGGCTCCATATTTGACGTCGGTGAGCGATTCGAATAAGCCCCTCTCTGACACCAGGCCTCTACCGCGTCTCCCTATTTTGGTGTAATAATGGAGCCTCCTCCTCGGCCAACGCCCTCTCTACGATCGACGTTTCCTACATCTTTGCCCACCTCCCGTACGAGCCGTAGTAGAGTTATAGCGGCGCCTGCGATCACGAAGGTTGAGGTAATGATATCATATAAGGCTTGCAAATGCGACAGCAGTATTGCGGTTAAGGCGTGTGGAGTCGCCATATCACGAAAAGTTGTCACTTTGGCGCGTATGTGGGAGCTCCATACTAATATGGAATATAGAACGGGAGCTCGAAGCTACATATTAAAAAGGTGCCAAGAACCTTATTTCAACTACTGTATACAGTATAGCTTGCAAATTTGACGCGCTTACCGATATGGAGGAGCTCCATATTCAAAAGTCGTCAGATTTACCGAACACCCACCTCATTCAGATTTGAGCTCCATTTCGGTTACGATATGGAGTTGCAACCGAACGCACCCTTAGGCAGAGGGAGTAGCTAGGAGCAGATCCCTGCTAGATATATGGAGGAATGGGTATGGGAGAGGAGAAGCGACAGTCGAGGCTTCGAGAAGTGTTAGTATATAGTGAACATACTTAAGACGAGAGGGATATCAGAGATAGTACATGAATTAGATATCTTAATAAAAGCGGCGTAAATATTCTTCTACCAGGCTCACAGCCTCGCTTTCTCCACTTTCTCCAGGAAATCCCCAAACACGATCCTGCGATCCCACTCCACATCTACCCTCCAATCCTTCTTCTCCCCACCCAACCCCGCTCCCGCCTCCCTCCTCTCAAACCACCTCCTCGCCACCTCCCCCGCCACCTCATCCCCATCCCGCCGCGCATCCCTCCCCGTCAAAACAGCCACAACAAGCCACCCCAACTCCCCCACCAACTCCCTCCCCCCAACCTTCAACTCCTCCGCCCCCTTCTCCCCAACCATCCCTCTAACCCCCTCCCACACCCTCTCCACCGTCTCCCTCCTAGCCCTCCACTCCCCACGCCACTCCCTCACCACAGCCCCAACCCACCCCACCACCGCCCCCCTCACCGCCCCCCCCCCCCCCCCCCGGGGCAAC
>Ga0307515_10010431_pt1 | contig 17800 bp, 12 predicted proteins | sample 17_EM_MG_FD_194513 | JGI IMG/M metagenome (GOLD analysis project Ga0307515, IMG submission 194513) | Populus trichocarpa ectomycorrhiza microbial communities from riparian zone in the Pacific Northwest, United States - 17_EM | ecosystem: Host-associated > Plants > Roots > Unclassified | place... | reverse complement strand
GTTGTGGGATTTACTGAGATGTACTTCCACTAGGTTGTACATCGTCTACTACCCCCATGGGATAGTAGTGACCCACCCCAGGTCGAGGAGGGGGGTTGGGTCTGACGAGGTCAGGTCCAAGCCCCCTTGCCTACGAACAAGCTATTCATATCCTCATGTTTCCTAGTTTTGTTCATCGTTGACGGACGCTCAGAATGTCGTCTTGGAACACTCTGTAAGGTATTTGGTTTACCCATGCTACCCGTATTTGGCCGGCCTCGGTTAGTTAGTGTTTGGTCAATCATTACTTAAACTCCTCGACCACCATCTCAGAACATTATACACCTGTACGACAGTCTTCACTTCTTATATAGGGAATCGATTGTATTTCGGGTGATCACTGGGACTACCGAGGACAACAAGTACGACCAATCTTTACACACTCAGTCTGCTTACCTGTGACCATGCGGCTGGGCCAGTCTTATACTCGATTCATGTCCTAATGACAATGTGTCATTTTTTCTTCTCTTGTTGTTGCTCATGAATCCTTTTCCTCCTGTGATGATCAGTCCTGAGCCCTGTAATATGCCACCCATCCAGCGTCCACCTTCAATTTCTATGGCATCTAGTCAGTTTCCCTTTTGTTATCACTGATAGATGTAACACTGCAAGTTTTGTTATTGCCCATGCCTGCGTTCATGCTTGAAATCGATGATTTGATTGAAGGATCGATCTGTTCATAAATTGGCTGAAGATAGTTGGAAGCTTATTACTTATCGTAGGTTTTGCTGAAAATCCTCTGAAAAGTCAAATGAAAAAGTACCGAACAATCCGATTGAAAGCAAAATGTAGTATTACAGCTGAACGGCAACTAGTCTTCCTGATCTACTATTTGTATAAGACCATTCACATGGATGCATTGATATTGACTGTTTTGGCATGTCCCTTGGTGACTGTGAACGATTTCCACCATTTCTTATGGCGCTGACGCCGCTGGTGTCCAACTGTCAGGTCCATGAAGTCAGATGCTTCTGAGATGGTATAAAGGCTGACCCTCACTTCCACACTCCTGATACCTTGCCATACTCTGTGCTCTGATGCCCCACAAAAGACGAAATCAATCAAGGAATCTATCCCCAAACCCTGGGAAACAAAAATATTAAGGTATTTCAAACAGGGAAGATTGAATAAGAAATCATGTAATGAATTGAACGCTGCCAAATCCAAGGTCTGCAATGAGTCTTGGGACCAGCTAAGGATTTGGACACTTGAACAGGAGAGGAACCGGAGATATTCGATTGGACACAGATACAACTCCAACGTTGTGCAGGCAGGCAGGTCTACCTGCAGCCCCTCATGCCTAGAATGGTTCTTGGGTTCGTCTGGCAGAAAAGTAACTCTGAACTCTCTCAGGGCCTTGAAGGTCCTCCCAAGCATCCAATGTGGTGTCGAAAATCTCAGATCAAGCCACTGGAGAGTATGAGTTAATGGCAGGTAAAGGTTCAAGGAATATTTAGAAATGTATCCACACGAAATTCCCAGCCTCCCGATTTGTTCCAGGTATGGCAAGATAAAGATTTCATCATTAGATTTGCAGATGAGCTCAAGATGTCGGAGCCGCCTAAAGAGGACAGTGCAATGGAGTGGGAATAATGGAGTATCAGGAAATGCAATAACTAAATGTCGTGTGATTATTGCCTTGACAATCGTTGCGTCACATTCTTTACTTGATACTCCAAGATGCTTATCTAGATAGCCAGTCGAAGTGTAATCAACCGCAGTGTCATCCATGCTCCCTCTCCCCTCCCATACTTTCAAATGCTCCAAGCGGGGAGCCAGGTATGCCCTACTCCATCCAACAACTCTAAGTAATGGAAAATTATCAAGGCGCTCAGACTGCGAAAAGCCTTTGGGGCACTGTATGCTCAGGAATTTCAGGTGCGGGAGGACATTGGCATGCCAGGTTTGAGAGGAGCACCATTGCTCCCACCCTTCATGATAATCCATCGGTGAGATCCATTCGGGCCATTCATCTGTAGATGGTTTCGCGGCCAGTGACTCAAGAAAGGTTTGAAAGGACGGTGAGGGATCTGTAATGGATAAAACCAACTCTTGTAGGGGGATCAAATACTTCACTACCTTCATTAAGACTTGTTCACTGCACTGAAATGTAAGGTGTAGAGTAGTAAGGTTAGAAATCCCTCTATTTACTCTGCATAGATAGCGCAGGTGTTGATAGACCCTCAGCTCATTGCAATCATGAGATCTGAGGTCCATTGCTCTCATTTCGGGAACATGGAAATATTGAGCGGTGGTCATTGGATAACCATGATAAGTCAATTTCTTGCAGGATGGCAGCTGCACCTCGTGCTGCTGAATTACATCCCACTGATGAGGAAGGAGGATTGCACACTCCTCAAGGCATGGAAATTGTCTCCCGGCCATCCATTGGACCGAACAGGCTCTAAGCTGCAGCTTCCGAAGAGTACAGAGGAGAGGAAGATTTGCATTGGGTTCATAAAATGGGAGATGGAGATGATCGGCCTCAAATGTCTGAAGCTGGGAGAAAGTAGGAAGAAGTTCAAATGGCTCATGTATATCTCTGCCATTAACAATGAGCACTGTGAGATTCCGCAGAACAGGAAACCAACGAGGTTGGAAAAAGTGAGTGCTGGAAAATATGGAATGGAGTCTGAGTTCAGAGAGTGGAGCTTCAGTTGGAACAAGATTAATCAGGTGAGCAAATGAGGGAGTGTGAGCACATCCAGCGCCCACATGTAACACTTTTAACACATTCATTGGGCTTGCGACTTGAACGCCGAGTTGATTAGCCATATCCTCAGGAGGAAATGAAGAAATATTGAGCTCGTTCCACTGACTGGTGCTTGTAAGAGCATTCTGGAGTGCAGCAAACATTGGCGCTTCAGATGGGCTCTGGATATCTCTCTGGGGATCAATGATAACCTTCTTCGGATATGCCCTCTGCAACCAAGTAGCAACCCGTTCCGTCTCGGTCCAGGTTCCAACCCTCAAGGTGGACCATAGATGAGCCATCGTGGTGATAACAGACCTCCAATAGCGACAAACAGCAGCCAATTGGCCAGATTTCATATGATTTGATTCAATGCTATATAGGAATATCTCTCGCAGGAGTTCCATAGGAAGGTAGGTAATAATGGTTTCGCCACGGTACAAGACATCCCAATCAATGATCCAGCCATGATCCATTGCGAACTTAAGCAATTTATTTTGGGGTGAGACGATGTCGAGGAGACTGTTTGAGAAGAAGAGGTTGAAGCTGTGATGCCAAAGTTGGGCGAGGCGCAAAGAGGAAATGGAAACTGGAGCGATGATTCGAGTGCGCCGTGTAGCGTGACCTGTTACGGTAGTACTGTGCTTCGATAGTGATGTAGTCAACGACTCGCGGGATAGACCAGTGCGGTGGTGGTGGTAAGACCAACGGCACAGATATGGATGGTTGATGAATATCGGAACCTAGACCTGCGCTGCTTCCACAGGCCCCAGGCACCTAATATATTGTACAGACGGTCCGAGGTCTGGCCGGCGGAGTTTTCCAATGAATCCAGAGTGCATTTCTCTCACGCCCGTGGGACTTCGGCCACTCTCCGCTGACGATTCAGGCCGGTCTAGGCACGATGATCCGCAATAAATTACAAGGTGTATATTCTACGAAATGACGTAATACGGCTACCAGTCGGTCTCAGCCCGGCTTATTCATCTTAGGATGGGGCCAGAACATTCGAGAGAAGATGATTGAAGCAATAACAATCACTTTGTCATCTCGAAACCGGGCTGAGAACGACGGCGGCGGGATCTGGTGGGTTGACCCAACGATATTTTGTCCAAAATTTAAAACTGTTGTCTGCATGCGCATTCACCCTCACTTCTACAAAGGCAGGCATACATTCGTAGGCGCCCTGAATGTCATTCCAGCCTCATTTCAATTTGGGAGCTCAGGTTCACGCCGCAGGTGGAGACAAAACATCTGTTTTGACGACCAACCCGATTACCTGTTGCCTGCGGTGGCGCGCTTGATCATCTACAACGGCCACTTGAATTGCATTTTATTCTGCCGCTGGCTCATCTGCCACTGAGCCAGCAATGACCCCACCATATCCTCACTCACAGCGGTGACAATAAAAGGTCATGCTCCCGGTTGTTCGCCCAAGTGCTTCACCCCCTTGGGTTATAAATCGTTCGCAAGTCGTGCTGGTTTTGTCAAGGGGCTAGCTTTTACATCGCCCAACGGCATGCCGGCGACTCTAGAGTCGCTCGTTCTGGGCAATTACAGCGTTCATGCTAATATAGTTGCTCCTCGTCTCTAGGGCATCGTGTATTATCGGGAATCCATAAAGGCAATCTCGTCCCCACAACATTGCGAGCACCTTCAGCAGCAGCCCGCACATTAAACCACTTCTCAAACCTTACCATTTTTGCACGGGGTTCTTCGATGTACCACGTTCTCTCGCGTGAAGGGAACGACAAAGCAGGCACCTGTCAAACCTGCATCTCCACTCACTCTCTCCGCCTCTACAACATCTACTGGTACCCTCTGTGCCCTCCTCTTCTCTGACCCCCACTGCAGCGGTTGCTTTACCAACAAGCCCCCCTCTTCTCCGTCGTCATTTTCCAGCTAGAGAGAAGAATGCGACCTATCGACTACTCGGACAAGCGGTGCTCTCTCTCCAGGGCGGTGTAAAGAGATCAACTCTCTAGATGAGGTGTGGGTCATCCTTTGCCCCTTTCCATTGCCAGGCTAACAAGTATTCGCAGTTCACTCTCCTGTTTCAACCGAATACACTCTTCTCTTCTCGTGTTATCTCTCAACAACACAGAGACGCTAGACTGGCGTATTTCCCCATGGTATTTTGTTGTTTCTTCAATACCTCCTAGTTCCCCGCTTACGGTTAACCTCCGTGTAGTTTCCTCTTCACCTTCCAGCCGCGGCTGTTTTCCGTAGTAACCTCCGTCCAGTTACATACCCTGCCTCGATGCACCCACCTTTCGTTGCCACTAATCTCGTCTACTGCGTACCCATCGCTCGTTATCAGCACTCCACTCAGCTAATCAGCCCGCTACGCCACTGCGCACTCGTCAACGAGACCATTCTCCCACTCATCGGCCGACATGAATCTCCTCGATAACGGCCCTACTTGCTCACTCTTACTCTCGCCCACGATGATCAGGTCGAACCTCCCCCCGCCCCCGACGTACCCGGCGATTTTCTGGGACCTCATACTTTTCCTCTGGGCCAGCGGTTACGTCCTCATTTCACTGCGCTCTTCGTCCTACTCGTCAAAGGCGATTCGAACGATAGCAAGGTGCTCGGTAAGCAGCAGTCGCAACTCACCAGTCACCAACGGCGGATCGTCGGCCTGAGTGAGAAGGAGCGCAACGGTCCATGCATTCTCAATCGAGCTACTATGGCTATTCGCCGTCCAGAGGAATGTCACGGGTTCCCAGCTTCAGTCACCGTTACTCCCTGGCTAAGCCACTGATGTTTCTAAAAAGGTTATTCGGTGCGTACCTCTCGCACTTGGTCCCTATTCTATGTGCTCCTCGGCCATACATCTCGCTGATACTTGACCTCATAGCCCTACCACCCTCGCCTACGAGTCCACCACCTCATAAACGTCATCGGCAACACCCATGCTATCTATGGCGAAGCTGATTATGCACCTACATGTGCGTATCGCCTTCTTTCATATCTCATTTGTCAACTTGACTCACATAGCATCGCGCTTTCTCATTACTCTTTTCCCGATGACGCTCTGAATCCACCTTCATCATCGCCCCCGCCGCACCGACGTCGACACGTATTCATCGCTGGTATCGCCCTGTCAATCTCCGGCCATCATGTTTTCTCTCCCTCCAAACACCACCTGCGGTCCATTATTATTTCTCCATGACGGACGACAGGACCAAGCACGTCAAACACGTGCACAACCTCAGCGACTCGCAGCGCAACAGCGACCCCAACCCAAGTCACACTCACCAGCACCATTATGAACGCTGGTACGACTATGACCCCATCAGGTTATCGCTCGGCTGTTTCGATAGCCTTGTTCGCGTACGTCATCGTGAGCCACTACATCTCTACATTCACCTCAAAATAGACACCCTACGCTCGCTGGATATGTATCGGTTGCCAGAAGTATGGGGATAAAATCAAAGCAGACACTATACTACACGGTGTAAATGCGGGGGATGTCCGTACCACCCACCACGAATCCATTACCGACCCGATTCACGTCCTTCTTACCGACAGTCCCTCGTTCGCCCGTCCACCTATATGTATACTTTATTGCCCGCAAACGAGCTATATATTCTCTCATGTATCCTAGCTTTGCCCATCGTTGACGGACGCTCAAATTGTCCTCTTGGAACACTCAGTCTGTGACTATGCGGCTGGGCTCGTCTTATACTCTTTACATATCCTAATGACAATATGTCGATTTTTGGCTCCTCTTCCTGTCGCTCATGGACCCCTTACCCCCTGATGATCAGTCCTGAGTGCTGTAATATGCCAACCCGTCCAGCGTTCACCTTCATTTCTATGTGATCTAGTTGACTTCCTTTTTCTATCCTTGATAGATATAACGCTCCAAGGTTTGTCATGGCCCATGGCTGAGGTCATGCTTTAAGTAGATGATTTGAAGGGTCGATCTATTCATGAATTGCTGCAGATAGTTGGAAGCTTATTAATTATCATAGGGTGTGCTGAAAATCCTCTCAAAAGTCAAATGACAGTGCCGAACAATTCGAATTGAATGAAACAAAATGTAGGATTACAGCTGAACGGCAAAAAGTGCTCCTGATCTACTATTTGTATAGGACTATTCACATGGATGCATTGATATTGATTGTTGTGGCGTATTCCTGGGTGAATGTAACTTTGAACGATTTCCACGATTTCTCATAACGCCGACGCTGCTGGTGTCCAACTGTCTGGTCGAGGAGGTGAGACGCTTCTGAGATGGTATCATACCTGACCTTCACTTCCACATTCCTAATATCTCGCCATACTCCGTGCTCCGATGCCCCACAAAAGATAAAATCAATCAAGGAATCTATCCCCGAACCCTGGGGAACAAAAATATCAAGGATTTGCAAACAGGAAAGATTGTATAAGAAATCATGTAATAAATTGAACGCTGCCAGATCAAAGGGCTGGAATGTGTACTGGGACCAGAAAAGGATTTGGACATTAGAACAAGAGAGGAAGCGGAGATATTCGATTGGACAGTACAGCAACTCCAATTTTGTGCAGGCAGGCAGGTCCACCTGCAGCCCCTCATGCCTAGAATGGTTCTCGGGTTCGTTTGGCGAATGAGCAACCGTGAACTCTCTGAGGGCCTTGAAGGACCTCCCAAGCATCCAAAGCGGTGTTGAAAAATGCAGCTTAAGCCACTGAAGAGTATGAGTCAATGGAAAGTCAACGTTCAAGGAGTAATCAGGGATGGATCCTCTCGAAATTTGCAGCCTCTCGATTTGTTCCAGGTATGGCAACATAAGAGTTTCATGATTAGATTCGGAGATGATCTCAAGATGCCGGAGCTGCCTGAAGAGGGCAGTGGAATAAAGTGCAAGTAGTGGAGTACCAGGGTATTCAATGACCAGATGTCGTGTGAGTGCTGCCTTGACAATCGCTGCGTCAAATTCCTCGCGTGATATTCCAAGGTGCTTAGCTAAGTAACCCGTGGAAGTGTAATCAACCGCAATGCCATCCGTGTTCCCTCTCCCCTCCCATACCTTCAAATGTTTCAAACGGGGAGTCAGATATGCCCTGGTCCATCCAATAGCCCTAAGTAATGGGAAATTGTCAAGGCGCTCAGACTGAGAAAAGCCTTTAGGGCACTGTATTTCCAGGTATGTCAGACGCGGGAGGATACCAGCATGCCAGGTTCGAGAGGAGCACCACTTCCCCCACCCAAAATATAAATCCGCCCATGCGGACCCTCCAGGCCATTTATTTGTAGATGGTTTCGCGGCCAGTGACTCGAGAAAGCTTTGGAAGGACAGTGAAGGATGGGTAATGGATAAGGCCAACTCTTGTAGAGGGATCAAATACTTCAGTACCTTCATTAAGACTTGTTCACTGCACTGAAATGTGAGGCGTAGAGTAGTAAGATTGGAAATCCTTCCATTTACTCTGCATATACGACATAGGTGATGACAGACCCTCTGCTCATTGCAGTCATGAGATCTGAGGTCCATTTCTCTCATTTCGGGAACACGGAAATATTGAGCTGTGGTCAATGGATAACCATGATAGGTCAATTTCTTGCAGGATGGCATTTGCACCTCATGCTGCTGAATTATCTCCCAATGATGAGGAAGGAGGATTGCACACACCTCAAGGGATGGGAATTGTCTCCCAGCCATCCATTGGACTGAACACGCTCTAAGCTGCAGCTTCCGAAGAGTACAGAGAAGAGGCAGATTGGTATTGGGCTCATAAGATGGGAGGCAAAGATGATCAGCCTCGAATGTCTGAAGCTGGGCAAAAGCAGGAAGAAGCTCAAATGGCTCATGAATATCTCTGCCATTGACAATGAGCACTACGAGATTCTGCAAAACAGGAAACCAATGGGGTTGGAGAAAGTGGGTGGTGACGAATGGGGAATGGAGTCTCATCTCACAGAGAGGAGCTTCGGTTGGAACAAGGTTGAGCAGATGAGTAAATGAGGGAGAATTAATACACCCAGCTTCTATCCGTAGCACTTTTAACACTGTCATTGGGCTTGCGACTTGAACGCCAAGCTGACTAGCCAAGTTCTCAGGAAGAAATGAGGAAATAGTAAGCTCGTTCCACTGGCCAGTGCTCGTAAGAGAACTCTGGAGTGCAGCGAACATTGGAGTCCCGGATGGGCCTTGACTATCGCTCTGGGGATCAATGATAACCTTCTTCGGATATGCCCTCTGCAACCAAGTAGCGACCTGCTCCGTCTCCGTCCAGGTCTCAACCCTCAGGGTGGACCATAGATGAGGTATTGTAGTGATAACAGACCTCCAGTAGCGGCAAACAGAAGCCAATTGACCAGATTTCATTTGATTCGATTCAATGCAATTTAGAAAGATCTCTCGTATAAGTTCAACAGGAAGGTAGGTATTCATGGTTTTCCTGGAACGTGGGACCCGAGCCGTGTAGGCCCCCCAGGCATCGGTGTCCGAGTCTGAATCGATGTCCGAGTCTGAATCGACGTCCGAGTCTGGACTGTTACGGGCAATGGCAGACATATCCTGAGCGTAGATGGTTATTTATCGAGTGAGATAGTGACAAGGACGGTTTGAAGAGGAGAAATTGATGGTGAGGCGCTGAAGTTGGGCGGGGCAACTAGGACTATATTAGAGCGATGACTCAAGTGCGGTGTGCAGTGTTTCAAGAGCGAAGTAGTCAATGGTTTAGGGACTGACCAGCGTGGTGGTGGGACAAGCAGCGCGGGTGAGTCTGGGAATCTCCCTCGCGGTGCTGCTTTCAATTTCACGCGGTTGCCTCGCGTGTTACAGGCGCCAAGATCTTTTGCAGACGGTTCAGAGTCTGGCCGGCTGACTGCTCCAATGAATCCAGAATTAACACGGACGAGCGCTACAAGACATTCGCCCGCGCAGGTCTGATGGGCGTCTCGGCGGCCTATTCAAGCCAATCTAAGTGCGGGAATACGCGATATTGTCCTGGGTGTATATTTTACAACATGAAGTGTGTACAGCTACCATCATCGATGAGGTGCGTGGCGGTCAGTTCTTGACTCGATCATCGATAACAGAAGAGGACATACTTAGCCTGCTACAAGATGGGGGCCCAGAACATTCCGGAGAAAATGATCGAAGTAATAACAACCGCGCGGTGTGTGGCTAGAACTCTGGCTGGGAGTGACGAGGGCAGGATGGGTTGACCCTATGCGCAGGAGTGCGTTATCCCTCGCGATTTAGTTAAATAAATTGTTGTCTGCATTCACCTTCACTTCTGCAAAGGAACACATCCCAGCTTCGCTTTCAATTTTGAGGCGCCCGATGTGGTGGACACAAAGCATCCAAGGTTTCAACGACCGACCCGTTTGACCCAGTTACTTGCCTGCGATCGCACTTTGGTTATCTACTACGACCACCTGGATCGCGTTTGTTCTGCCACTGTGCCAGTGATGACCCCACCGCATCCTCAACTGACAGCGACGGTGCTTCATCTTCTTGGGTCGTTATATACTTCGCAAGCGGCACCTGTTCGCCTAAAACATTAGCTTTTCCATTGCCCAACGGCATGCCCACCTTTGCGACCTCCAGAGATAGATAGGATCGTGTGGTGGGTCGCTCATTCTGGACAATTCCTACGTTCATGCTAAAATAGTCGTTCCTCATCTCTCGTCCATCATGCACTACCAGAATCCACACAGGTGATCAAGTCCCCAGAACGACGAGAGCCCACCAGCAGCACCCCGAACTGCATCCACGTCGTACACCGACTTCTCAACCCTTGCTATTTCTGCACGAGCGCATGAAGGGAACAACACACGGACAACCCTCCAAACCACAACATCCGCGGATACCCTCTTTACCCCACTGTTCTCTGTCCTCTGTAATTGTTGCCTTAACGATTTGCAGGCCCATCTTCCGTAGAAACCTTCGACCAGGCGCACGCCCTGCCTCGACGCACTCGTCTCTCGTTACCACGAATCTCGTCCACCGAGCACTCACCGCTCTTGGCCAGCGCTGCACTTACCACTAGATGGAACAGCCCGGTACGCCACTGCGCACTTGACAACAGGACCATTCTCTCACTCACCAGCCGACAGGAATCTCCTCGATAACGGCGCTACTTGCTCACTCTTACTCTCGCGCATGACGATCCTCCCCCCGTCCCCGACCTTCCCGACGGCTCTCTGGACCTCGTACCACCTCCCCCCCTGCGCCGCCAGTCTTCACTACGCTCCTCGTCCTACTTGTCGAAGTCGATTCGGGCGATAGCAAGATGCTCGGCGAGCAGTAGTCGCAACTCACCAGCTACCAACGACGGTTCGTCAACCTGAGAAGGAGCGTGAATGGTCCATGCGTTCGCAATCGAGCTACTATGACTATTCACCCATCCAAAGTGTTGGAGGACGACGACCAACCTAACGCGGAGAGAGCGAGGGATCAAACCGAAAAGTAAATGAAGGCAAACACGATGTGCAATATATACAGAACAAGAACCAAACAACGAAAACGTGTGATGGGTCATCTCTTTCAACACAGAGGAGCGTCGTGGGTTCCCCAGCTTCAGTACCCGTTACTGCCAGTCCGCCACTGGTATTTCCAGAAAGGGTATTCGGTGCGTATCTATTGCGCTTGGTCCCTCTTCTTCATCGTATTTGTGTGCTCCTCGACCTCATAGCCCTACCACCCTCGCTGACGAGCCCATCACCCGGATAAGCACCAGTAGCATTCATAGCGAACCTGATCATGCGCCGACATGTGCGTATCGCCTTCTTTTGTTTCCATTTGTCAACTTGGCTCACATAACATCACGCTTTCTAATTGCTTTTTGTTTCGATGACGCTCTGAATCCACCACCGCTACATCATCGGTTCCGCCGCATCTGCGTCGACACACATTCCTCACCTGTGTCAACCTCTCTCTCCAAACACCACCCGCTTTCCACTATTACTTGTCCACGACAGGGACAAGTAGCTCACCGAGCACGTCGAGTACCCGCACAACGCCAGCAATTCACAGCGCAACAAAAATCGCAACCCAAGTCACACTCACCAGCACCATCACAAATACCGCTACGAATATGACCCCATCAGGCGTCACACGACTGTTGTCATAGCCTTGTTCGCGTTCGTCATCGTGAGCCACGATAACTCCACATTCACCTCGAATAGGCACCCTACGCTCGCTCGGTGTTTGTCTGTCGCCAGAAGCATAGGAATGGATTGAATGCGGACACTATGCTACACGATGTACTGTCCGGAATGCACTACTGTACCGGTCCGATTCACGCCCTTCCTACCGTCAGCCCCACGTCCTCCCGTTCGCCTGCATATATACTGTATTGCCTACGAACGAGCTATATACCCTCTCTCGTCTCCTATCTTTGCGCATCGTTGACGGGGGCTCAGACTTGTCCTCTTGGAACAATCAGTCCGCTTACCTGTGACTATGCGGCCGGGTTCGTCTTATGCTCGTTGCATGTCCTAATGTCAATGTATCATTTTCATGCTCTTCTTGTCGCTCATGGACCCCTTTTCCCTTGATGATCGGTCCTGAGTGCTGTAATTTGCCTCCCGTCCATGCAGCGTTCACCTTCATTTTCTATGTCATCTAGTTGAACTCCCTTTTTATTGCTGATAGATGTAACGCTCCAACTTTTGTAATGGCCCATGGCTGAGGTCATGCTTGAAGTGGATGATTTGAAGGGTCGATCTGTTCATGAATTGGCTACGGATTGTCGGAGGATTATTACTTATCATAGGGTGCGCTGAAAGTCCTCTTAAAAGTCCAATGAAAATACTGAACAATCCGATTGAGGGCAAGATTTAATATAGTATTCCTGCTGAACAGGATAGAGTGATCCTAACCCAGTTTATACAAGACCATTCACATGGATGAATTGAGTATCACCTTCTCGTTCCAGTCGTCCTTGGTGACTGTGAACGATTTCCACCATTTCTCATAACGCGGTTGGTGTCCAACCATTTGGTCGATGAAATCAGATGCCTCTGAGGAAGAATAATTAAACTGGATCGCCAGTTCCACACTCCTGATCCTTCGCCATACTCCATGCTCCGATGCCCCACAAAAGACAAAATCAATCAAGTCGTCTATCCCCAAACCTTGGGGAACAGAAATATCAAGATTTTGCAAATATGAAAGATTGAATAAGAAATCTTGTAATGAATTGAATGCTGCCAAATCAAAGGTGGTCTGGGATGAGCGTGGGGACCAGTGAAGGTTTTTGACATAAGAACATGAGAGGAAGCGGAGATATTCGATTGGACAGCATGACAACTTCAATTCTGTGCAGGCAGGGAGGTCCACCTGCAGCCCCTCATGCCTAAGATCGTTCTCGGGTTCGTCTGGTGTCGGTTGAAAAACCCTGAACTCTCTCAGGGCGTTGAAGGTCCTCCCGAGCATCCAAGAGGTTGTTGAAAAAGTCAGATTAAGCCACTGGAGAGTATGAGTCAATGGTAAGTCAAGGTTCAAGGAATATTCAGAGATGGACCCTCTCCAAACTTCCAGCCTCTCGATTTGTTCCAGGTACGGCAAAATAAGGATTATATGACTAGATTTGCAGATGAGCTCAAGATGCTGGAGCTGCCTAAAGAGGACAGTGGAATGGAGTGGGAATAATGCAGTATCAGGAAACGCAATGACCAGACGTCGTGTGACTATTGCCCTGACAATCGTTGAGTCACATTCTCCACTTGATACTCCAAGGTGCTTATATAGATAGCCGGTGGAAGTGTAATCAACTGCAATGTCATCCAAGTTCCCTCTCCCCTCCCATACTTCCAAATGCTCCAAAGGGGGAGTCAGATATGCCCTAGTCCATCCAATAGCTCTAAGTAATGGGATATTTTCAAGGCACTCAGACTGGGAAAAGCCTTTGGGGCACTGTATGCTCAGGAATTTCAGGTGCGGGAGGACATTGGCACGCCAGGTTTGAGAGGAGCACCATTTCTCCCACCAATTATCATAGTGCCTCGATGCGGACCATTCAGGCCATTCATTTGTAGATGGTTTCGCGGCCAGTGACTCAAGAAAGCTTTGGAAGGATGGTGAGGGATGGGCGATGGATAAGGCCAACTCTTGTAGATGGATCAAATACTTCAGTACCTTCTCTAAGACTTGTTCACTGCACTGGAATGTGAGGTGTAGACTAGTAAGGTTGGAAATCCTTCCATTTACTCTGCATAGATAGCGTAGGTATCGATAGACCCTCTGCTCATTGCAATCATGAGATCTGAGGTCCATTGCTCTCATTTCCGGAACATGGATATATTGAGCGGTCGTCATTGGATAACAATGATAGGCTAATTTCTTGCAGGATGGCAATTGCACCTGGTGCTGCCGAATTTGCTCCCAATGATGAGGAAGGAGGATTGCACACTCCTCGAGGCATGGGAATTGTCTCCCAGCCATCCATTGGACTGAACAAGCTCGAAGCTGCAGCTTCCGAAGAGTGCAGAGAAGAGGCAGATTGGTATTGGGCTCATAAAATGGGAGACGAAGATGATCAGCCTCAAATGTCCGAAGCTGGGTAAAAGTGGGAAGAAGCTCAAATGGCTCATGAATATCTCTGCCATTGACAATAAGCACGATGAGATTCTGCAAAACAGGAAACCAACGGGGTTGGAGAAAGTGGGTGCTGGCAAATGGGGAATGGAGTCTCATCTCACAAAGAGGAGCTTCGGTTGGAACAAGGTTGAGCAAATGAGCAAATGAGGGGGAGTCAGCGCATCCAGCGGCCACATGGAACACTTTCAACACTTCCATTCGGCTTGCGACTTGAACGGCAAGCTGACTAACCAAGTCCTCAGGAGGAAATGAGCAAATGGTCAACTCGTTCCACTGGCCGGTGCTTGTAAGAGCATTCTGAAGTGCAGCGAACATTGGTGCCTCAGATGGGCTCTGGCTATCACTCTGTGGGTCAATGATAACCTTCTTCGGATATGCCCTCTGCAACCAAGTAGTAACCTGTTCCGTCTCAGTCCAGGTCCCAGCCCTCAAGGTGGACCATAGATGAGGCATCGAGCTGATAACAGACCTCCAGTAGCGACATACAGAAGCCAATTCACCAGATTTCATTTGATTCGACTCAATGCAATATAGGAAGATCTCTCGCAGGAGTTCCATAGGAAAGTAGGTATTAATAGGTTTGATTGTGGTCATAACAAACCTCCAGTAGCGACAAACAGAAGCCAATGGACCAGATTTCATATGATTCGATTGCATATTATATAGGAAAATCTCTCGCAGAAGTTCGGCAGGAAGGTAGGTATTAATGGTTTTTCCATATGGCGGGACCAGAAGCATATGTCGGCTAACGGGTAGGGAAATGGTCGGGCGCGGACGGTAGGTATCAGTGTCTTCGTCACAAGGCGGGACCAGACGCGTAGGTCGCCTGGCGCGTCGAGCAATGGTCGAGCGCGGACGGTTACGGTTAATGGCGGACATATCCTGAATGTAGACGGGTTTTTTTCGAGTGAGACGTTGGCGAGAAGGAATTGGTGTTAGGCGCCAAAGTTAGGCGGCAAGGCAACAAATGGCAATTGGTGATTCGAGTTCGACGTGCAGCGTTTCAAGAGCGAAATAGTCAGTGGCTTGGGGGACTGACCAGTGTTGTAGTGGTGGTGAGATAAGCGGCGCGGGCGTAGTTGACCAGATGGGAATCTAAAACCTCGCGGTGCTGCTCACACACGGTTGCCCCGCGGTTGCCTCGCGGGATACAGACGCCAAGACGGTCCAAATTCTGGCCGGCTACCTGCTCCATGCAACGAAGCAAGATTGAACACGAACGAGTGCTACACAACATTCTCCAGCGCGACCACAGGTCTAATGTGTGCGCCTTCGGCCTGATGGGTGTCTCGGCTACGTGTACTGTACCACAATCGATGCGGTGCCGAAGTCGATCCTCCCAGCCTCATTCCTCTTCGGGCCATCATCGATCATCGATAACAGAAGGTCAATGAATTGGACCTTTCGCTAGGCTTGAGCAACCTGGTGACCGGCTTTCGTGGGTGGTGTGTCCTGCTGCCGCCATTCTCTGGGCTGACCCAGACTATCGTATTGCCTTGCATTTTTCGCAACCGTCGGAGGTTCGCTGCAGGTGGAGACAAAGCACACGAGGTTTGACGAGCAACATCAACCCAATATTTATATTTTACCTGGGATGGCGCCTTGATCACCTACTACAACCACCTTAACCGCACTTTGTTGCTGTCACTCAGCCAGCAACGGTGCCACCACATCCACGCCGACAGCGACAACAACAAGGTCATCTCGCAGTCATTTGCCTAATGACTTCATCTCCTTGGGATGTAAATCGACGTGATATACTTCACAAGCCGTGCTGGTTCGACCAAGACGCTAGCCTTTCCATTGCCCAACGGCATGCCCACCTTTGCGACTTCGAGAGCTAGGATCGGTTGTAGCTCGCTCGTGCTGGGCAAATACAGCATTCACGCTAAAATACTCCCTCCTCATCTCTAGTGCGTCGTGTCTTATCGGAAATCCACACAGTCTCCGACATCATCGAAAGCACCTCCAACAGCTCGGGCTATAGTCTAGGCCGACCTCTCTTCCACGTATCAAAACCACTTCTCGACCCTTGCTGCTTCTGCGCGCAGTTCTTCGATACTCCTTGCAAGGCCCGTTCCCTCGCACTTGAAGGGAACCACTCGCAGACAACCCGCGAAACCGAAATCTTCGTCCACCATCTCTGCCGTTGCAACACCTACTAATATCCTCTGTACCCGTCCCTTTTCTAGCCTCTGCAATTATTGCCTCAACCTGCTAGGCTCTCTTGTATGAGATTACGGCAGTTCACTCGCGATGATATTCTCGAATCTTATATCATGGCGCACCCGAGCACGGGTCCTGCAGTGAGAGACTAATAACGCTGAGTGGCGGGTGTTCGCCAACTCGGAACACCGTAAGTAGGCTTCTGTCGTCTCCATTCACCGCAAGGTTGCATCCCATTGGCTTCCACTCTGAGCTGACATTTATTTAAACAGTGGATATTGTTATTCTCTGCCGTTCCCCGCCAATTGCAGCCGCATTTCTGACCACCCTCGTCCCGCTTTCAATCCATATAGCCACACTTTGCGGTATCCTAGCCAGCCAACTATCCACGTGCTAGACTGGCCCACTCGACAAACACGTATGGCGATCGACCATTCTCTACACTCGGAACACCCACTCGATATACCCCTCACCACTCTAGCTTCTGTAGTAACTTTCGACCAGTTGCACGCTCTGCCACGAAGCAACCGCCTCTCGTCACCACGACTCTCGTCCACTACGCACTCATCGCTCGTCACTCAGCCAGACAAGAAGTCCGCTACGCTGCTGCGCAACTCGGCAACAGGTCCATTCTCCCATCCTCGATAACGGCCTTATTCGCTCACTCTTACTCTCGTCCACGATGATCAGGTCGAACCTTTCCCTGCCCCCGACGTTCCGGTGAATTTCTGGGACCTCGTACCCTTCCTCTCCACCAGCGGTCTCGCCCTCATCTTCACTGTGCTCCTCATCCTAGTCGTCCAAGATGATTCGAACGATAGCAAGGTGCTCGACGTGCAGCAACGGTTCGTCGAACTGAGTGGGAAGGAGCGCGAATGGTCCATGCGTTCGCAATCGAGCTACTATGGCGATTCTCCTGTCCAGAGGAATGCCACGGGTTCCCGAGCTACGGTCACTGTTACTGCCCAGCCCAGTCCCCACCAGCAGTTTCCAAAACGGTTATTTGGTGCGTATCTATCGCGCTTGGTCCCAATTCGTCATCGTATCTATGTGCCTGTTCGACCGTCTGTCTCGCTAATACTCGACCCCATAGCCCTACCACCCTCGCCTAGGCGTCCATCACCCACACAAGCTCCATCGGCAGCACGCATGCTATCGCTCGTGAAGCTGACCATGCACCGACATGTGCGTATCGCCTTCCCCTTTGTCCATTTGGTTCACATAACATCCCGTCTTCTCATTGCTCTTTTCCCGATGACGCCCTGACGTCCGATCTTTTACCTAGCTAATATCTTTCATAGATACCCATCATCTCCGTGGGCGCAGAGTGCTGGGGAGTAGGGGACGCCAGCGCCCC
>Ga0307515_10010430_pt1 | contig 17801 bp, 11 predicted proteins | sample 17_EM_MG_FD_194513 | JGI IMG/M metagenome (GOLD analysis project Ga0307515, IMG submission 194513) | Populus trichocarpa ectomycorrhiza microbial communities from riparian zone in the Pacific Northwest, United States - 17_EM | ecosystem: Host-associated > Plants > Roots > Unclassified | place... | reverse complement strand
ACTTATTTATAGGTAATTGTTGAACTCGATCGAGATGTATATTTATATTATAAAAAAACTAAGAGCTTTTGGTATTTCATTATATACCCTGATCTATTTTATTATAAAGTGATACAACGAAATTATTATTTTTTTCATAAAAAAATATGATTAAGAATTAAATTTTATAATTTTTCTAGATATAATGTATTAGATCTAATAACATGGGTTATGAATTTAAAAAATTAAAACAAATTTATTATTATTATTTTTAAAATATGTTTTGTGATTATTTTTGGCTATCACAATCTAATGATTTGGATATTATATTTGGTACGATAGTTTAGGTTGGCTCAACCTTGATTACTATGGTTGTATATTTGTCAAGTTAAATTGAGTTGATCAAATCTAATTTTTTTTAGTATTTTTACCTTATTTTATTTTTTTGTATTTAATAAATTGAGAATTAAGCAACATTATTTATCTAATTTTGAATTTTTTTTGATTAATGTGATAATTTCTTTCTTAAAAATTTATTTATCTATTGTCATTGTTTTATTGTTATTTAATTTAATTTAATTTAAATAAAATTAATTTATTTAACCAATAAGTTTATAACTCGAATAACACAATAAAAAAATAATCTTATGGTACACACCTAGTTATTTTCTAAATAATAATATATAATGTTATTTCTATATTAGTTTGGATTAAAAAAGAAAGAAAGAAAGAAAGAAAGAAAGGAAAGACATATTAAAAAATAATAATTTAGAAATCAAAATATAAGGATAAATTAAAGGATTCCCTTTTACGTTGTCACCCATTACATCATATCATCAACAACAGCTTTTCCTTTAAATTTATTGCAGTGTTTTATTTTATTCTTTAATGAAATTTGATATCAAGAAATAGAGAAGTAAAAGGTCTCTCTCTCTCTCTCTCTCTCTCTCTTTATATATATATATATATATCCCTGTGTGTTAGAAAACTTAAAAACAAAAGGAAACCAGATAAATCTAGACCGCGAACCGAAAAAGGAAGTTGTCTCTCTCCTCTCCTCTCCTCTCCTCTGTATTTCTTCTTCTTCTTCTTTTTCTTTTGCCGCTCTCCACGTTCCCGCTGTATTTTCGATCAAATTAAAAGTAAACTAAACCCTACGTAAAGTAAACCAATCATCTTCAATTAAAATTCCTGTCTGTTTGATTGATTGATTCATACCCCTAGCTTCCTTCCATTTTAGATCTGAAATCCAGCAGCAAGCAACGCGTGTGTGTTTTCTTGAATCTTGAATCCAATTTCAAGATTCGAATTGGAGGGCTTATTCTTACAATAGAGGCGAGGTGGGCTGTCTTGCTACTGGAGCTTACGGGGTTTTTATTTGGATTTAATATTATTAATATGAATATCACTCCTATTATGGCAGTGGCAATGCCTTTCTTTTTCGTTTTGGTTGTTTGGGCATTCATTGTATTATTATTTTTTTTGAAATTTAATTATGGTAATTGTTTTGTTTTGTTTAGGTGGTGGCTAATTCGATTCAAATAAATTGAATTAGTTTTTTTCATGCTATGGTTTATGTGGATATATCAGCAGCAGCAGCAGCAGCAGATGTGAGTATGGTAGCTGCAAAAGGTGATTTGAAGAGAGAGCGTAATCCATTTCCGGTGAACGAGAATGAGACCGGGGAATTATTTCCTAACAAGAAACAAGCAAAACAAGAAGAAGCTTCAAACGACGACACAAAATCTGAAGTTTCGAATCCTGTAATAACACTAGTTTCTCCTAAAGGCAACGGATCATCATCCCATGATATCTCTGAAGAATCTCCTACGAATGCGTGCCCCTCTTCAGAGGAGACTCTGACTGTGAGCCAGGAAGGAGGTGGTAGCAGCAGTGAAGATAACACCTCCAATCAAAGTCCTCGAAATGATACTTGTGATTCTGTCTCTATGTCTCCTGTTGTGTTGGAGATTCCTGAGCATGCTAGTACCACGGGAGTTAGGAAGATTACTTTTAAGTTCAGCAAAAGAAAAGAGGATTATGATACCAAAACTTCGTCGCCTCACCCTCTACATGGTGGAATTGATCAAGGACTGCTGTATCATCGTAATGGGGATTATTATCCAAGGAACCACTCTGTTTGGGTTAATTCCTGCACAGAAATGCCTCAGACCAGAGAAAGATATATGGAGTTGAACATGTCTAAGAAGGTCGTTCCCAACAACTACCCTACGAATGTCAAAAAGTTGTTAGCAACTGGTATTCTCGATAGGGCTCGAGTCAAGTATATTTGTTTTTCTTCAGAGGTAATCTCGGCTGATATTTATTGTTCCCAGTTTGCTTCTAATTCCCGTCCAAGTAACTGTCTTGAATAGCTTTAGGAGTCTCATGTTTTTTAAATTAAATGGTTTGCCAGCGAGAGCTTGATGGAATTATAGACGGCGGTGGATATTTGTGTGGCTGTTCGTCATGTAATTTCTCCAAAGTAAGTTGTTCTCTTGTAGTTAACATTCCTGATGTGTGGGGCTCCCCCTTCATATGTAATTTTGCTAACAGGGTGACTGAATAAATGCAAGCAGGTCCTTAGTGCATATGAATTTGAGCAGCATGCTGGTGCTAAAACTAGACATCCAAACAATCACATATACTTGGAGAATGGGAAACCAATTTATAGCATTATTCAAGAACTAAAAACGGCTCCACTCAGCATGATAGATGGAGTCATAAAAGACGTGGCTGGTTCATCTATCAATGAGGAGTTCTTCCGGGTTTGGAAAGGTGATATATGCTTTATTTGCTATTCATTTTATTGCCCTTTTGAGACATTTTGGTTTGACTTGGTACCAAAATGAATACATGCGATGAAAAAGATAAGTGATTTTTGATGCGATGCATCTTTATAATGCAACCAAGCTAACGTAGTAAAAAAAAAGAACAGGAAAAAAAACACCGTAGTTGCATTATATTTACCTAACTACCCATGTATGGATTTTAACTGAAGAGAGCCATGTATACATTATGCCAATTTGACTTATGTTTAATGTGGCATGCAGCTAGTCTTAATCAAAGCAATGCACTTGTTGGAGCAGATAAAAAATGTCACAGCGAACTGCCTTGTTTGCCTCATTCTCATGTAAGGTAATAATAATAATAATAATAATAATAATAATAATAATAATAATAATAATAATAATAAAAAGAACAACCTCTGTAACTTCCATGTTTGTTTTGACCTTGTTAGAACAATTATCTCTGTTCCTTGTTATTGCTTTCCACTCCTTTTGCCAATTCATTTGAGCACGTGTCCGTGTTTCTTAATGCCTGCACTGATTCCTTAAGTGCATGAATGAATTTTTGGGCATGGTTGGTGTGTTTGACCTGGATAAGAGTTGGTAAAGCTGTTCTTCAATATAGAAGATTGTTCCGTTTGTTTCCTAAAACTTGGAAACGTGATGCCTCTGGGTAATTCTCTATGACATAGATGTAAAAGACAAGCCATATCTTTCACTCGTTGTGTGTTATTGTTGGTAACTTTGGTGTAAAAAGCAATACATATCCTGTGCTCTTCTCTGTAAACCTCTCTATATAAGTATTCTACTCTTTTGAGTATCTCTAGACAGATCTAAACTTTGCTTACTGTGGCAAAGTCACAGAGGTAAAACATTATACAACATCATTCTTAACTCTTCTCCCTCTGATTCTCACAATTCTAGCATACTATTTACTCCCCATTTATTCTTATTTATTACGTACTTTATGAGTTCAGATTAAGGTTTTCAACTTTTTCGGCGCATTTTCCTCACTGTCCTTGTGTACAAATTGTTGATTGTTTGTTCCTTTTTTGATCCATCTTTTGGGTAAAACTATTCCTGCTTATTATGGCTTAGAGAATCATCTTCATCTGTGTATTTTTCCTTTTTTTGCTCGCTTTCATGCTTTCTGTGAATCTTCAGTTATTTGCATATTCTTAATTTGCTGGATTTGTGTTTTCTTTATTGTTTTTTCATATACTTGTTATTGAGTTATGGATCTTCAATAGAAACATGAATATGTGCAACCCATACCCTTATCACACACCCCTCCCCCTGCTCTTTTCCTCCGTGACAGAATTTTGACTCAGTTTTGAACTTAAATGGCTAAACTGGAGAGTTTCATTGAAAATGCAGATAGGCAGCTAAACTGCTCATCCTCAATTGTCATTGTTCAATGCCTAACTAACTATTAGAGGACATTTCAAGACAAATTTTCATGATCTTTGATCTTATAATACTGTTTCAGTTCTGTATAAATTAAGCATGTACACTGAGCATTTAGCCTAAAGCTTCCATTCTTATTCCTGAAAGTGTGTTGACTACTCACACTCTTATGGTTAATCACAACTAAATTCAATTTATCAGTTTCTGGCCGAAGATAATGCTGTGTTAAAACTTGCAGCTACGCTAGTCAAGCTTTGAAAGAAAGCTTTTGCCCAATTTCAAGCTCCTTTTTGTATAATAACAACTTTGTCAGTCAGCAAACGTATATGGAGACTTCAGGCGTGAATAAGCAAACATCGAAGAGGTTTCCTATCTCTCAGTCTCACTAATCATTTGCTTTGCTTGTTGCTTTATTCTGTTGAGGATCTAGTAAAAATTGATGGATCCACCTTAATTTCTCTTCACTATATCCATAAACAAAAATGGTGTTGGGTTCTTCTGTCTTGGTCACTGGCATTACATTTTTTTTTTTGCAGGCCTAGCCTTTACTTCCCTGGCTCTGCTACGAAGCAAAAGAAAACAGCTGAGAGTGGTGTCAGGAAGAGGTGTGCTTTTGGTCTATTCTCATGTCTGTTTATTGAAACCTACTCATGTTGTTGGGATTTTATCTTTTCTTAAATTTTTTAACATGGTATACTTTCTATATTTTGGCAGGGATAATGATCTTCACAGGTTACTCTTTATGCCGAATGGTCTTCCAGATGGGACTGAATTGGCTTACTATGTCAAAGGGCAGGTGAGCAGTTTGGTAAAAAGGCATGCATGCGCGCGTGCGCACACACACGCAAACACAACACCAGTGATATGTTGATATTGACACATGGTTTTAGTAATAATTAAGTGGTTTTTTTTTTCAGAAAATACTAGGGGGTTACAAGCAGGGTAATGGTATTGTCTGTAGTTGTTGTGAAGTAGAGGTAAGATTACTATGCTGTATAATAACATCATATCTGGAGCTGCATGTGATGGTCGCAGCCCTCTCATTATCCCACTCATTATTGCTCCCTTAATTTATTGGTGACAGATTAGCCCTTCACAGTTTGAGTCTCATGCTGGAATGTCTGCCAGGCGTCAACCGTGAGTAGCCTTTAAAAGTAGTTGGACCTTTCCCTGGTTAATTGATTTCTTTCTTATTCTTAATCAAGTGTTATCTTTTGCAGCTACCGTCACATTTATACTTCTAATGGACTGACCCTCCATGATATAGCTATTTCGTTGGCAAATGGACAAAACATTACCACAGGTATTGGTGATGATATGTGTGCAGAATGTGGAGATGGAGGGGATCTAATGTTTTGTCAGAGTTGCCCTCGTGCTTTTCATGCAGGTGGTTCTCTTCACTACTCAGAGCTTTGTTTTCTACTTGCTTTCAGTTGTATAGTTTATAAACATTTCATTTGCTTCTACTCACGAGACTTGTTTCTTGTTATTTCTTTCCCCTGCATTTTCCATCTTCTGAAATACTGCCTTCAAATTCATTCTGCATGCTTAAATTGTCATAATATAAGAATCTCTTCTCCATGCTAGGTGGGTTGGGCTGCTTTTACTTGTCATGCTGTCTAAGCCCATATCTCTTTCTGCTGGTGCATTTTTTCTCAAGTTCCATGACAGACAAACTGTTTTTTCTGCTCTTGAATATTCGCCGGTGGAAAAAAAAAGATTACTCTCTTGGTCCTATATCAGTGGTTTCCCAATTTAAATAGAGTGCATTGTGACTTATAATTATTGAAGTTTACCTTTTTTTTATGAATACTTGTCCATTTCATCTTGTATTTGTTTGTGCTGCAGCATGTTTGGATTTACATGATACTCCTGAAGGTGCTTGGCAGTGTCCAAATTGCAATAAACTTGGCCACGGAGGCAATTTTGCAAGACCTATTGTCATCCGGCTGACTCGAGTTGTTAAAACTCCAGAATATGATGTTGGTGGTTGTGCTGTTTGCAGGTTAAATCTCTTGAAATTTCTAATAGATTTTACCCTAGCAAATAGAAGGAAGTCATTTTTTTAGGAAAAGAACTTGATGTTAGTATAAAATTGGCCAGTGACCTTTGTCACTCCTATGATTATATCACCAAGGGTGTAATTTTTTAACTTTTAAAATGCATCATGGTCTTTGTAAGGTCTGTATTTTACGAGCTCAGAATGTCCTTGCTTAAATTTTCATACACTAAGTCAAGATTACTGAGCATTAAGTTATATGGTTGATTATACCTTTCGTTGGATCATTGCGGCAACTTTACGAGGAGGGGGCAATGAGTTACTGATGAAATAAGAAATTCACAATAGCAGCTGATTAGCGGAGATGGAATTAATTAGTTATTAAGGATTACAGAACTTTTGTAGAGTAATAGATTAGTTAATACTTTCATTAATATAGAATTCCTAGCAACCAAGAGCTTCAAGCCTCAAGTGCTTTTTGTAAAATGGTTTCCTACCGGTCAATGAACACAGATTTGTTTTTGAGTTTTCCTTAGTCTTTGCTTGTTTAGTTCAATTTAGTCATTCATCAAATTTTGCTTTTGGTTCCTATAATCTTTATATGTGCTTTTCTTATGTTTGTCAGGGCCCATGATTTTAGTGGTGATACATTTGATGACCGAACAGTTATCCTTTGTGACCAAGTATGCTTAATTTTTTTTCTTATCCTAGCACTTGGGCTAGGATTCACTTCATATAATTAATTTTCCTATTTCTTACTATAGATGTCTTACTGTTATGCTCTCTTTCAGTGCGAAAAGGAATTTCATGTTGGTTGCTTGCGGGAAAGTGGACTATGTGATCTAAAAGTAAGTCCACTATCTCAAAACAGTTTGTGTTTATGATCTTCCAGGAGTATTTACTATTTTTTCTTGAATATTTCATCATAGGAAATCCCCAAAGATAATTGGTTCTGCTGTCAAGACTGCAATAATATCTATGTAGCTCTCCGGAATTCTGTTTCTACCGGAGTGCAGACAATTCCCGCTTCGCTGTTAAATATCATAAATAGAAAGCATGTCGAGAAAGGGCTACTTGTTGATGAAGCTGCATATGATGTGCAGTGGCAAATTCTGATGGGAAAGAGTCGCAACCGAGAAGATCTTTCACTGCTTTCAGGGGCTGCTGCAATTTTTCGAGTAAGTTCTTGTGTGCCTTCTTGGATTTCTGCTTCCTTTTCCCACTAACACAAGCAGCTATTATGCAGAGAACTGGGTGAATTTGCCTTTAATTTATTCTTTTTTCATTTCAATATCATTTTTTGGATGTCTTTTTTCCTGGGTACATTTATTGAAATGATAAAAACTGGAGGTTGAGGTAGATATTAATGCGAGAAATTTTAGTTTGGGATGTGAAAAAATAAGTTGTGTTTTACTATTTATTTCCTTTTCTCATCTCTGCAAAAGAGAAAAAGTAATCTGCATATTTTTTCACTTTTACAGAGGAAGAAAAATGCATTGTCTGCACTTAATTCATGGGGAGAGTCCGCTTCATTTTATTAAGTGTTTAGCTCATAACAGAACAAAATGGACGAAAGGGGGAGTGGATCCTTGAAGTCTGCCCCAGCTAGTTTGGAATCGAGTCTTGGTCTAGATGAGTTGAATTGAGCACTGAGTCGATTACAAAATGGACAAGGAACCTTTTAAATATAAATATCAAACAAAAGAGCATTTAGAAAATGCTGAATGTTACCTAATGAAAATCCTTTCAAAGCTCATGTGAATCATTAGCTCTCCACTATCAATAGAAAAAGGGAAAAGAAGAGGAACTAATGCTGTCCACCTTGAGAAAAACTAATAATTTAAATCTTGCAATGTGAAGGATGATGAAGATGATAGGACAATTAGATAGGTCCTTACCTGTAAAAGGATAGGAATTGTGTTTGTTAGGAATTAGCTGAGGTCAAAGGGGGGTAAGGGCCTGGCATGGTTTTGATGTTCATGTTGTTACTTCAAATGCTCGAGGCTAAACAAATATTTTTAAGCCATTGAGTTGGGTTTGTCACCTGATGCCTTATGCAAGTTAAAGCTTTTCTTCTTTGGGTGCTATGTGTAAGAATGAACATGCATGAGTAGTCTTCGTAGATGTGTGTAGTGTTACTGATTATGCTCACTTTTCCTTTCAACAGGAGTGTTTTGATCCTATTGTTGCAAAAACTGGCCGTGATCTGATTCCTGTTATGGTCTATGGGTACGTTGTACCTTTTTTCTGCTTGTACATTTTAGTCTTAACAATTCTGTATTTGCTCCTGCATTCAGATTGTATGCGGTAAAAGTAGCCATGCTTTTGTTTCACACCTCAATTTGATTTGCATGTTTCATATGAAACCAAAACATGTGGCTGTATGGATTTGGATCCGCATTCCCTTTAGTCCTTTTGCTTTAGCATATTGGATGTGGATTAACTTAGTTGCACTCTCTGACCTTGAGCCTTGTCCTATGGGAAAAAGCCTAATAGGTGATTTCTACCAATTGGATGGAAATTAATAAACTTATTTTTGCGTATTAACATTAACTCTTACTGTGTTTTTCACTATCCTTATGTTGTGTGGTATGAATTACCATCTTAAATGTGAAATTAATCAGTCATGGTTTTCAAATCATGATAATTCTATCTCATCAAAATTTAAGGCTAATTATTAATATTCTTCTTTGCTAAGAATTTAATTTATCTTCTATATCACTTTTGGAAATGTTTATGGTTTTCAATTATGGAGGTGCAATTGTTTTATCCTTCTGTTGGTCTGTCTCCTTTAAAGCACACATATGCCAATCGCCAAAAAGTAGGCGCTCTAGAGAGTGAAAGTTATTCTCACTTGACATGTGCTATCGCATTCTGGGTTACAAAGGATAATTTGGTTGGATGAAAGTTTGGCGAACAAGAGAGATGATAAAATCTCTCCCTTCTTTTTGGGCCCTAAATTTTAATTCATGATAATGAAGGGATTGGAACAAAGGATTCTCATTTTCAATTGTTCCCATGTTACACCGGTAGAAGACTGATGTTCTATCCTTCTGTCTTTACTTCTCAATCTCTTTTCTTTCAACCAACTAGAGTATTAAGAGATGAGCACATTCTGAAGAGAATTTACATGCTTAGTTAGCAGCATCAATTGCTGGTTCTGTTGTCTGTCTCTGATTTCTGTAATTTCTCAGGACTTTCAGAACTTTAAAATTCTCTCTTTAACTTTATGCAGGAGAAATATATCTGGCCAGGAATTTGGGGGCATGTATTGTGTGCTTTTGACTGTAAGGTACATTGCATTTCATGAAATGTTGGTTTTTTTCAGCTTTTAAATTCCTTTTCAATCCATTGGTGATTTTTTTTATGTAATTGTTGCGGTTTGATGCATCCACAGGCATGTTGTTGTGTCTGCTGGTCTTCTTAGGATTTTCGGTAGGGAGGTTGCCGAGCTTCCTTTAGTGGCCACAAACAGAGAGCATCAAGGGAAAGTGAGTGTCTAATGTTGGAATTTGGATGGGATGCTGGAGTTCAGCTTTTAATTTTTACTTCCCCGTGCATTTTGTTTTTATAAGGTTCAGCCTTCTGATGAATAACCTTCGAACTTAATTTTGTAAATCTCTTTTAGGGTTATTTCCAAGCATTATTCTCGTGCATTGAGAGGTTATTGTGCTCCCTGAATGTGGAACAACTGGTGCTCCCAGCTGCTGAGGAAGCAGAATCAATCTGGACAAGAAGATTTGGCTTCAGAAAGATGAGTGAGGGACAAGTAAGTTTTGTCTTTTGTTCTTTAATGAACGGTCAAATTTATAGTTCTTTTTATGAATCAATAAAGCGATGAAATGCTCATAAAAATTGAGAAAATAGCGAGCTTCCTTGTTTTGGTCATAACAGAAAAAATTGTTTGTGCATGAAATGCATTGGATAACTTTATAAAGAAGAGGAAGAAGGAAGAGGATGGGGAGGGGAGGTGATATCTGCACTCCTTTCATGTTATAAAGGCCCTCTCACTATCCATTATTTTTCAAATTGATGATTTTTTCCTTGTTGAAATTCTAGCTGATCTTTCTATTTACCGTCTTAATTTCCCTGTTTTAAAACAAGTTATTCTTCCAAAAACTGCATGACACCAAAAACATTATTCTTCCAAAATACATGCTGCGAAACATTCTTTTCCCTTTACACTTGAACTCCACTCTTGCAAAACCATCTAGAAAACCCAAAACCAAGGAGTCTAAAACTCTAGTCCTCTCCTCACTCACAAGTCATAGCCTGACAGCTAGACTCCAAAAAGCCCAACCTCTGTGAAGCCGGTCGCAACTACTGTGGCAAAATAAACAATTTTCCCCACCATGAATCTGACTATTAGTGCGATAGATAAAAGTTCTTTTTTTAGGTTGCAGTTCTTTGAGCTATGATCTCCAGCAAGATCAAGCAGCAAACGGCTTTGGATGGGGAAAAAATAGTGAGGGAGAAGAGAGCGGTCTTTGGGGATTTTGAGATGAGCTGTGATTAATTGGGAAATTTTAATCAAATTCACTTGTGTACCCACTATTATAGATTCTTTTCCTGCAAAAATTTTCTTCTACATTATCCAGTTCTTCCATTAATATAGTTATTTTAGAATATTTGGAAGTTGAAACTCAGTCACAAAATGCTTAGAAATGAAATGATGAAAGTGATATGGAGATGGTTCTTAACGTTTTCTCTCAAAAAGAGCAATATATATATTTAAAAGAAATAACAACCAGTACTTTTTTGTGAGGATAGTGTTGTAAATTTGGAGAAAAATGGATAGCGGGTGTGCTGTTATAACGTAGGGCAAGGGCAGGCATCATCTCCCGAGAGGGTGGTGTGTGTGCCCTGCAAAACATTGTTCAAACTATTTTTGTCCCCTCTGCACGAAGTCGTTGGGTATTTTATTTTAAAAAGATCGATAATCTTAACATTACCGTAGATCAACAGAAGTGCTGCCACAAACTCTAACTTGCAGTATAGATTTTGTCGAATAAATAGAAGCAATGGAACTTTGGTTGGACTTTTTGGCGTTGGATTTTCTTTGTTTAGATGAGAACTATTGTTGCAGGAAATAGTAACAACTATAAAACGTCTTTCTGTTCAGTTGTTGAAGTATACAAGGGAGTTTCAGCTGACGATTTTCAAGGGAACATCTATGCTCGAGAAGGAAGTCCCACGGATAATTGATTAGCAGCTTTGGTGCCCCAAGAAAACTTCATCAAATTTATAGAACTCTAGGCTTATTCTTCCACAAGCATTTCTCTTTACATGTAATATTGCTGCTATTTTTGTTTTTTTGCCAGCAGCCTGCCATTGTTTTCTCGTAGAAACTAGAATTGAAGGTGAAGGAGGTGAAGAGATGAGTGCGTGCTGACCTTTTATCATGCATGCATGCTGCAAGAAATCCATAAAAATTGTAGGGTTTTTTTTTTTTATTATTATTCTCTGTAATATTCATCATACTCGTTGTTTAAGACTTTGGATTTATTGGTCGTGGCTGCGTTCAGAAATCGCTTTTGAACCTCAACGGTACATACAGAAGCAGGATGCCGCGGTGTGTCCCCAGCCTAAGCAACACGGAGGCCTTCGGTTTCCTAGGGAGAGCAGCATTGCATGTTTGGAGGAACACAGGCGTTGCCCAAGTGCTAACTTGCTAATATCGAATGGAACACCTTCACTACGCTTCAGCACTTAAGGCATAATAAATCAGAGAACTTAGCAAGCACAAAAAAGAAATGGAATAACAAAGAATAAAGAGCCCGCAGACAAGATTAAGCACTCATTAATTGTAGGCTGGCCTCCATATTCTTTTCGACGCCTTGCGTGCAGAGGAACCTTCGACTAGCACGAGACAGATTGTTTTCATGGTGCTATTGAGACTGTCGCAAATAAGTTGAACGAACAAGGCCAGAGTTTAAAGAAACCAAGAATGAATTAGAAATAACCTAGTACAAGATTTTCCCAAGACTACGACAAAATCATGGAGATTTTCCCAAAATTATTCATGATTATTGGCGACCCAGGCCATCAAGACAATCACAACTGGTCCAAAGAATGGATCGAAAATGTAGAAATAACATCAAAACACAAGTGCATCCAAATCAATTCCAAAGCAGCCTTTTGTTAATTTCAAAGCAATGAACCAAAATGTTGGTCATCTCCAAAAACAGATTTGTTTGAGAGAATTTTCATTCTTTAGGGTAATTTCAAAATTCAAGTAGTAGGCTGAGAAGCTAAACATAATATGTATCGTATTGAAGTTTATTTTAATTGAGGCGTCACACATCTATCCAACCACTTAAGGAAAATGAAGGAGCATGAATTTGGAGGGAAGCAGAACCCTGGGCATGATTCAACCTAAAACATACTTCCATACATGCAAGTTTAGGTTCAATCATTTTACTAAATCCAATCATATATCTTTTACAGAATTCAGCTCAAAGCTTTTTATACAGGCCCACTGACACAATTAATTGTAGGAGCAATAGCATTTACGGTTCCCAAACTTGGAATCATGAAACCACTTCAATTGTCTTCCTACAATTCCCACAGATAAAAAAGAAGAGCTTTTGATTCTTTGTTAACTAATGTAATGCAACAAAAAACGATAATGGAAAGAAACCTGGTTAGCATTAGCTGCGCAAGCACCTCCATACCACAAACTCTACACTGAGTGTTATCGGATGCAATACAACTTCCACTTCCACAATAACTTGGAATCAGTTGTCTGAGTCGTTAATCTGGGTAATTTTATATTTTCTTGGTCTTGTGGTGTCGCTATTCATGTCCGTCTGTGAAAGGATTCCATGTGCATTGTTTGAATAAAGGCAGGGATGATTTTGGTGATTGTCATCCATCTTTCCCATAACTAGACCTGCAAAAAGAGAATCGGTTAGACATAAATAGCAATAATATGATACTGCTGCAAAACAAACAATGAACTCTGCATGTCACGGGTAAAAAGAAAGGCAGATCCATATCTTTGTATTGTGGCTCTGATATATCATATGATCCGATTTTGCCTTCATCACGAAAAATACATGAGTTTTCATTTATGATTTTACTTGAATGCCCTTAGCCACCTTAACCCTGTTTTGTTTCATATGTACATTAAAAGTCCAAAAATATTAATTCATTTCAAAAACCATAAAACCGACACAATCTCTCCCCTCCATCCTCTCCTACTTCCTTTTCAACTGTTGATAATCAGAAAACCCCCTTTGAACCCATGAACTCCATGAGAAAATCATTCTTCTCTAAATCCACTGAATTTGCTACCAAAAACCATGTCTATTAATAACTACAAATCTCTCTTAATCTCCATCAAAAATTCAGAATAACAGGAGAAAAAAAAATTCAACTCAATTTGTCACTAACAAATAATTATTGGGACTTTGGTTAGTGGTTAGCCCTCCAATCAACATCTTCCAAGGTGTTCTTGTTGCAATCATGGCAATTTAAAAACACAAATCACCATTATACGTGGACAAAAGAGAAGAAAGAGGAAGAGAGCAGCGACAGTAAAAAGAGAAGGAAGTACTGTTCATGGGAGATACACATCACAGGACACGGGATTTGTGGATTAGGTTTTAGAGAGGGGTCGAATTTTACCAATCACTACTTTTGTGTGCGCTTGAATTTCTTTCATTTTTCACAATTGGTTGTTCTCAGCAAAGATAATATATGCAGTTAGGTTCTTATTTGTACTTACTTTTTTATTTGTATCTAACTACTACTAGTAACTTTATTTAACACTTACCATTTAAAATTACTATTTTCAGCTTATGTTTTGATTTTCTTGTATTTTCTATTTTCTAATTATTTATTTGAGAATAAGAAAGTTAAATGACAATTTAAAATTGAAAAAAATTATGATACATAGAGAGTAACTAGTAGCATCCTATTAATTACTACATTTTATTCACTTTGAAGAAAGTGAGACATGTAGGAGAGAGAATAAAATCCAAAATTCACTAAAAGTGATAAAAATATCTCAAACCAGGATTTATATCTCCTTGTATCTATCTCTTTATTCAAAGTAGATCCTAGAAAGTAAATAATAGAATGTTACCAATTACTCCCAAACACCATAAAATTTATTATTTAAAATCTAATAAATTCATTTAATTAAAACGTTAATTATATTTATTGACCAAAAACCCTAAAAAATCTTTGGTGACCAGTCAAAGTTGACCCACAATTCTTCCAATCAATGCTCGCTACATAAGGGTTAGAGAGCTTGCACATGTTTAGAGTCGACATCAATTGGATGGAAACCTAGGTTTAGTTAATAACAGACCTGATTAAATTCCCAATTTTGTTCAAGGACTACTGGCATGAGTAATTGGCTTGGCACATTTTAGCCCCCAAAGAGAAACTTTTATATAAAAATTTTATATTATCATTATTTGCTAAAGATAAGCTTACAACCTGTCATCTTCTCAAATCACAGAACCACTGTGCATATGTCCCACTATCACCACCATGAAAAAAAAAACAATAAGAACAAGTTTACCCATATCCAACAATGATCTATTCAAAGTTTTTTTTTTAAAATAAAATGTATGATGAAAGAACTAAAGAAGATGATGACTAATTGTAAAAGATGGAGACAGAAATAAAAGCATGCTATATTTCATTAGCATAATCAGCAAGGGTAGGGTGGTTGCAGTCCAAGAGTGTTAGGGTTTTTGGGTGTCATATACATGTATATAGATGAAACTAGTTTATAGTTCCCTGCTTCGTTGTGGGCAAGATCAATTTTTTTATTTTTATGTAATAAAAAATATTAAACTTTTTGACATTTTTATTAAACCCGACCTAGCGGATCAACCTTAAAACCTCCTAATCCAACTCCTTGTCTAGTATAGGTTTAAAATTAAACCAATAGGGAGTTCCCCAATGTGACTCAATTGACTTGGTCGATTCAAAAACATCCTGGCCAACCGGTAAAAAAAGCTCGATGATGAAATTGACATGAAAACAACTTTATGCCTAGCCCGAGTTTAAAATTAAACTGTGTATAAGTTGCCTTAACGTAACCCAGTTGACTTGGTCGATCCAAAAACAACCTAGACGATCGGTATAAAAAGTGTGAGGATGAAATTGAAAAAAAAATAATGAAATTGATAGAAAAAAAACCTTTCGGCCCAGCTCTTAACTTAGCCCAAGTTTAAAACTAAATTGCTTAGGAGTTGCCTTAAAGTGATCTAGTCAACTTAGACGATTCAAAAACCACCCAGACAACTGTTAAAAAGAGTCTTAAGAATGAATTTGATAAAAAAAAGGACAAAATTGAAATAAAAAGGGGGCAATTGAAAAAAGAAAGAGGAGTTTTAGCGAACAGATCTCCATATTAATTCCTTGGAAGTAGTGATTCTTAAAATTAAATGGTCAAGCTAGCCTAAGGCCCGCCCAACATCACCCAAGCTGAAAGAACTTGCCCATGCCTACCAAATATCACCCGGGCTCAGGCCAACCCATGGGGCAGCCTAGCATTGAACATTCCTCGCCCAACAAGGCACTCTATACATATCATGTGTTATGCTACCAAAACTTCACCTAGATTTATTGATATCAAACCAAATGACAAGTTTGGCTTGAAGCAATAAACCATGCCAAAACAATCTATAACAATGGTATAATAAGATAAAGAGTATAAACTTGAAATAGAGACACAAAGCAACATGAGAGAAGAAAGTTAAGCATTGATCTATCTCAAAGCAATGTAAGATAGAAAGCATTCAACTTATTTCTACATGGATCCAACAGAAAGTTATGACTAAACTTCATGACTTTTCAAGTCACCTAGGTTAGCAAAAATACTCATTATAATGTCTTATCCACCACTGGGACTCCAAGCAATGCAACCATTGATATGTGACATGATTTATAAAACAAGCAAGTCTTACTACAAGCAATCCCAAACGTTCATCAAGCATGTTCAACTGAATGCATGATCCAAGCGGAGAAGATATATGTATTGTTAAGTTTAAAACTATTGGCCTTACCTTTAGCAAAAAAGCTGCCAAAGCTAGTACAATAAACACCTCATGTAACTTTCAGGTTAGGAGAGACAATGGGATTTGACAAGGTCTTTGTCGTGCTACTCTTTGCATTTCCAGCAGCTTGTCCCACAGAGTTCTTAGCATTTGCCATCTCAGATGTCAATATTGACTTCTTTATCTGGCATAACCAAGAACAGAAAATATGTATGTTTGTGTGTGTGTATATATAAGGAAGACAGAAGGGGAAAAAGTTATCATGAAATGATTTCTGTTTCAAAACTGCTACATTATAGGATCCTCTTTATCTAACTCGCAATCAAAGATAACATTATTAATTTATATCGGAAACAACAAAATACATAATTGAAAACCTACACACATGTAGACATGTATGCTGTCATAAGTATATGTCAAGACATGCATGCCTATTGGATGGGAAGATTTTGGGGCAAAACTCACCGCCGCAAGGCGCTCCTTGTGGATATCGTTTGTTACCTGCAAATTCACAATGCAAAATCAACAAAGAGAAAAGGATGGAAAGAAAAGTTTGCACCAAATAGTGACTCGTGCCAGACCACAACTCCATAAGTCAGTGAACTCAAGTGAAAATGCTTACTTGTTTTCTGTAGCTCTTAATCTCATCACCACAGAACCCTGGTAGTGTCATATTCCAGTTTCTGTCTGCACAAAAAACATAGAAAAAACTTAGGATTTAGCATCGGATACGAAACAAATGACAACGCAAGCCTTGGATGGCTAATCCAGCAGAACTAACCAAGATGTAGAAGTATGTCTTTCGCTTCCAATGTATCTGATTTTCGATGCTTGGCCAATGAGCAACCAAATGTTGTGACCTGCACCAAGAAAAAAAATACAAATAAATTTGGAATGGCTTTGCAAAAAGAACAAGAAAACAGCTTGACAAAATGAAGATCACTAAAAGAGTGTAGAGTATAATACTCTCAGACAAAAAAGTTCAGACCATTGAAACCCAAGCTCCGAGTAACAAAACTAATCTGAATATATTACCATCAAAATTGTAGTTGAATTTTTTTTATGAATTTTGTTCAACAATTCAAGGAGAAGAGAACCTTGAGCACCTGTGCAATGTACATGGCTTTAATAAATTCAGGCAACACCTTGAAGTTCACTAATCAATTGCAATTCTTTCAATCTCCAAATGGACTATTTTAGTATTTTCTTGCAAACACAATTATTTTCCTAATATTCAGATGATGAATTTGTTTACTGCCCTTCAAAAGAAATGAATTTTCGAGATTTGTATGGTGAATCTGAATCCCATTCATTTGATCAATCAACCTACTGTTTTGGTGAATGAGCACAGCTTAGCTCCTATAAAGTAATATTTAGTGAAGAAAATTCCGCTTATGCATTCCCATGCAGTCTTAAAAAAATTGGAACAAATCAAGATTACGATCAAACAAAATCATCTATTTATAAAGCAGAATAGTCCTTGGGGGGGGGGGGTAAGTTCAACTACTCACAGACACAAGAAATTCATCTGCTATATCTGCTAGAATCTCTACAACTTCAGGATTGAACTTCTCTGATGGATCAATCTGTACAGGAAGCAGGAAAACT
>Ga0307515_10010429_pt1 | contig 17802 bp, 2 predicted proteins | sample 17_EM_MG_FD_194513 | JGI IMG/M metagenome (GOLD analysis project Ga0307515, IMG submission 194513) | Populus trichocarpa ectomycorrhiza microbial communities from riparian zone in the Pacific Northwest, United States - 17_EM | ecosystem: Host-associated > Plants > Roots > Unclassified | place... | reverse complement strand
AGATTGAAGGCCCTTATCCAGCGGGGGATTATCTACAGCTTTAAAATTCTTAAATAGAAAGGTCTCGCCTTCTCTCTATGCTTTATAGGTTATATTAACGGAACGGCTAATATAAATTTTAAAACTACTAAGCTAGTATTAGCCTAAGAAGTAACTAAGATAACTAAGAACTAACCCATTCCTCTTATAATTAGTTTTAGTATAGGAGGATTTAGGGTTTAATATCGTGGTTTCCTCTAAGTCATTAGGGCTAATAGGTTAGTTAGGGTATTTAGGGTTTAAATATCTCTATATAGCTTTCTCTAAGTTACTAGGGCTAATAGGTGTGTTATAAGATATTATATTATGCTATTAGTGTTTAATATAAAGCGACTAAGCTTATAGTAAAATGACGGCAATGTTCGTGACATATTCTATAAGAGAGTGTCCCTATTTATATTAGTGGAGGTTACTAAAGCGTTACCACAATAGCTTACTAAAAAGAATAGATATATATTAATAAATGCAAAGTAAATACTAGAATATAGTATAAGAATAACTATAGCGTATAAGAGCTATAATACTTTTAATCTTTTATATTTTCTTACTATCCAGGTAAAAGTAGTAAGAGTTATACCTAATAATATATTTACTAAGAGACTATCTAAAAAAGCTAACAAACGCCTTATTGTCCAGTATTATAAAAAAAATACTAATACAAAGCTAGAAATCAGGAGTAGAAAGGCAAGTATAGTAATGCTGGTAACAATTAGGAAATCCTTATTAAAAATAGTTTTTAGAATATTTATATAGAATCTCTATAAAAATAGAGCCTAATTTTTAGTTAGTAATTTACTTTAAAAGGCTATACGTATAAACCTTAATAGCTAGTCCAGTATACTAGGACAGCTCTAATAATATATATAACAACTTAGCCAAAATAAAAGAGATGTTTTTAAGCTAGTAATAAAGGGAGACTCTAAAAATAGTTTGGAGAGGGAGGAAGTAAAAAATTATTTAAAAGCGGAAAAAATACTGTAAGGTAGTTAGTAAACAAAGCTATAAAAGCACTACTTAACTAAAAATAAGTAAACAAATAAACTGAGCGCCAATAAATGCTATAACAGGAAGTTTATACATTATTTTAAAAAGCAGAGGTATCCTACTAATAAAGAAATTAACCGAAGTAAAAAAGGGTAAGAAGGCAATAAGGTGATAAGGTAATAGCGTAATAGGGTAGTAGGGTAATAGGGCGGCTACAAGGCTAAGTTATAGCCTAATTCCCTCCAACCACCTTTATAGAATATTGTGCCCCTTAATAGTAATCTCTTAGCGATCCTTTAGAAATCTTTTAGGACTCCTCTAAGACTCCTATATAACTTATATAGGACTCCTCTAAAACTTCTATAGCGCCTTAGGAAACTAGCCTCCTTAAGCTAAAAAAAGATAATAAGAGTGGCTAGGGTCTTAAGATTAGTTTTAACAGCTATATTTATAGTGCCGCCTTCTTTTATATGCGCCTTCTTAGGCCTTAATATCTCTAAGTACCTCTTTTATTAAGGCATAGGCTTACTTAGCACGCTTTTTATTTCTAGTACTCCCGCCCTAGCGGCTTATAATTCTTTATTTAATAAGCTTAGCCCCTATAGCCTATACGTAATATACTAATATAACGCGTATTATTTAGATTCTCGCTCTTATTCCTTTTAATCTTTCCCTATTTTATAGTCTTACCGATAATAAGCCCTAGTTTTACCTTCCTTAGTATCCGCACAATAACTCCTTTAGTATTATAATTCCTCCTAATTATAGGCAGCCTTTTTACTTAGTAATAAAGCTTAATAAAGTCCGCGACCTTAGAGATCTGCGCTAATTCCCCTACGGCACCCAGTAGCCTCCTACGTAAATAATAAGTATCTATTATTAACTACAGTAGAGACAGTTTAAAGCCTTTAGTCCCCTATATAGCAGGAACTATAAATATCTTTTTTATACTATATAGAACACGTATTTAGAGGTGTAAGAATTATAAGTAATAAAACCTATTTAATCTCTATCTACTAAAACTTAGGAATCTAGTATAACCTTATATATCGCAATACCTCTAATACAAAAACGCGGTTACTCTGCAATCCCTAAACCTTACTAAAGTGAGCAAAATATTAGGTATTATTGGACTAAGAATAATATATAAGCTATGGATTATATATTATCCCTTAAAAAGGGAAGGGAGCCTTTAAAGAAATTTCCGTATCTATTTTGCACCTACTATTTTAGTAAGTTATATAATATCTAGAAACATATAAGGAAGTTCCATAAAGAAAAGAGTTAACTAGATAAATACTGCTATATATATAAATAAGAGTTTTAAAGACTATTAAGTTTTACCTAGCATATAAATATTTATAAATTTAAGGCAACGCCCTCTAGTTCTTAAGCAGAGTTTAAGTAATTAGTATTATAGCTATACAGAGAGCTGTTTAGGCGTACGTTAAGTATAGTACCTTTAAGTTCTCTAATGGAACTAGTGTAGCTACCTAATTAGAACACGTTTAATGCTATACCCTTTAATTGTAATTAGGACATATTTAATGCTACGCCCTTTAATAATTTACCGGAGCTAATACAGCTGCTATCCTCCTAGGGCAATTTAAGCTCGTTAAGTGCGGTAGCTATTAATTCTTTAGCGGAGCAAGTACGGTTATTTTATTGGAACACGTTTAATGCCACTCCCTTTAACAATTTATAAGAGCTAATATAGTAACCGCCCCTATAGGATAACTAGAACACTTTAAATGCAATAGGGTAAGTATAGTTATTTCGCTGGAATACGTTTAATGCTACATCCTTTAATAATTTACTAGAACTAATATAGCTGCTATCTTTCTAGGACGATTTAAACCTATTAAATACGGCACCCTCTAATTCTCCGGTAGAAGTATAGTTATTTTATTAAAATACGTTTAACGCGATACCCTTTAACCTTCTATTAAAGTTAATATAGTAGTTATTCTCCCTAGAGGGTCCTAGTATAATAAATACATTACTCTCTAATTTAGACTTAAATATTATAGACCTGGTATAAGCCTTTTAAAATCCCCGCTATAGCCTAGCACTAACTAAAGCATATTAGCGTAATTTATAGAACCGCCTCCTAAGCTCGCTAAATTGCCCCCCTTTTAAACTAAATCTACTTTTAATTATACGCTACTAGTTCTCGTCTAGGCTTAAAGCAATATTTAATACTTTAGTAGAGGGATATATAGGAGAATCTGTAGCTAGCTATAAGTAATAATCTTTATTCCTTTTACGTACTATTTAATATAGTTACCGCTTCTAAACTATATATTTACCACTTCTAGAGCAATTATTTCTAAACTGCTTTAGAATCTTATTACTAGTTTAATTATCTAGTACTCCGCGCTTAGGATACCTAGTCTATATATATAAAACTATAATTACGTACACTAGGGAAAGTAGTTCATTTTTAAGGAAAGGTCTTAACTGTAATAGCTAGTAATAGCAAATAAAGCTAGAGGAAGTTTAGTAAATGCGAAAATGTTTATAGGGTTTAAGAGTATACATATATTACCTCTATTAGCCTTAATATCTACCATTTTTCTAGTAGGTACTTTATAAAAATATATATTAACCTGGAATATCTATATAACATTTTAATCTCCTCCTAAATAATAGTATATAGCCCCTATAAGATCTTTAGTAGAAGCTATTTTTTCCCATTTATAATTACGCCCTAACTCTTTATAGGTTGGAGTAGGTTTAGATAAAAGGCAGGCGGCAATATAAAAGCTATTATCTTAAGCTAAGAAAAGTATTGTTTTAATAGCCTAGAGTGTTAGTGACTTAGTCAATTAAGGCACGAGCACGGCAAGAGGGACGCGTAAGCCTGTATAATTAGTAGTTTATAAACGAGGATCTAAAGCTAGAGAAAGGAAAGGAGAAGAAGAGCAGCGCCGGTCGAAGTAGGGTTCTTTTATACGGTCCTCTAGTCACGTGACCGCGAAGTTCTGCTAAGTTCTGCCAACTAAGTTCTGCCAAGTTCTGCCAGTGCCGTAACATTACCCCCCCCTCCGTAAAAGCCTGCCCTTAGGCTTTATAGTCCGTATTATACTTATAGGGCGTTCTTATCTTTATATTCTTCCGGTAGCTTATTGTCTTCGCTATATTAGCACTCTATCCACTTATCTAGGTACTTTAGGGGTCCTAGTTTATTAGGGTAGCGGTTATAGAATTCTTAAAGCTTATAGGGACTGCTAATAAAGTTCTATATAGGGTACCAGGTAGGATTTAAGTTATAGCCTTTCCAACTAACGCGGTACTTTAGCGTTTTCCTTACTAGTTTATAGGCTAGTACTTCTTTAATTTCCTATTTGTTATCACCATTGACTTAAATCAGTAGGGGAGGTTCGTTCTTTTGTCTAGGCAATAGGTTGTTTATAGCTTTCCGTAGCTTATCTAGCGAGAAAATGGGGTAAACCTTAATTAAATCCGGGAGCTTTACTTTATATAAGTTACCTATCTTCTTAAGGACCTTATACGGTCCCGCTATCTAATAGTTTAGTTTATAGCTAGGCCGTTCTGTTTTCTAGTTCTTTGTTATAACCTAGACTATATCGCCTATAGTAAAGTTAGGTTCGCGCCTATACTTATTTACCTGCTATTCTATTAATTTCTAGGCCTTTTCTAGATTTATACGGGCTACCGTCTAGGCTTCTTCTAAGCGCTTAGCGTACTGCTAGGCTTTCTTATAAGACAGTTTCTTGTGTACGGTCCGTGGTCCTTCTAGTCTATCCCAGTTAAAGCTTATTTGGGGTAAATACCCTATTTCTAGTTAGATAGGTGCAAATCCCGTAAAGTTATAGGGTAGGGTTACCTGGGCGTAGTCTATTAGGGGTAGCAGTTCGCCCTAGTTGTCTTAAAAGTAGTTAATAAAAGGCCGGAGTCTCTAATCTAAATATTAATTTATAATCTCCGTCTGGCCGTCTATCTAGGGGTAGTATATTATAGAGAGCTTTAACCTAATACCTAGGATTTAAGTAAACTCGTTCTAGAAGGCTAATATAAATTACGGGCCGTAATTGGATATAATAGTATCTGGTGGTCCGTAAATATAGTAGATATAGTAGATATACAGTTAGGCCGCCTCCTTAGTATTAATATTCTTATAATAGGGAATTAAGAACGGGCGCTTGCTAAAATGGTTAACTAGAATTATAACCATATTATATCCGTCGCGGTCTATAGGTAGCTTATAGAAGTCTATAGAGATATGCTGCTAGGGGCAGTTGGGTATTAGGAGAGGTTTTAATAGTCCTAGGGTCTTATCTTATGGAATTATAGATCTACGGTAGCTGTTACAGTTCCGTATATAATGGTTAATATCTATAACTATTCCGGGCCAGTAGTAGCGGTCACTAATAATCTTACGGGTTTTATTTTTTCTAGAGTGGGCCGTAGAGACTTAGGTATGAGCTTTGGCAATAAGCTAGGTCCGTAAGTTCTGTTTTTTAGCTACTATTAGCCGTTCCTAGTGCTTAAGTAGTCCGTTTTTAAGGGACTATAGGCTAGTAACGTTCTTTACCTTTTTACGGTATTCTTATAGAGAGGGGGTTATTTAGTTGGCCTATAGTAGTTTATTAATAAGGTTAAGTTTAAAGGAGTTAATAGGATATATCTCGGCGCCTAAGGAGTCCGTGTTTAGTTCTGCCTATATCTAGGGGTTAAGGTATTCTAGTTATAGTAGCGTCTAGGTCTATAGTAAGATCTTTATAGCCGTCTAGTTATTTAGGTCTTACTTGCGCCTTATAAGAGCGTCCGCACGGTTTATAGCACCTAGTCTATATATAATTAAGAAGTTAAACTAAAATAGGGTATCCGCCTAGCGTGCCTACCGGGCTATAAGGGCCTTAGTTGTTATAAAGTATTCTAGGGCCTTATAATTTAAAACTACCTTAATCGGCTTAGGGGTCCCCTTTAGCTATATACGCTAGTGCTAAAAGCTAGAGATAATAGCCAGTATTTCTTTGTTATGGATATAGTAATTTAGCTTAGCATCTATTATAGTCTTTAAATAGTATATAATAGGGTACTACTCTCCGTCCGGTTACTTCTGGGAAAAAATACTAGCTATTGCGCCGTCTAAGGCATTAGTTTCTAGTATTAAGGGCCGTTTTGGGTTAAAATAGGCAAATAGGGGAGCCGATACCAGCCGTTTCTTAAGCTTATTAAAGGCCTACCTATATATGGCGTTAAAGTAGAAGGGCTGGTCTTTTCTAGTAAGACGGTTAAGAGGCTAGGTAATTTTACTGTAGTTCTTAATAAAGCGTCGGTAGAAGTTACAAAACCCTAAAAAGGATTATACCCCCTTTACGGTCCGTGGGGGTGCTTACTAGTTAATTACGGCCGTCTTCTCTAGGTTAGTTTTAATTCCGTCTATACTAATAATAAAACCTAGGTACTTTATACGCTTAATACTAAACTCTAACTTTTTAATATTAACCTAGAGGCCAGCCTTGCGGAGCCGTTATAGGACTTTATAGACGTGCTCCTCGTATTCTAGCTCGTTCTTAAAGTAAATTATAATATTATCTAAATAGGCCGTATAGAAATCGTTAAAGTAGTTAAAAAGTATATTATTTATGTACCGCTAGTACCTAGCTAGTCCGTTAGTTAGTCTAAAAGGAAGTACTTTATATTTATACGTTCTGTAACGGGTCTAAAATGTAATAAGATCTTTAGACCTGGGGTTTATCCTAATTTAGTAAAAGGCCTAGCGGATATTAAGCTTTATAAAGACTTTAGCTCTATTTATTTAGGCTAGAATCTTATTAAGTAGGGGTAGTGGATAGCGGTCCTTACGGGTTATATTATTTAGCTTATAGTAGTTAATGTAGAAGCGGAGTCCTTTATTTAGCTTTTTAATAAAGAGAATAGGCGAGGTAAAAGGGGCTTAGCTAGGCTTAATAAAGCCCTTATTTAGGTTATTAATAAGATACTGCTTTATAGCCTGCAATTCGGTAATAGACTGCTTATAAAGGGGGCTAAAGCTAAGGGTATTTTTTTTACCCTACTTAATCTTAATCTTATAGTTATATGGTTAGTAAGGTAAAAGTATATCGGATACTACTTTAGAGAATACGTCCTTAAATTTCTAGTGTTAATAGGGCAGCTTTTATTCTACTAGTTCCTTATCTATAAGCTCGCTTTCTTATCCACTAAGCTTACTTCCCTTTTCCTTAATTATTTAATTAATTTCGTATAAGCTCGTTATAAAGGTAACGGTATTAAGCTAAACTAAGTTCTAGTAGAATCCTACGGCACTAATATAGCAGACATTAACTGGTGGGAGGTCCGCTAGTTTCCTTATAGCCATTTTCCGGACCGTATTTTACGGTTTAGGGTTTATAATCTTTCTTAGCTCCTATTCTATCTTCTATAGGTTATCCCTCTAATCTATTAGTTTAGTATAACGTCTAATATTCCTTACTGTTTTTTGTAGCTATATAGGGCCTAAGCTCTCTATAGGGGGCTTTTTTAGGTTACTATTAACTTCCTAGGTTTTTAATGCGGGTAGCGTAATATAGGTAGTCTAGGGGCAATATAGTATACGGATCCGTTGTAAATTAAGCTATATATCTTTCTTAAAGGCCTAGTCCCTACGCATAGCATCAGCCTAGTAAATAGTATTAATCTAGGGCCGTATAAGGTTTTCCATTATAATACTGATTTCTTTTATAAAGGAAGGGGTTAGGGGTAAGGTTTTGGGCCAGATAAGCCGTCTACTCTATATATTAAGCTGTAAGCCTAAATAGGCTAGCTATTTTCGCCTTAAGATTATATTATAGCTACCTAGGTCCGTAATAAGGAAGGGGGCGTTATACTACCTTTGTCTGTCAATACGGAGGTAAATCCGCAAGATAGTTGTAATGGGTAGTCCTATCCACCCATTATACCCACGGATAGGAATTAGTTTAGGTAGTTCTTTAATAGGTGCATTTAGAAAGTTAGCTAGCTTTACGGCATACTGGGTATCTATTAAGGCAAAGGTATTTACTCTAGAGTTAGCTAAAGCAGAGGTTAAAACTTGGTATTTATTGCGGAATAAAGTATAAGGGATAGTATAGCTTCTTCTACTAACTAGCCAACCTAGATTAACATCTAATATATTAATCCCTTTTAACCCTAGAGAGGAGTCTTCCTCTAGGGTTCCTCTTTTTCTAACTCTACGCTATCCTCCTAGATTAATAGGACCTTGTCCGCTTTTGCGTTTATCGGATAATCCTTTATATAGTAGCCTTTTTAACTATAAGAGAAGCAAGCTCCTTAATTACTAAGGGCCTATATATAGGGGTTGCTATATATAGGCCGAGCATTTGCCGGACCCGTGGTAGGGCTAGCTATATGGCTAGCTGCTAAATTAGCGGCGGGCTATATAGGTAGTACTATAGGGGTTACTAATTGTGCCGGGGCATTACGGACTATTCTTATATTGCCTATAGTCTAATTTAAAGGGTTTCTAGCTTTATACCGTTCGGCGCATACCTTAATTTAGCGGAGGCCTTAGTTAATAGCTAAGCACTAGTCTATAAGTTCCTTTAGCGTCTATATAGTAGTAAAAACTAGTAGTATAGCTCGCTATAAGTCTAGGGTAAGCTTATTAAATAGGTCTAGCATTAGATCTTCCTAGGGAATTTAAGCCTGGCCGGCTAGGTGTAGAAAGCGGGTCTAAAAGGCTAAGAAGGTCTCCGTCGTTTTTATGTTTAGGCTTTTATAATTAAGTTAGGCGTTCTATACTTTAAAGGGGTCCTTATAGATAGAAGACAGGTGTATAATTATCTCTTCTCCAGAGAGGAAGGGATCTACTAAGTCCTGTATATATTGAGGACATAGGTATATCTATGCGTCCCCGCCGGTACGGCCGAAGACGTAGGCTATTTTAGCCTAAGTAGTAGGGAAGTGGTCCGTATTAACTTTAAGCTTATTCTGCAATTAAAGCTTCTAATTATTAAATATAGGGTTGGTTCCGTTTATAAGCAATAGGGGGTCTATAACCTTCGCGGACCGTAACAATACTAATGCTATACATTGGGCTAGGGCCTTAAGGACCGTAGCAAGTCTCTAGGTATCCGATAACTCTTTACTAGGTATAAGGGGTTCTCTAGCTTTAAGCAGCTCTTAAAGTTATTTAATTTCGGCATTGGCTGCTATAAGCTCCACCTAGGAGTTTAAGTCAGTTGCTATTTTACTATTGGAGGTATTTAAGGGTCCTACGGCTGCTTTGCCGGCCGCTGTGGTTCTTGGCATAGTAATACGGTTATTAGGGTAACTTCTGGTAGGATTCTTGCAGGGGTTCTAGTCTATACGTGTTCTGTAGATCTTATTATTCTTTTTTAGTCTTCTAGTTTTAATAATAGTCTTTAGGTCTGCTTCTATATTCTATTCTTATTTGTGGTCCGTAGATATTTTTTAAGTTCCTTCTTAGGAAGAAGAGTAGACGAGCTTTAGATAATGTTAGCGACTTAGTTAATTAAGGCACGAGCACAGCAAGAGGGACGCGCAAGCCTATACGATTGGTAGTCTATAAACGAGGATCTAAAGCTAGAGAAAGGAAAGGAGAAGAAGAGCAGCGCCGGTCGAAGTAGGGTTCTTTTATACGGTCCTCTAGTCACGTGACCGCGAAGTTCTGCCAAGTTCTGCTAGTGCCGTAATATAGAGGGATATTAGTCTTACTTATAAACTTTAGAAATAGCTTACCTTATTTAAAATAATCTCCCTTTTAATAAAGCTTAATGACTTTAATAACTCTACTAAAGGGGGCTTAATACTTATAGCTCTTTTAAGAATAAGAAACCTATCTTCTGTAAAAGCTTATAAAGCCTTACTAAGATCTTCTTTCGTAAAGAGCCCTTACCTACTGCGTTTAACGACTTTAATATCCATATACTTATTACTTAGTTATTCTGCCGTTGGTTTAAGGTTATTATTATTTTATTATTTAAAATTTTAAGCCGCGCGGGGTAGGTTTGGCGGGGCATAGCTATAATCTAAAGTCTTTAGTATACGTAATACTTTACCTAGTAAGATTAATAAATGTTATCGCATATTAACTTTAATAACTAACTATTAATATCTAATATCTCTAGCTTAAATATATGTAAGCTTATTTTGTTAACTCTTTAGGTAACACTTACTAGATCTAACTGCTTTAGGCTAAGATTAAAGAAGACTTAAGCTTAAGCTTAAGCTAAAATAACATCCTTAGGGAAGTGTTTAAATTCTTATATACCGCGAAATACTAGTAGTAAAATTTAAAGGAGCGTGCTAGTTATAAAGCAAGGGCTATAAAATTGGTGCCTTAATTAGACTGGGGGTAACTAGAGGTTTAGTAAGTATTAGACTCTTAGTTTAAAAATAAGGAAGGTTAGGTTTAAAGGGAAAATAACCTTGTTTAGGTGCTAACGTCTATCCTCTAAAACGATAAGTAGATTTTAGAGATGGAGGTTTTGGGGATTGCTGTGGGATTGCTAGGGGATTCCTATAGGAGTCCTATAAAAGTCCTAGAGGAGTTTTATAGGAGTCCTATAAGAGTCTTATAAGGTTATTATAGGGCTATAATAGGATTACCAAGAGATTATTAAGGGATTGCGAGGAGTTAATATAAAAGGTAAATTTCTAAAGGTTTAGACTTATAAAATATACCCTAATATAAGAATGTCTAGCTAGTTTAAACAGTTTCCTTATAATACCTTTTAGCTAAATTATATCCTTTACTCTATTTATAATTTTAATTAATAGTCCGCTGTATGTTTTAATAAGCTAACCGCCTAATCTTTTTAGCTACTTTAAAGCTTACGGCAGTTTCTATCCGGGTAGTTATCTCTAAATTACGCCGTAAGTAATAACTCTAGATTAGATTAGAAGGTCTCTATGCTTATATCCCTATAATATTAGAAGGACATAGTTTGCAGGTCTCTTAGTATTTTAGGCACTACGTTTTTACTCTATTAATAAAATAGCCGTATTTAAGCGTTATTTAAATATAGTCGCATATTTTATAAGGTAATAATAATAATTTTCCGTCTAGGTAAAGTATAGGTAATGTATGGATTCTAATATTAGAGCTATTCTAGAATTTATAGTATATATATACTACTTAATACGCGGCCAAGATAGGAGATAATAAAGAAGATGCGTTATAGGAATATATACTATTAGAGTCCTTACTTCTAGGACTAGGTATATAGCCCCTTATCTACCCTAGCTACCTAAGTTTATTAATTTTCGCCCTATATGCACGTTAAGACATATTTATTCTATACTATTATAATAGCAACTAGCAAACCTATCTTATAAATAATACTCCCTTTCTCCTATATAATTGGAAATTATATAACCGTAGACTAATATAAAAGGATACTAAGCTCTAATCTCTATGCTATAATTCCTAGTATAATCTAATAATTAGTCTATAGGAGTTAAACCTTATTAGCCCGCACTAAGTATATTTACCCTTTCTTTACTTTATAGCAATCTTTAGAGTCCTTTTAATCTTTATATACTTCCTAAACTATTTCTCCTACCGCTCTTTTTTAAGTCACGTTCTCCCTATATAGAGAGAAAGCCAGTTAGCGATGTTTAAAGCGCCTATTTTAGGGCGTCTTTATAAGGCGGAGGTCTCTAAGGCAAAATAAATAGCACTTATTGCCACTACCGTATACTTTTCCTCCCCTATATAGTAATATTAGAGACTATACTATGCCAAATTTCTAGGAGATATACTAATAAGCTTTAAAAACCTTTTTAGATAAGAAATTAAAAATCCGGATAGAATCGTACTTATTATAGATAATGCTTTAAAAAATAATAAACATAAGATAGTCTATAACGCACTTAAAAGTATATATCCGCCTATAGAGAATGCTAAGTCTATAATTATCAGTATTGCGATCTTATCCCTACTGAAAGGTTCTAATTAAAGCGGGTAGTTCTAGCCGGAAAGTAAATATTATTAAGTGTTACGGTAATTATAAGGCTTTATTAATACTGGCGTAGATATTAATAAACTATAGAAGGAAGTCCTAAACCTAAAGCAAGATAAGAGTAAAGAAGCTATATTACTCTATATAAAATATACTAATTTAGCTAAGTTAAAGTATAATACCTTACCCCCTTAAATCTTAGGATTAATTTTAAACTTTTTACCTTAATAATAGGTGGCTCTATAAATCTGGGCCTTACTATATACTTTAAACGCTAGCACTATACCTAAAATACTAGGGGTATAGGTACGCTAAAGCCTTTACGTACTAGTTCGAAGCGATTTTAATTCTTAACAGCATTCCGCTTAGCGTTTCTTTTATAGTAGGTAGTAAAACTTTCTATACTAAATATAGGTTTAAGATAAAGGAGGAAGTCCCTATACTAGAATATTAAAATTATCTAAAAATCTTTCTTTATATATGTATTTTCTAACTATTTATATAGCGTATCCTAGCAAATAAAAGGGAGTTTACTAATAATATAAGATATATAGTAGATAGTATAGAATAACAGAAGGAATTTAAAGACTTTAAGGTAGGTTTCTCTCCTATCTAGACTATTTTTTAAATTAACTGTAAATAGGACCAAGTCCAGATTAAGCTTAGATCTCTACTACTAGGCCACCTCTAAAATTTCCCTAAAGGATAGAATAATATTATAGAGGAAGAAATAAGGGCTATAGAATATAGAATTATCCAAAATAGAAACTAAAATAGGCGGTATATAAAAGGATAGTATATAGAGGATAAATGTAAGTCACATAATAGGATTATTTAATTTTGCATAAAAGCTATCTATAAGGGAACTTTAAAAAAAATCCTAGTTAGGGAATAGGCGAATATAATATAATACTGCTAGAGTAGTATATAAGTATTAGAATCGTTATCTTTATCCCTCTTTATAATACTAAGAGAGTAGTTAGATATATACTCTAGTATAGTAGGATACCCTAACTATATTAAAGCTAAATTCTATTATACTATAATAGGATAGTTATGGCGGAGTTTAGCGGAGAATCTAGATAAGATAACAATTTATAAATATATTTAGCTTAAGTTTAGGGCTAAGTTATTATAAAAGAGCTCTTGCTAAGTAGGCTAGCGTACGCTATTTGCTAAGCCTAGGCCTTCTATAGTACTAAGCGTTAGTTAGTTAATCTATTTAGGGGCTTAGCTATTAAATTTTACTATACTAAAAATACACTATATATAATCAAAAAATTATATAAAAAGAACTACACTTTCTTTACTAATTCTAGTATTAAAACAGGAAATTATAAAGGCGCTTAAAAATATCTATAGGAAGCAGAATATAGTGCTTAAGAGGGTAATCCTGTTTAACTTAGCCTTTTACTACTAGTTGTATAAAAGGCGGTTATAGAACTAATTCTAATATAGTAGGTAAAAGTAGGCATATAGGATTAAGCCTAGTTTTATACGCGTATATATATAGTATTTAGTATATATTATACTAGGTTAATAGACGCCATGCTAACTACGGTAAAAGACTATATATTAAAAAACTTCTTTAATTCTACCGCTACTATAATTATAGACGCCTTAATTTTTCTTCTTTACTAGATATAAAGCCGACTTTTTTATAGAGGCCAATACTTGCTAGTTATATAGAGTGGGGCGTAAGCTAGGCTAAGCCGACGCCGCCTAAATTATTTTTACGTTAATCTCTTATTAGGCACTAATGCCTTAAGCACTTATATGCCTATTAGACTATAACTTATTTATATTTTTAAATACTTTCCGCTCTACTTTATTTAAGTATATAATCCACCTCTTTTATACCTTTTTAATCTCTTTATCGCGCAGAAGCTGTATACTTACTATTACCCGCACTAATTCTTCCTTAGCTAATAGAATAGGCTGCTAAATCTATTGCGTAAGATATAGCCTTTATTTACTTCCTAACTAGTATATTTCCTACCAGAACCTCTTAGGGCCCATTTTAATAATAACTTTAACACCTTTACCCACGATCCTTAGGTCGCTGTTTCCCCCTACTTTAGGTCCTTTTTAATAGCGCGAACCTATATAGAGAACGTATACTACTCCTAGATAGAGCTTAGCTTTATCTAAATTTATACTATTTATCTACCGGTAATATATTCCCTCTTAGAGTTATACCTTTATATAATTTATTATATCCGGAAAGGTCTATTAAAGCCAAACCTAATTAAATAAACTTTAAGCTAACTTAGGATTTGTATATAGGTTAGGGAGGGAGAAAAGCTAGACTATATATTATTCTATATATTCAATACGGTAGATTACAATTAAACAATAACATTTAGAGGCGTATTTATTAGGATCTCTAATCCTAAAGCACCTAAAGGCACTAAACTACTTAAAGACATTATATAAGATAAATCGCATTCTATTCCTACTAGGTATAGGGTTAAGGTAATAGATAGCTAGGTAAAGATAATACCTAAGTCCGCTAAAGCTTAAATAAGTTGTGTATTAAAACCGCCTCTTAATAACCAACCTAAAGGGTAATAGAGATATCCATATTTTCTCCCTTAGGAATTAGCGTAGTTAAATATTCTGTTATTAAAAGTCCTAGTCTTTTTTCTTTTTCCCATTAATTACTAGTCTGGACTGCCTTAGAAAAAAAGTCGCCTAAAAGGGGGATATAATTAGTAGGCGCGTTTATAAATGCGTATTAAATTTCTATAGTATATATTGTTAGCACAGCCTTTAATGCAACGAAGGTAAATCCTACTTACGTCTATATACAGGCTTATTAATACGCCTCCGTTTCCTTAACCGATTTAATACTATAGGTTTTTCCCTATCTTCTATAGCGGCTAGTAGCCGTCAGCTTTATACTTAAAAGTTCTTGCTAAAATAGACCTTGCCTTTTAAGAACTTATAATATTTTTAGGATTCTTATAATAGCTCTTTAGTTCCTAAACTATTTAGTATATAATATACATCGGATAGCTACACCTAAATATCCTCTAGGTTAATCCACTTAACTATAAAGTTAAACATATCCTTTAATATCAAATTTGCCGTCTATACGGTAGGGTTGAAGGCCGCTACCTAGGAAATTATCCCGTTAGGACTTAGGCTATAAATCCGCTCGCACCTTTCTTAGGTCGCCTACTTCCTTATTTAGGTTACGTCTAAATTAATAACTAAATCCTTTAGACCGCTAAAGAAAAGTGCTATATTTTTTGCAAATATCCCTTAATTCTTTAAGTTCAAACTAGTAATAGTGTCTTTTCTATTCTCTTATGCCTAGTTTAACCGCTATTTGCCCTCCTTATAAGCCAACTCTATACGTCTTTTTTTAAGTGCTTTAATCTCCACCAGGAGCTTTTCCATAGCTTTAAAAAGCTTTATACCTAAATCCTTAATTATCTAATAGTTACTTTTTATAGGATGCATACAAAAGCGCAGGACACTTTTAACAACCCGTTTAAGCTTCTTAGCAAGGTCTACAAGTTATAAGATAAATTTAGTAGTTGCTATATTAGGGGTTAATCCAAACGTCATAAACTAGGCTAGGAAAAGGAGTAGTTCTAAATATCTCTCTAAGGACGATTAGGGGCGGGGGCTGTTAAGAACATTATTATCTTATACATATCTACAAGCTTTTATTGTAGTTAGGTAACTAGGGTAGCCGAGGGGCAATATACCTAAGTTTTATAAGCTGGGGTGCAATATATCTATTTACCCCTTTCTTGCCATTTAGCGACCCCAAGTCAGGTTAAGACCTTTACTGATCTTTACCACCTATAGCATATAGCAGGAACTTCTTCGTATATAAAAATAAAAATATAGAGCAAGTGGCGTCTTCCCGTGTTTATACGGTCTAGTAATTTGGATTTAGGCTGCCTTTACGCGCAACTTTACATTTTATATCGTTTACAGCCCAGCTTAAGTCTATATACGCTCTCGTTGCTCTAATAAGAATTGTTATATAGCTCGGCCTTATAGACATGCATGCATAGCCTCTACTTAGTATTTCACCAACTAATGTATAAATAGACTATTAAAGGCCTCTAAGGACCTCTAAAGACTTTTAAAGACCTTTAAAGACCTCTAAAGGCTAGCAACTATAATACACCCGCTAAAGATAAGCAGCACATAACCTACCCCTTCTATATTATTAATAATCTAACTACTACTCTTAGATACCTATTCTTATAATAAATACGTCCAATATAGGCAAAACTTCAATCTATTGGGTTCCAATAGTAGGGGAAACTATCTTTAAGAAAGAGAAAAGAGGAAAGGTCTTCTATATAGGATAGAAAGAAGAAAATTTAAGAGAGGTAAAGGTAAGTAATTACCTATATATTAGGTAAGTAGGTCCCTAATATCTTAAAGATTTATAAAATTATCGCCATTGTGTATATTATGCCCGATATTTACTAGCTTGCGGTTCCTATACATAATTTGTTTAATTAGCTTTTTTTAGGCAAACCTAGCTACCGTAATAGTAGAGTAATTCTAGCGGAATTTAAGTATAAGGGAGCATTAACGAGGTCTAGAGCCTATTCCAGCAATATAGCGTTTATGGAAGGTAGAAAGGAAGCTTTAGAGCAATTAGAGATATATATACAAGAGCTTAATAAAGCTACTTAGGCTACCGCGCCTCCTTTTACATTTAGATTTATATATTAGGCTAGGCCAATGCTTATAGCAGCTATAGTACTTCCGTATAAGCAATAGTGTCTTCTATAGTTATAGGCCTGCATTTTAATAAATATAACTAGATAACCTAAGGTGCCTACTGCCCTCCTAAAACCGTAATTGCGGGTAACCAGTATATAAATAGCTTTCATTCCCATACGGGGTATAAGTATATATACTTGCTTACTCCTATAATAATAAGGCCTATATAGTAGGCCGTAGCGGGGGCGAATTATTAATAGATCTAGGAATAGGAGAACGGAAGCTATAGGGCATTAGTTCCTATAGGGGAGAGGAAAACATAGCTATAGGCTCTTATAGGGGAGCAAAAGCTATACGGGAGTGCAAGCTGTAAGGAATTAGTTCCTATAGGGCGGTAGAATATATAGGCATTAGCACCTATAGGGGATTTGTTAGAGTAAGGGATTTATTAGCGTAGGGGATTTATTAGAGTAGGGGATTTATTAGTATAGGGGATTTATTAAAGTAGGGGATTTATTAGTATGGGGGATTTATTAGTATAGGGGATTCGTTAAAGTAGGGGACTAAATCCTATAGGGGATTTATTAGAGTAGGGGACTAATTCCTATAGGGCGGCGAAATACGTAGGTAATCGCTCCTATAGGAGATTTATTTAAATAAGGGACTTATTTAAGTAGGGGATTAGTTAAAAGATGGGATTAATTCCCCTATAGCCTCTATTTAGGCGGTATAAAGTGGCTTCTTATAGGCTAGAGAGTGGATTACGCGCTTTATAGAAAAATAAAGCCTATATAGGATAATGGGGTATAGGGACCTAATAATCTGGCGGAAGATTAGGTTATCCACTCTTTTAGGTTTTATTCAGCCTAGGTAACTTACCCAACGCTATTTTATATACATTTCAATCAAGGCTGCTGCCTAGCCTTAGTCGCCTAAATCTCTACAAAACTTTAATTCGTGTGGTAGAAGAATATAGGATAATAAAATATTATTCTATCTACTCTGCTAACACCTCTAGATCCTTCTATGCTTATTAAAAAATCTCTTTTATCTAGGAATAAAGCGCCCTATCTTCCTTCTCCTACTTCCCATCTATTAGGAAAACTACCTTTTACACCTTATT
>Ga0307515_10010428_pt1 | contig 17802 bp, 21 predicted proteins | sample 17_EM_MG_FD_194513 | JGI IMG/M metagenome (GOLD analysis project Ga0307515, IMG submission 194513) | Populus trichocarpa ectomycorrhiza microbial communities from riparian zone in the Pacific Northwest, United States - 17_EM | ecosystem: Host-associated > Plants > Roots > Unclassified | place... | reverse complement strand
AAGAATCCTTACTCACACTCCTCCTGTCCGCTCTCCTCCTGCCCGCACTCCTCCAGTTGCCTGGGCGGGAACTTCCTGCCATCTGTGGCTGCCAGCAAGTCCATCACCGCCTGGTCGCATATCTCCATGGAAAACAGCTCAGATATCTGCACATGCCGGCATCTGCCCGCTTTCCATCCTGTGGCCTTTCCTACCGCCGTCCAGAGAGCATTCTGCTGTCCTTTCAATCGGCTGCAGTGGCGGAGGAGATGCTCCCGGGTCTGTAGCGTTCCTTCACTGCACCACCAGCACTTGTTGTCCTCTCTCTGTCCGAACCTCATTAGGTACGTTCCAGTCAGTGCATGCCCGCTCTTCAGTCTGTAGAACCTTGCACCCAGTGATTTCACGCTTGACATTGGGACAGGTCTCTTGCTCCTGGCCTTGCCCTTCAGCCTATAGCCGTAGAGCTTGGAGCACTTGTCGGCTTCCCAGTCCGCCTTCGCCGCTGTCCTCCCTTCAGTGATCCATCTAGTTCTATTCACGGCCGAGGTGTATATTCAAACATGTACTGTGTAGCCTCAGTCTTCTCGTGCTTTGTTGGCCTGGTGGTCAGCCTCCTCGTTCCCTGGGATGCCCGAACGTCCCGGGACCCAGTGGATCACAACTTCGATGCCGTGGGTGCGAAGGGCCCTGGCATGCTCTTTCATTGCTCCTGCTAGTTGCTGCCCTGTCCCTGGATCCAGGTGCACTGTCTGTCTGATTGCTGCCTGCGAATCACTGAAGATACCCACTGAGGTGACTCAGTGTGATCGTGGCGCCTCCGCTCTTGTGACAGAGTTTCGGAGGGCGACTGCGATTGCCAACAATTCGGTGTGGAACACTTCCATTCATCCTGTGCCGAGGTAGCCGCGGAAGACCGTCCACCCCTCTCTGTTTAAGTAAATTGCAGCAGCTCCCACTCTCCCATCGTCCGTATGAGATCCGTCCGTCCACCACGTCCAGGTGCCCGATTCCGACTTGCCTTCCTTCTCTCTAGCCCATTGCTCGGCGGCTCTCTTGGCCACGGCGTCCTCTTCCAGTATGGTGGTCTTGACCGCTGGCTTCTCCCCCGGGTCTGGCCAGCGCCAGAATATTTTGTTCGAAAGATTCTCTGCTGCCTTTATTAAGAAAGTCTCCAAAGTACGAAACATAAACCATATCCAACTCAATCATCGTAGCCCTGCCATTGCCGTATTCCATCCATCAACCAGATCAAGGCTTATGCAGGCCGATGCAGGCTTTTAAATGACGTGCAGGCCGGGCGGCCGGCCGGGCGGCTTCTGACCCAGGCCGGGCCGGGCCGCCCTTAGCGCAGGCTTTCAGAATGGAGGCCGGGCCGCTTAGGAACACTGTCTTCCAGCGATAAGTCCCGCCTCCCACATCACAGCACATCATGGATGCCACTCGATTGGACGAAGAGAAGGCGGCCCTCATGACCGAGATCGCAGACGCATCGACCGGCCTAGCACTTGATTTTCAAAGCGGAGGTTATCGTAGGCGTGGGCGTGGGCATTGTAGGACGGAAACGCGCTCAGAGCGAAAACGGCAATTCCGGTGGAAATGACAGCTCTGGAGGAGACAATGCTGGAGGAAGCGACGAGAAAGCATGCTACCATTGCGGGATCCCAGGCCATATCAGACCCGATTGTATTCACTACAAACGAAGGAAGGAAACACGAAACAGAGTTCGCAAAGGCACAGCTCCAATCGCCACCACTGGAGATCGAGATCTCATCTGACTATCCGGTCATGCTCTCACCGCCTCCTCCGCTCAAATGACTTGGGTCAGACTCTGAACTCTCACAATGACGTACGGGATCGTCCCGGAGAGCGTGAAAGCCGTCCAAATAGCTTGCCCTCAAGCTGTCGCACTATATGGGTGCGAGCTCTGGTGGGATCCCAAAGTGGTAGGCAGGCGGGATGATCTTCAACTCCTGCTTAATCGACAAGCCAGATCGATTCTGGGCGCGCTACCCATGACACCACAGGGGGCACTGATGAGAGAAGCAGGGCTTACACCTGTGCCTGCACTCTTAGAATCCAGACAACAACGATTCACAGCCAGACTGGCAAACGCATGTAGTAACAAGTCAAAGGAACTACACCAAAACCACTCTTCCGGTGCACCGATTTGCAGAGTTGTCATGCCAGAGCATGAGCATGGCCAGAGCACCGAAGGCATGAACTGGCCGGCCTCGGGCGAAGAACCAGTGGTCAGGACCATCATACTGGATGACGACACCACAGCTAAGGGAGCCATGCAGCACTGGGCAAGAGAAAAAGAAGCCATAATCAGAGCGGGGATCTCGATGTGGTGGACAGATGGATCGCGCTCAGACGACGGCCGAGGGGGAGCCGCAGCAGTGTGCAAACACAGAAATGAATGGAGGTCCCGCTGCAGCTATCTAGGCACTGGACATATGGAGGTCATTGGTGCCGAGCTTTGGGCGATCGGACTCGCACTCAATGAGAAAATCAGAAAGACAGAAACACTTCAAAGGCAGGGAGTGAAGAAGGTGGCGGTTTTCAGTGATTCACATGCCGCCATTGGACGGACGGCACATCTGGAGCCGGGCCTTCGACAGCGAGTAGATAGGAGGATCAACCGCAGGGAGCAGGCCCTCCTTTCTGATGGCATCGCAACGGAAATCCTTCTGGTCCCGGGGTACTCTGCCATGCCCGGAAATCAAGACGCAGACCAGACCGCCTGGCAAACTTAGCCCGAGAGGCCAACGGTAGTACAACAATTGAGCGGCCATCCACTTCGGCTTCGAATAGTGCTAGCCGGATCTGCAAAGGAAGATCAGGAGCCAAGGCCCGGTTGGGGGCCGACAAATGCAGTTAGCACTTCGGCTACAGACTGAAGGACAAAGCAGGTAGCAAGAGACCTGTCCCAATGGCAAGCGCAAAGTCACTGGCAACAAGATTCTACCGGGAAAAGTGGGGGCATGCACCGAGTGGAGCTTACCTAAAACGGTTCGGACACCGGGCAAAAGACAAGTGCTGCCACTGCGGGGGAACTATGACCCAAACAAGGGAGCATCTCCTCCGCCACTGCAGCCGGGGGAAATACCTGCAGCGGGAGCTCTGGAAGAACGCGGGGAAGGTAACGGGATTGAAAGCGGGCCGGTGCCAGAGGGCACAGGTGTCGGAGCTGTTTTCCATGGAGATATGTGACAAGGCGGTGATGGACTTCCTGGCAGCCATGGACGTAGGAAAGTTCCCGCCGGGGCGAGGTATGGAGGCCGGAGCGGCAGTCTTTTAGATTACACTACGTTACATTACTCTATTTTAATTTTTCTTGTCAGCGGGGACGAAGGGTAGTCGGTGGGAGCTCCGCCATCTAACCGGCTCGCCCGGATGCTGACACGTGCAAGTCTCTGAGCTGCTCTCCATGGAAAAGTGCGATAAAGCGGTGATGGACTTCCTGGCGGCCACTGATGTCGGGAAGTTCCCACCCAAGCGGGCGGCGGAGTAAGAGCCAGCGGCCTCTTCCTTGGGATTTCATTCCATTTCATTTCCTTTGTACCTCATCGATCGTTGTTAGTATATGCTTTCTTATGTCAGAAGGGGACGACGGGTAGCAGGAGCGGAGCTCCGCTATCTAGCCGGCTAGCCCGGAGGCGGAGGGGATTGGGGGGCTGTCATACTCTAAGTAGAGTGAATACAGTATGATTAAAACAAACAAAAACCGGCTCGCCCGGAGGCGGAGAGGATAAGGGCCTGTCATACTCTAGCTAGAGTAAATACAGTATGAATAAATAACAACAACAACAATTATTATGTAACCTAATATATCCATAAACGATAACTGCGATCGTGAGTTCGAAATGATTATGGATGTATACATTATCTAGTGGCGCTCCTCCGGATATCCTCTGCGAACTCGTGGGGTGCTCTGTCGAAGATCATACTATTCTGACGCGAACGAAATATATGTACTTGTTGAAACGCGGTTATTCCCCGGCGCAAACATTGCTTATCACATGTTAGCGAATTTTGGGGGCCGCTGGGAGCATGCGTAGGCGGCTTGACAGTATGGTAACAGGGTCGCGAGGTTATGTATGGGTCTAGTTAGCAGCGCCATTTTACGCCAAGTCACTACTCGAGTAGATAGAAGTGCTTAGAACTTGTTCACATTTTAATCATACTGTATGCACTGTATTTAGAGTACGAGAGTGCTCCATTCCGCTCCCTCCGGATGACCGTGTGGGTGGGGGGACATTGTGATACGAGAATGGGCGGCACGCATTGCCGGGATGGCTGCAACAACTCCGATTGGTGCCAAGATATTCCTACCACATTTGTGCCGCGTCGCATCCGGTCACCTGATATTCCGAACGCAACCAGCCGCGCCCCTATCCTCGCCACCACATCCTTCATCTCCCCACCGACCAAATGCCCGACAACACCAGCAACACCAGTCTCTCCACGGAAGAGCTATCCTTCACCATCCCAACCATCCCCTTCGACCCTCGCCGCCTCTACACCTTCCAAGACAAATCCCTCGAACGCCGCGTCTTCACGCACACCTCCGCCGGGATCCAACAAAACCGCTGGAACACCTTCTCCCCCGCCGCGCGAGAACAACGCGACGACAACGAACACCTCGAATGGCTGGGAGACTCAATACTCAAGGGCCTAACGGCGCACCTACTCGACGTGCACTTTCCAGAGATGGATGAGGGGCGGATGTCGGTAGGGATCTCCGTGCCGTGCTTAGAAACATCTAATGATGTTAGATCCTAATGAGGGCCCTGATCAACAACCGCTTCTACGCCCACCTCAGCCGCACCCTCGGGCTTGTGCCGCGACTGATCATCGCCCAATCAACCAACGATAGCCCACGACAGAGCGAGCGTGTCCTTGGCGGCCTGTTTGAGGCGTACATTGGCGGCATGCACCGCGAGTTGGGGCTCGCGGGGTATCAGGACTTGTATACCTGGTTTCGCGAGCTGATGGAACCGTATGCGATAGATTGTTTTCGGCAAATGCAGGGTGCGGCTTTTTTGGCTTCCTCCTTGTGTTACATTGCTGATAATAACATAGAGGCATCGCAACAGCTAGCGCGGGGCGCGACTGACGAAACCGCGGAGGTATCCTCGTTTAGTTCTTATCTTAATCACTATGCGAATAAGTACCGTCTGCCGGCTCCTACATATTCGTTTGAGATGAAGGGCGCTCCTCATGCTCCGGTGTGGCTTTGTACGGTGCAGCTTGGGGATAGGGCTTATGCTGGCCCCCCTAGGTCTGTGAAGGCGTGGGCGAAGGATGGGGCGTGTGAGGCGGCTATTGCGGCTATGGGGCTGGATGAATATGGGGTGTTGGATAGTCAAAATAGGTAGAAGTAGGGCTTACACTCAAGTTGTTAGAGGTTGGTGGTTATGTGTGCGAGATGTACGATCTTCTCGGTAGGAAATTAAAGGAACTAGTTTTGATATTGAATGTTTTGCTTGCTTGTTTTGTTTTATTCATACTGTATTCACTCTAATTAGAGTATGACAGAGTCTAGTGACAACACCTCCGCCTCCGGACGAGCCGGCTAGATGGCGGAGCTCCCACCTGCTACCATCGTCCCCTTTGACAAAGGAAAGCAAGCAAGCGCAAACGATTGAAAAGAACAAAGACATCAACGAAAAGAGAGACCACCCCCGAGCCACACATCCTTACTCCTACCCGCGCTCCTCCACTTGCTTGGGCGGGAACTTCCCAACCTCAGTAGCTGCCAGGAAGTCCATCACCGCTTGGTCGCATTTCTCCGTGGAAAACAGCTCAGAAATCTCCAGATGTCAGCATCTGCCCGCTTTCCAGCCTGTGGCCTACCCCACCGTCTTCCAGAGCGTCTTCTGCTGGTCTTTCCATCGGCTGAAGTGGTGGAAGAGATGCTCCAGCGTCTGTACTGCTCCGCCTCTGCACCACCAGCATATGTCGTCCTCTCGGTGTCCAAACCGCTTTAGGTACGCTCCAGTCGGTGCATGCCCGCTCTTCAGTCTATAAAACCTTGCTGCCAGTGACTTCACACTTATCATTGGGATGGGTCTCCTGCTTCCGGCTTTGCCCTTCAGCCTATAGCCATAGTATTTGGTGCACCTGTCTGCCTCTCACTTCGCAATCGCCGCCGTTCTTGCTTCAGAGATTCGTCTAGCTCTATTCGCGACCGAAGTGTATATTCGCTCGCGTTCTGTGTAACCCCAACCTTCTCATGCCTTGTTCACCTGGCGGTCTGCCTAATCGTTCCCGGGGAAGCCTGAATGTCCCGGGACCCAGAGGATCACAACTTCGATGCCGTGGGCATGGAGGGCCCTAGCATGCTCGTTGATTGCTCTTGCTAGCTGCTGCCCTGGCCCTGGGTCCAGGTGCGCCGTCAGTCAGATGGCTGCCTGCGAATCACTGATAACCACCACTGTCGTGACTGCGTGTGCTCGCAGTGCCTCTGCTCTTGCGACGGACTTTCGGAGTGCGATTCCGATTGCCCATAGTGAGGCATCGAACACTTCCATTCATCCCATGCTAAGGTAGCAGCGGAAGGCTGTCCAGCCGTCTCCATTTAAACACACCGCTGCGGCTCGCACTCTCCCATCGTCCGTTCGAGATTCGTCCGTCCACCACATGCAGGACCCAGATCCCGATTTGCCTTCCGTCTCTCTCTCGCATAGCTCGGCGACTCTCTAGGCCGCGACGTCATCTTCCCGTATGGTGGTCTTGACCGCTGGCTCCCCAGGGTCTTTTTTTTTTGTTTTAATCATACTGTATTCACTCTACTTAGAGTATGACAGCCTCTTAGTCCCCTCTGCTCCCCAGGGTCTTGAATGTTTTGCTACAGACTGACCTTGATGGCCGGACAAAGACAAGAACCGCTGTTTGTGTTCCAAATCGTTTCTGCTTTTGTGAATTGACTGAATTGGAAATCTCGGTTAATGGCCTCGCATACATGGAGGTCGGGAACAGTGATTCAAGCGGACAGGACGGACCCAATCTGCGGTAGGGCTCGGATTAGAGTACATGCTATCCATCACCGCTAACCCAGGGATAGGTAATGACGAACTCGATCCAATTTTCGTTTGCTTTTGCTTGCTTACCGTGAGCAGTCATGTCGAGAATGATGGGACCAATGGCGACCTGAGACGAGATCACAGTAATCGATGTCTACCCCACACGACTCACTCTTACCTCAGTTCTAATGTTTTTAAGGTGACAGCTCGGGAGTAATTGTGCAAGTCAAAGGACCAACCGCGACATGAAACGCTTTCATTTTGATGGAGCGGGATGTCGGGCGGGCGTACGGCTGGAACATACCGTTAAGGGTAATGTACTAGGGTGTTCTCATGTGCGGCTTTTCTAAGGCCTCCACCGGTTTACATAATTGAGAACTCCGGCCAGGCCCGTTTTAAGTTGCCAGCTTTTTCAAACAAATTTAGAGCACCGCCCGGCACCGGTTTATGGACCTCAATAGTATAATTCAACTGTGCTAATCTTGAGCCGTTCTCCATGTAACTGAGCAAGCTTGCAGGGCGATTTAAATTGCTGTGCGTGATACTAGCACTTAATAAGTAAACCCCTTCCACACGCTGCTTAAGAACTGTGGGCCGATTGGCTGGGTGTCGATGCGCTAGTTCTAACGCGATTCTGATTCCTGCATCGTTGCACAATGTTCGTAGGATTCGGCTTTAGGTAGCATGCGCATACCATTCCGCCAACCAAAATGTACCAGGGAGAGGGGAATCGGGCACTGTCATACACTAGATAGTGAATACGGCAAGATTAAAACACACTATCCGCCTCCACAACACATGCCATCATAAATCGTAAAGAATGTCTATCTATCATGCTTTCTGGCCAGTTTGTCGAGTTCTTAATTATCCTATGAAAATATTTTCTCCTGTGGAAAACGAACAATGAAACATGCCAACGCACAGCAGCGACCTAATACCTTAGGGACATCTCAAATTCGAGGCCTTGGACAAAACGAAGTTTTTGCACCGCACGCTGTTTTGTGATCCTTCAGGTAACGGTGCCACGTCGTTAGCCGATGACGATGCGACACTACTCTACCTACCTACAAGAATTGGGCGAGCACTACACATTGAGAACCGAGCGGTTAGAGAGTTCACATGTGGCCAGTTACCAACACACCCAGAATGTCAACTAAAATCATAAGATTCTGGTTGGACATTAAATGTCGCAATCCTGGACAGTGCATGAGACGTGGTCAACATATCTACTACCACACAATATTAATTGGCGCCAAGACTGACCTAGCTGTTAGCATCCAATAGGCAGACACACAATCTAAATCCCCACCATCGATCCGCGCACTCGGTCCCGATAAAATGACGGTATACATCCAACAGCAAGCCAAAATCCATATGACTGGGAAATAATTTCACACAATCATTGCCGCCTCGTCTTGTGAGCTCCATACTGATGACTGTTGTAAGTGCACAAATAGCCCCTTGTAAAGTCATGAATTGACCAACTCGATATCACAGCCACACCAAATGCTCGGATGGGAGAAGTATCCCATCGCACTCCCACGGGCTGTGCGTGGGAGAGATGATGTACACGACCTAGAGGAGCAGTTACAACAGAAGTCCGGATCTTTATTCGTTAGCGATCCGTCCAAGAGTAAATTGGAAATCTTTATCCAAGGAGCAGGTATCTCGGAAGAAATAGCCCCACCTGAGTATGCCGCAATTTCTAACAAATGGACAGAGAACTCCGGCATCAATTCTACGATGTCCTCTTTGAAAGATTTGGAAGAGTACTTGCAGGAACCAAAAGTTGTAGAAGATGGTAGAACAAAGTACTTGTAAGATACCCGCAATCAAAACCATCAAGCTTGTCGGGCAAGCTAAATCTTCGTGCTTAGCATAATATCTCAACGGAATTCCTGGACAAGACTTAAGATTTCAGCCGAAATGTTTAAGATGCTATGTCACTTCTATCGAGTTTTCCCAAAATATCTACAATGTGTGTTCAAGTTTAGCCAGGACACCTGCCGTGGTGAAGAATACTTTAGCGGGGGGTGTTATCGTCATGTGTACGAAGATGAAAGTAATAGTTCAATTGTTTCTGGTATGTTCGACGTCAATGATAGTCGGAACCCCCATTTCTAACTATATTTTAGAGATCAGCTACAATGTTCGCCATTTCGAGAAGCATGGTAGAGACCTGCAAGACCCGTGGTCATCCCGCCAAAGTTCCGTATATCAAAGTTATTCCCACCGGAATAATACCTCCATTTGGATTCTCATCCAAATTCCGAGCAGAACCAGATCCCACCTAGAAAGACTAAATAGTGAAGGTGAAGGCTCGTCCCCGGACAATCACCCTATGGACATGCATCTGCATCTTTTGGTTTCTTGCGAGAAGAACTGGGGACCTTATATTGGATACCTGGGTAACGAGGTGTCATTAATCGTAAGTCCATCCACTCTGTTCCCAAATGTTCCTGGACAGTATTATGTCGTAGTCATGGCAAGAATTAATTCCACATCTGATAGATCCAAAGCATATGTTTTCGAAAGGAATTCACTCTCGATGTGTCGCAAAGCAAGAACACAGCAATCCTACGGCCCAAATTAAAGAATGCACACTCACTACTGGCAGGCAATCTTGAAATCGCCTCATCTTTGTTAGAACACGCAGGAGAAATGCAAAAGCGCGGAATGGTATTACCTGAAACTAATGAGTGCTTTCAGTCTGAGGTCCGGCAATACGAATTGAGCCTCAAAGGCCATATCCGTAACATCAAAAAGCATCTGAGCTGTTTGGAAAATATACATCTTCAGTCACATAGCACTCATGTACAGCATCTGATACGAACCGACTCAGGCTTCTCAAAAGGATCGTCTGGTCTACTGGATCAAAACCACCGAAGGCCTCTTCGACTGCTTGCGCTAGGTATATTTCACTGACGACCTAGGTTCAGGTCCCTGGCTTACATGCAACAGATGGAGGTGGCATACGCGGAATATCCTCGCTGATAATACTGAAACATCTGATGTCCAGTCTGGTGAACGAAGGTGTTATTACCCAACAGACACTTCCATGCGAGTACTTTGATATGATAGCTGGAACATCAACGGGGGGGTAAGAATACGATGGCCCTCACTACCGCGATGTTTCATGTTAACTTAACTCTCCTACAGAATTATCGCCATCCTGTTGGGGCGGCTTCGTTTAAGTGTGGACAAATGCATTGAGCTCTACGAAAGTATGGGCAGCGAAATCTTCGGAAAACCAAAGAATTTCCGGAAAGGGACTATGTTTAGTGCCTCTAGGCTTGAGCATGTTTTCCACCGGATTGTTTCGGAACAAACGCAGAATGAATCGGATTTATTACGATACAGCTGTGAGGGCAGGGCTTGTCCGATGTGAGTTTTGTCGCTGTTAGCGACACATATGCTGCCAACCGGAATCGAAACAATTATCTAACGTACGTCAACAGTTTTGTAGTGTCAATAGATAAGGAGAAAGTGACCCGTCCAGAAGGAGCTACTTTGTTCCGGTCATATGAGGTGCCAAATGATCCCTTCAGAAACGTCAGTATTGTTGAAGCAGCCAGAGCGACATCAGCAGCGCCAACATATTTTAAACATATTCAGATAAACACTCCAACTGGAAATAAGTCTTTTGTGTATATATATCCCGAGGTCACCCATAGGTGAAGATGCTAACTGTGTAAGGGATGGTGGTTTGGGTCATAACAATCCGGTTCAACATTTGATTGCAGAAGCAAAAATGGCATACCCTCTTGCTGAGATTGGATGCATAATTAGCATAGGGACGGGAGTTCAGCATGGCGTAAAACTGGCGGCTGAGGGTACCGCGAGAACCAACAGTTTTGGTTTACCAGTTATTGGATGGATGGCAGCCAAGATTGATGCAGCAATTGTGGCAGCAGCTCTGGCGACATCTAGCGAGACTGTACACGGTGTTGCAAGATCCATGTTCCAGGGAACAGATATTTACTACCGGTTCAACGTTTACGAAGAAACGAACATCAAGCTCTTCGAGTACCAGAAAATGGATGCGATGCGAAAGGCAACCGAAAATTACCTACAGCAGGACCAGATCGCAGAATATGCTAGGAAATGTGTTTCCCAATTACAGAACGCTTGCGTAGTTACAAAACCTTTGCCCCATCCGGAATCGTAACAAATGCAGAACGATCAGCTGCACCACTGATATTCATACTCTTGTGGAATCCACTGCAACATCGCGGATGATCCTTTACTGTCATTTGCAGAAGGGGATAAGTTGGAAGCAGTGGCGAGCTCTTGTAGCATGTCGTAGGAGCGTGTAGTGGTCATGGTAGAGCACTGTACATAAGCAAAGTTTCAATATAGTAATCTGAGTACAAAACTATGCGGCAACTGCGTATGCGTAGGAGGAACCCAGTTAATTTACCAGCAACGTTCACCCCAACCAAGATTCCATCCGTGTTTACAAAGAATAATACTCTTCCGGGAGTTCCAGGCAGACTTAGTGCAGTCGGTTCGATACCCTAGGAAACAAATCCGAAGTGCACCGGAATGAACTAAGGATTTAAGTAAGTAGGCCCTTACGTACCAGAAAGCACTCACTTGTGCAATACCTACACGAGACCGCGGAACAAGTACTTACATCCTTGTAGATACTTCAGTAGATAGAGTCGTGTAAATGTCACGCTCAAAGGGTGTGATTTTAAACACCGCTGCGGTGTAAATTCCACGTTCCCATAGTGTAGATTCGTACCATAGCATAGTTTACATGTACTTGGGACAATTAGCCTACAAATAAACACCACTGTAAACTGCAAAATCTCATGTTGGTTAAACAACAATCACACTACAAAGCCATCTTCTAATCTTATCCCCAGCTGGTCATCTGCAATCTTATCTAACCGTATGCATCCCGACTATCATCGCTAACGTCCCACTATCATTCATCCTCAAATCGTTGTACGATACAAAGGGTGCACTGGAAGGTGCACTTGGCGAGTGTGTCCGGTGCATCCGAACTGTCGTCGCGGAATTGACCGATCAGTGTAGGAATTACCAGGTACACGTGTGTTCTTAGGTTCCGAAGGTATCCGAGTATGCCGACTACACAAGCTCGTGCATTCCCGAAACCCTGCACCTTCATTGGACCTACAGTGCCCCCACCTCTGTAGCAACGGTAAGCGACCACCATAGAAGTCACCATACACGGTCGATTATTACCAAGAAGCCGAGACTCGCTTGTCGCACCGCACCGACAGCATTTTCGGCCGCGAATCCCGTTTCTACGACACTAAGTCAACGCCGCCTACATGCTACACTGCCGATGGTCGTTCGGTAGAACGACGAAGGCGACTACGTCAGAATCGACATCATCCAAAGCGCTAGACTACGTACCGGAAGTGTGCTACAGGGCTAGAGGGCCGTACGAGCCGATACAGTAATAGGAATCGATGGCTGGCAAGACGTCAGAAGCGCTACAGCAGGAATTAAAGCGAGCTAACGGAGGTCACAATGGTTACCGATGGACTTGGCAGTGACGGGGATATGTCGGACTACCGACACCGTACTTGTCAGAGATAGTGAGCAGCGATCACAGCTTGTGCTGTTGCTGCAGGTGGGTACTATATCCGGAATTGTCTAACTGACAAGTACCCACGATGCGAGCCTACCGCTAGCGTCATGATACTCACCACTCGGATCGTCACGATGACGCATGGCGGCCGATAACGCCAACTCCATTCCACTTATTCGAAGGGACCGCCGCCAGCGAAACGACAAATAGGTAGCGCTGTAATTGAAATGAAGCCGAGGGTTATATAGCCGAAGGCACCCGGAGATTTATGCTAAGTCGATTCTTGCCGCATAGTCAATGAGGTACCCGAAGATTAACAACTACAAGCCAGGAATGTACTGTCTGAGCACTCCACCGAGACCAGCGGGCTGCGCATATAGATAGGGAGTACCTGATAAAGCTCGAGCCTACCATCGGCTGTATCTGAAAGAAAGATCCAACTACTGTTAGACGAGTCTAATAAGATAAAGTCTCACATTTAGCTGAACCTCACCATTGATTAAGAACTCGTCTTGTGGTTCCGTAGAGAATAAAACCCAGTTATCTTACCACTGCTTGCAATTGCCAGTATCAACCTAGAACAACGCAAAGGATGGGCGGAGGAGGCAAAGGCTTCGTTAAGCACTCGAGTGTATGCCAACGCCCAAGGAATAGAAATAGTCCGCCTCGACCAAAGTATCCCCTATCCCAAAAGATGATTTATGGGTCAGAAATATCTAGGACTATTACCCTAGGTATTATAAATCTCGGACAATAACTTGGCGGGCACTCTGGCAATCGAGTGATATCCATGATCGAGTGACCGAAGTATGACCACACCGGTAGTAGCCTCGACATCCCTATTGATGCCACGAGTTCTCTTACAGTGCTGACTAGGAATTCAGCATGGCGGCTTCCTTGGAATCCGGGACTGGAGGACTGGAGCCGAAGGCTCTCGGGTATGAGACCGGTTTTTTGTTTTTTGTTTTAATCATACTGTATTCACTCTACTTAGAGTATGACAGTCCCTTTTTCCCCTCCGCCTCCGGGCTGGCCGGCTAGATGGCGGAGCTCCACTCCTGCTACCTGTCATCCCCTTTTGATGCAAGAAAGAAAGCACGAAAGAGAGAAAGAAAGCGTCTGACAAGCTGGTCACCATAAAATACAAATGAAAAGGGATGAAATCAAGGAGAGCTTGCCGGCTCTTATTCCTTCACCCGTTGCCCACCGGCTCCTATTCCCTCGTCCGGTGCCCTCAGGCTCTTCCTCCTCCATCCATTGTGGGTGGGAACATGCCGACATGAGTAGATGCCTCGAAGTCCATCTCCGCTTTATCGCACTTCTCCACGGAGAGCAGCTCAGAGACGTGCAAGTGTCCGCATCTGCCCGCTCTCCATCCTGTTGCATTCCCCACCTTTCTCCAGAGTGTTTTCTGCTGGTCTCTCCATCGTCTGCAGTGGCAGATGTGATGCTCCCACGTCTGGGCTACCTTGCTTCGTCCACCACCAGACCACCAGCACTTGTCGTCACCTCAGTGTCTGAACCGTTTCAGGTATGTCCCCACAGGAGCGTGTCCGGACTCCAGTCGGTAGAACCTGGCTGCCTGAGGCTTCCCACTGTACGTTGGGATGGGTCTCTTGCTTCCCGCATTGCCTTGCAGTCCCTAGCCGTGGTGCTGACTGCATTTGTTGGCCTCCCACTCAGCCTTCGCCACCGTCTTTGCTTCTGAGATTCGTCTGGTCCTATTTGCCTGCGAGGTGTATATTTGTTCCCGTACTGTGCCTGCTCTGCCCCGCAGTGTCGCTGGATTCGCTTGGCGATCTGCGTCCTCATTTCCGGAGATAGCAGTGTGTCCTGGGACCCAGTGGATTTCTGTCTCAATGCCGGCTTCGCGGAGATTCCTTGCGCATTGAGTAATCCACCTGGCTAGGTGCTGCCCTGGCCCAGTTTCGAGGTGCTCCATTCGTCAAATGACTCCTGGTGACTCGCTGAAGACGGCTACCTTCGTTACTGCGTGTTTCTGCAGTGTATCCCTTTTCTTTACTGACTCCCGGTGTGCGAGTGCTGTGGCCCACTATCCGGGGTTTTAGAACGCCATTTGTCCGGTCCCGAGGTGGCTGCGGAAAGCTCTCCAGCCATCTTTGTGCTTACACACTGCCGCAGCTCCCACTCTGCCATCATTGGATCGTGACCCATCCGTCCACCACATCCACACTCCCACCCCCACAGTGGCCTCCCTCTCTCTCACCCAGTGTTTCACTTCTCTCTTTGCCGCCGTGTCATCGCTCAGTATGACCGTCTTGACGTCCCGTTGTTTGTCCGGGCGGGGCCAGCGCATCGTCTCCGCCTCACGGCCTCGTTCGTGCTCTTTCTTGATGACTCTGCATATCGGTGCTCCAGACGTGGGGTGGTTATACATCTCCTTTTGCTTCGAGCCTTCGCATGCACTTGCGAGCCTCGCCGGTATGGGACCGGTTGCTGACGGCCCTCATCGCTCGCCACCAGCCATCATCCCGAGCAGGAGACATTGCCTCGGTAGCGATACTCGGCATCGGGCTCGGGCTCCGGTTATAACACTTGGCATTGATGAGTATGGTGTTCTCTTCCTCTTTTTCTTTCTATATAAGCCTGTAGCTTTCTCTGGTTGTATTTGGCCGACAATTCAGACGATTCATCTTCTTCTTCCTTCGTTATTGTTCTCAACACACTGCACTGTAGTTACCAATGGATCCCTCTTTATCTGTGCTGCAGCCATTCATTTTGCTTTCGTTTGTTAAAGGGGAAGAATGGTAGAAGGAGATCTCCCCACAGCCGGGTATCCGTATTGCATGATAGGCCTCTGTCTTCTGTGGCTAGAGATGAGTCTCGTATGGCTAGAGATGAGTCTCGTATGGCTAGAGATGAGTCTCGTATGGCCGGAGATTACTGTCGGCCTGATAAAGTCTATACATAGATGCGTACGCACGCAGTCACACTTGTACTCATATATATATGTCCTTGTGGCACTCTTAGATAACATACAATCAAGCTTCTCTAAGTATCACTATTTCAACAGGTTATGAGCCTGGCGCCTGCTGCAATCTTTACTCCAAAAATACTCTATTTATATCTTACGCTTAAGAGCCTCAAAAACCCTAACCCACTCACAACCATCCCTGCTCATCAGCCGCAACACCATCACCACCCATCACTCTACATCGTCACCTTCCTAACCTTCTCCACTCTAAAACATGTCAAACGAAACATTCAAGACCAATCATGGCAATGTGCCCAAGCTGACCGAGGAAAACTACCCTGTCTGGAAGCAAAAGATTCGCCGAGTCCTCATCGCCAAGAAAGCCTACAATATCGTTACCGGTGTCGAACTTCTCCCTGTCGGCAACGGCGTCGCCCTACGCCTTCTACAAGAAAGCTGGCATGACCGAGCCGATAAAGCACTAGCACAAATACACCTCGGATGCTGCGACGAACTCCTTCCACTCATCGACGATATCGACGACCCCGTGGAAATGTGGGAAACACTTAGGGACCGACTTGACAATGCCTCAACGAAACTTGGCCGCACCCAAGTCCTGCGGAAGTTCACCGCCTCTCGACCATCGCCAGACGAAACGGTGACCCAGTACTTTACCAAACTAATCGCCTTCCGCAAGAAGCTGATCGGCACCACCGAAAATATCACCGATGACACCATGAAGACACATATCTTCACTACCCTATCTAATTCATATGAAACGACCATCCAAATCCTTGAACAGCGGATCCCCGCTCCCACGGCCCAGCAGTGTATGGATGCGATCCGCGAATATGCCGAGCGAACGACCCTAACCAAAGAAATCGGAAATGCATCCACCAGAGCGGCTCTATACTCCCGTGGCGGAAATCGTGACCGTGGCAGACGAAGTGACAGACGAGGGAGTGGACGAGGAAACGGACGCCAGAAGCACAAATGCACATACTGCAAAATGGACAATCATACCACCGAAGCATGCGGAAAGAGAAAACGCACTGAAAACGACAACGGCGACACAAACACCTCCAGGAACGACGAGCGAACATGCTATCACTGCGGTCTCACAGGACACTTCAAGACCGACTGCATCCACTTCAAACGTGCCCGGGATCAACGCAACAAAGTCAACAAAGGCACAGCATCCGCATCGCTTGCTACAGCAGGAGATCGCGACCTGATCTGACTAGCCGAAAATGCAACCGCACTCACCGCAGCCTCCGCTCCAGCTGCATGGGTCATCGATTCCGGAGCATCTCACCATATGTGCAATGACCGCACCAGATTCAACTCAATAAAGAAACTTCGTCAGCCAATAGTCATTGAGCTTGGAGATGATAACAAAGTTACAGTAAGTCACCATGGACTCGTTAACGTTTCACAGGAGTACAAAGTCAATGCTCTCTACACGCCTACGTTCCGGCTCTCGCTTCTCTCCATCAATCAATTGGACACAGCCGGGTACACATCCACATTTGGACGCGGCAAGTGTTCCATATCATCTCGATCAACCACCATCACAGGCAATCGGGTCAATGACCTCTATATCATATCTCCCGCAACTGCACTCACTTCGACAGTACCAAGCATGTCTACGAAGTCCACTTCAAGAAGGAGAAAGAAGCAGAGAAAAAGAGCACCATCGAGCGCACATACCACCGAACCATCATCGAGCGCACATATCACCGTACCACCAGCGAGCGCACATACCACCGAACCATCATCGAGCGCACATATCACCGTACCATCAGCGAGCGCACATACCACCGAACCATCATCGAGCGCACATATCACCGTACCATCAGCGAGCGCACATATCACCGTACCATCATCGAGCGTACACACCACCGTACCATCAATCGCGCACTCCACCGAGCCGACTACTAGCCCACTCCACACTGCCTCTCCAAGTGCAGCCAGCACCGAATGTCCATCTACCACCAAATTTCCAAAGCCCACTCGGAAGCCTCTCACAATCTCAGAATCACGACTATGGCATCGCCGTCTAGCCCACATTAATCCTACTGCCCTACGATCTCTAATTGATGGATATACAAAAGATGACTCAATGTGCACCGCATGCGTCCAGGCCAAACACAAGCAGAAAATTATCAAAGTCAAGACCAAGCGCACTACAAAGCCATTTGAACTCGTACATTCAGATGTGTGTGGACCATTCTCCACGCCCACCTCCGCCGGCCATCGCTACTATATCCTATTCATCGACGATTACACAC
>Ga0307515_10010426_pt1 | contig 17805 bp, 17 predicted proteins | sample 17_EM_MG_FD_194513 | JGI IMG/M metagenome (GOLD analysis project Ga0307515, IMG submission 194513) | Populus trichocarpa ectomycorrhiza microbial communities from riparian zone in the Pacific Northwest, United States - 17_EM | ecosystem: Host-associated > Plants > Roots > Unclassified | place... | reverse complement strand
GTGCCCGCGCGGTCCTCGGCACCCGCCCCGTCGAGGGCGTGCCGACGATCCTCGTCGCCGACCCGCTCATCGCGCTGGGCGAACTGGCGCGGACGGTCGTCGACCGGCTCGGCAAGCTCACGGTCGTGGCCATCACCGGTTCGCAGGGCAAGACGTCCACCAAGGACCTGGTGGCGCAGATGTGCGCGCGTCTCGGCCCGACCGTGGCCACCCAGGGCAACCTCAACAACGAACTCGGCTACCCCTACACCGTCCTGCGCGTCGAGGAGTCGACCCGCTACCTCGTGGTGGAGTCCAGCGCCCGCGCGATCGGCGACATCGCCTACCTGTCGCGCATCGCGGTCCCGCGCGTGGCCGTCGTCCTCAACGTCGGGACCGCCCACATGGGCACCTTCGGCTCCCTGGACAACATCGCCGTCGCCAAGGGCGAGCTCATCGAGGCCCTCCCCGCCGACGGCCTGGCGATCCTCAACGCCGACGACCCGAAGGTCGCCGCCATGGCCCCGCGCACGAAGGCGCGGGTCCGCACGGTCGGGACCGCCGAGGGCGCCGGGCTCCGCGCCGCCGACGTCGTCCTCGACGCCGCCGGGCGCGCGAGCTTCGAGCTGCGCGGACCCGAAGGCGCCACGCCGGTGAGTCTGCGCCTCAGCGGCGCCCACATGGTCGGCAACGCGCTGTCGGCCGCGGCCGTCGCCCTCGAACTCGGCATGCCCTTCGACGAGCTGCCCGAGGCCCTCGGAGCCCTGCGCATCGCCTCCGAGCGGCGCATGGACGTCTTCGACCGCACCGACGGCGTCACCGTCATCGACGACAGCTACAACGCCAACCCCGACTCCATGGCCGCCGCGATCGTCGCGCTCGCCGCGATCGGCGAGGGCAGGCGCAAGCTGGCCGTGCTCGGCTACATGGCCGAGCTCGCCGAAGGCGAACTGGAGTGCCACCGCCGGGTCGGCAACCAGGCGGCGGACGCGGGCGTGTCCCTCTTGATCTCGGTACAGGACATCGCCGCGCCGATCACCGACGCGGCCGCGATGCGAGGCGTGGAGGCCGTCAACATGCCCGACCAGGAGGCGGCGACCGCCCGGCTCCTCGGCGCGCTGCGGCCCGGCGACGTCGTACTGGTAAAGGGTTCCAGATACCGTACGTGGATCGTCGCGGATGCACTCCGCGACGCCAAGGTGGACGACCAGTCCAAGGCGGAGGTCGAGTGAGGTCGGTAATCGTCGCCGCGTTCGTGGCGTTCGGGATATCGCTGTTCGGCACGCCGCTGGCGATCAAGGGCTTCACACGCCTCAAGGCCGGGCAGCCGATCCGCACCGACGGCCCGGCGGCGCACCTGGCGAAGAAGGGCACGCCCACGATGGGCGGCGTCGTCTTCATCCTCGCCACCATCGTCGCCTACGTCGTCGGGCACCTGGTGCTGCTGACGATCCCGGAGGTTCCGGGCCGCCCTCGCGGTTACACGCTCACCGGCGTGGTGCTGCTCGGGCTGCTGTTCTTCATGGGCCTGGTCGGCTTCCTCGACGACTACCTCAAGGTGCGCCGGCGCAACTCCGGCGGCCTGAACAAGCGCGGGAAGATCCTCGGGCAGCTCGTCGTCGGCGGCTTCTTCGGCTACCTGGCGCTGTACTTCCCGAGCGACTACCTGCCGAACACCACCGCGGGCAGCCAGTTCATGTCCTTCGTGCGGGACATGCCCTACCTGGACCTGACGAAGATCGGCGCCGTGGTGCTGTTCGTCTTCGTCATCATCGCCACCTCGAACGGCGTGAACCTCACCGACGGCCTCGACGGCCTGGCCACCGGCGCCTCCATCATGGTGCTGACGGCCTACGCGGTGATCGCGTTCTGGCAGTACCGCCACTGGTGCGGCGAACCGGCCACCAACCTGTACTGCTACGAGGTCCGCGACCCCCTGGAGATCGCCTTGATCGCCGGGGCCGCGGCCGGGGCATGCTTCGGGTTCCTGTGGTGGAACGCCTCGCCCGCGCGGATCTTCATGGGCGACACCGGCGCCCTCGGCCTCGGCGGCCTCATCGGCGGTCTCGCGCTGACCACCAAGACGATCCTGCTGCTGCCGATCGTCGGGCTGCTGTTCGTGATCATCACGATGTCGGTGATCATCCAGATCATCTCCTTCAAGACCACCGGGCGGCGGGTGTTCCGCATGGCGCCGCTACAGCACCATTTCGAGCTCGCCGGGTGGACCGAGGTCAACATCGTCATCCGCTTCTGGATCATCGCCGGCATCGGCGTCGCGATCGGCCTCGGCCTCTTCTACGCGGACTTCCTCAGGGTGGTGGGCTGACCATGAAGGCTCTCGTCGCCGGTACCGGCATCGCCGGGACCGCCAGCGCGGAGGTCCTCCTCGCCCGCGGCGCCGAAGTGACCGTCTACGACCGCGTCGACGGTCCCGCCCTCGAAGCGCTCCGTGCCGCCGGCGCCCGCGTCGTGCACGGCGAGGAGCCGCCCCTTGCGGTCCTCGACCAGGTCACCGACGTCGTGCTCTCCCCGGGCTTCGCCCCGCACCACCCGCTCGCCGCGGCGGCCGTCGCCCGCGGCCTCGACGTCTACTGCGAACCCGAGCTCGCCTGGCGCATCCGCCCCGAGGGCGGAGCCCCGTGGCTGGCGCTGACCGGCACGAACGGCAAGACGACGGTCGTCACGATGCTCGCGGCGATCCTGTCGGCGGCCGGACTGAACACCGCCGCGCTCGGCAACTTCGGCGTGCCCCTGGTGACCGCCGTCGACGCCGGGTACGACGTCCTCGCCGTCGAGCTGTCCAGCTTCCAGCTGTACTGGTCGCGGGACATGGCGCCCGAGGCCGGGGCGATCCTCAACCTCGCCGAGGACCACCTCGAATGGCACGGCGACTTCGACTCCTACGCCGCCGCCAAGACCAACATCTGGCGTTCCGGGGTCTGCATCGGCAACCTCGACGACGAGCACACCGCCGCCGCCCTCGGCGACGCGAAGGGCCTGCACGTCGGCTTCACCCTCGGCCACCCGCCGCTCGGGTCCTTCGGGGTGATCGACGACGTCCTCGTCGACCACACCGGCCCCGAGGCCGTCGAGCTGTGCCGCACCTCCGACGTCCACGTGCCCGGGCGGCACAACATCGCCAACGCCCTCGCCGCGGCGACCCTCGCCCGGCTGCACGGCGTCAAACCCGCCGCGATCGCCGCAGGCCTGCGCGGGTACACGCCCGAGCCGCACCGGATCGCGCACATGGCCACCGTCGGCGGTGTCGACTACGTCGACGACAGCAAGGCCACCAGCCCGCACGCCGCGAACGTCTCCCTGGAGGCCTACGAGCGGATCGTGTGGATCGCCGGCGGCCAGCTCAAAGGCGTCGACGTCAACGAGCTCGTCGCCGCGCACGCGCACCGGCTCCAAGGCGTCGTCCTCCTCGGCGCCGACCGCGCCGAACTCGCCGCGGCCGTCGCGAAGCACGCGCCGGGCGTGCCGATCGTCGACGTCGCCACGACCGCGCCGGAGGAGGCGATGACCGAGGCGGTCACCGCCGCCGCCGGCATGGCCCGCGAAGGCGACACGGTCCTGCTGGCCCCCGTCGGGGCCTCGAAGGACATGTACCGGGGCTATCCGCACCGGGGCATCGCCTTCGCCGAGGCGGTGGAGGTCTTGAGCCGATGAGCGAACGGTCGCAGCCCCTCGCCGCCCTGCGCGGCCTGCTCGACCGCCCCCTCGCCTCGTACTACCTCCTGCTCTCCTCGGCGGGCCTGCTGGTGATCATCGGGCTCGTGATGGTCTTCTCCGCGACGATGGTGGAGGCCTACGCCGAGGTCGGCAGCTCCTTCGCCGCGATCGCCAAGCAGGCGACCTGGGCCGTGGTCGGCCTGTTCGGGTTCTGGTTCGCGCAGCGCCTGCCGGTGCGCACCTACCGGGGCATCGGCCGCCCGCTGCTGGTCGTCTCGGCGATCCTGCTCGCCGTCCTGGTCGTCTTCCCGTACGTCAACGCCGGGCCGCTGCGCACCGAGGAGCTGTGGATCATCCTCGGCCCGATCCAGGTGCAGCCCTCGGAGATGGCGAAGTTCGCGCTGCTCCTGTGGGGCGCCGACCTCCTCGTCCGCAAGGGCCCCAAGATCGCGCTGTGGCGCGAGCTGGCCGTCCCGCTGTTCCCGACCACCGCGATCATCCTGGTCCTGGTCGGCTTCCGCGACCTCGGCACGATGCTGATCATGCTGTGCATGTTCATGGGCCTGCTGTGGACCGCCGGTGTCCGCCTGCGGCTGCTCGGCGGGATGCTGAGCGCCGGCTTCGTCGGCGCGATGGTCCTGGTCGTCCTGGCCAGCCACCGCATGGAGCGCTTCGTTTCATTCCAGAACCCCGAGGACTACGCCGACGACTGGGGCTACCAGGCCATCCAGGGCTACTACGCCATCGCCGACGGCGGCTGGTTCGGCGTCGGACTCGGCGAGAGCAAGCAGAAGTGGGAGTGGCTGCCCAACGGCCACAACGACTTCATCTTCGCGCTCATCGCCGAGGAGCTCGGCCTTGTCGGTTGCGCGGTCATCCTGGCCCTGTTCGCCGTCCTCACCTACGCCGGCCTGCGCATCGCCCGCCGCGTCAGCGACCCGTTCCGCCGCCTGGTCGCCGCGGGCGCGACCTTCTGGCTGGCCGGGCAGGCCGTGATCAACATCGGCGGCGTCGTCGGGCTCCTGCCCATCACCGGCGTCCCGCTCCCGCTCATCTCCGACGGGGGCAGCGCGCTGGTAGTCACGCTCGTCCTGCTGGGCATGCTGGCCTCCTTCGCGCGCGCCGAACCGGAGGCCGCCGCGGCCCTGCGCGCCCGGAATCCGGGGAAGTGGGTACGCGTACTCTGGGCACCCCTGCCCCCACTGCAACGAGGCGGTGACCGGGAGCGCGCCCAGCCTGCCCGGAGCCGGAGCCGCACCGACCGCGACCGAAGCGACCGGAAGCGCAGCGACCGGAACCGGACCACATAGCCGTACCCCTCGCCACGGTCTCCTCGTGGCGCGAGACGACAAAAGGAGTGCATGCAGATGACCCCGATCCGTTCCGTGGTGCTCGCGGGAGGAGGCACGGGAGGGCACATCTACCCTCTGCTCGCCTACGCCGACTGCCTCCGGCGGCACGACCCGAACATTCGGATCACCTGCATCGGCACGCCCAAGGGCCTTGAGGCCGACATCATCCCCAAGCACGGCTACGACCTGCGGATGGTCCCCGCCCACCAGCTGCCGCGCAAGGTCAACATGGACCTCCTGCTGACCCCGACGCGCATGGCCAAGGCCCGCAAGGTCACCCGCGACCTGCTCGACGAGGTCGCCGCCGACGTGGTCGTCGGCTTCGGCGGCTACGTGTCGGTCCCGGCCTACATGGCCGCCAAGGCCCGCAAGACACCGATGGTGATCTTCGAGTTCAACGACCCGCCCGGCTTCGCCAACAAGCTCGCCATGCGGTACAGCGACAACCTGGCGATCGGCTTCGAGCACCTGACCCGCACGGTCCCGATGCTCGCCAACGGCACCGTCACCGGCGTCCCGCTCCGCCGCGACATCTCCACCCTTGACCGCGACGAGCAGCGCGCTGCCGCCCGCCGGCACTTCGGGCTCGACCCGTACCGCCCGACGCTGTTCGTGTTCGGCGCCTCCCAGGGGGCCCGCTCGATCAACAACGCCGTCCTCGGCTCGGCCCGCGCCCTCACCGACGCCGGGATCCAGGTCCTGCACGTCATCGGCGCCCGCCGCGACGACCCGGTCGAGGTCCCGCAGGAACTGGCCGCGCCGTACATCACGATGCCGTTCCTGTCCGACATGCACCTCGGCTACGCCGCCGCCGACCTGGTCATGTGCCGGGGCGGGGCGATGACCTGCGCCGAGGTCGCCGCCGTCGGCCTGCCCGCGGCCTACGTGCCGCTGCCGTGGGGGAACAAGGAGCAGTACCGCAACGTCCGGCCGATCGTCGACTCCGGCGGCGGACTGCTCGTCGAGGACGGCGACCTCTCACCGGAGCTCGTGGTCCGCGACCTGATCCCGATCCTGCTCGACTCGACCCGGCTGGCCAAGATGGGCGCCTCCGCGCGCGCCTTCGGCCGCACCAACGGGGACGAGTCGCTGAGGCAGTTCATGTACGAGGCGGTGGCCAAGGCGTGAAGGAACAGAAATACGTGACCACACCGATCGAGCCCATGCACTCGCCCACCGACGACGGCGTCACGGCCGAAGACCTCGGCCGCGTCCTGTTCATCGGGATCGGCGGCGTCGGCATGAGCGGCCTCGCCCGCCTCTACGCCACCCGCGGCCTCCCGGTCAGCGGCAGCGAACTCCACGACTGGCCCTCGCTGCCCGAGCTCGCCGCGCTCGGCGCGACGATCCACCGCGAGCACGCCCCGTCCAACCTCGACGGCGTCGACACGGTGGTCCGCTCCACGGCGATCCCCGAGACGCACATCGAGGTCGCCGAGGCCCGCGGCCGCGGCATCCGCGTCATGCACCGCTCGGAGGCGCTCGCCGCCGCGATGACCGGCCGCCGCTCGGTCGTGATCGCCGGGACGCACGGCAAGACCACCACGACGGCGATGATCACCGAGATCCTCCAGGGCTGCGGCGTCGACCCGTCCTATGTGAACGGCGGCGAGGCCTCGGTCTCGGGCAGCAGCGGGCAGCACGGCTCCGGCGACGTCATCGTCATCGAGGCCGACGAGCACGACCGCACCTTCCTGCGCTACCGGCCGCACGTCGCGATCATCACCAACGTCGACGCCGACCACCTCAACAACTACGGCGACATCGACAACCTCGAAGCCGGTTTCGCCGAGTTCGGGCGCGGCACCGCATCCGGCGGCGTCGTCATCGTCTGCGCCGACGACGAGCGCGCCCGCCGCGTCGGCGAGACCCTGCGCGCCGAGGGCCGCGAGGTCGCGACCTACGGGACCGCCGCCGACGCCGACCTCCGCATCGACAAGATGCACTCCACCAGCGACGGCGTCTCGTACCACGCGACCTACCGGGACGAGCAGCTCGGCGAGTTCTTCGTGCCCGTACCGGGCGCGCACCTCGGCCTCAACAGCGCCGCCGCGGTCCTCGCCGCGCTGCGCCTCGGCCTCGAACCCGATCGGATCCGGGCCGCCCTGGCCGCGTTCAGCGGCGTCCGCCGCCGATTCGAGCTGCGCGGCACCGCCGGCGGCGTCCGCGTCTACGACGAGTACGCCTACCACCCGACCGCGATGAAGGCCGCACTGTCCACACTGTCCGGCATCCGCGAAGGCGGCCGCCTGATCGTGGTGTTCCAGCCCTACCGGGCCTACCGGACCAGGGACCTGCGCGCCGAGATCGCCGAGGCCCTCGCCATCGCCGACCAGGCCGTGGTCATGGAGGTCTTCGGCCCCGGCGAGGACGTCCCGCTCAGCGAGGGCGGCGTTGCGCTGCACGCCGCGGTCGCACTGCCCGAAGAGGACAAGGTCTTTCTACCCGACTGGAACGACGTGCCCGGCGAGGTCGCCGCGCGCGCCCGCCCCGGCGACCTGGTGGTGACCATGGGGGCCCCACCGCTGTCGCTGATGCCGCCAGAGATCCTCGCGGCGCTGGGCGGTCCGTCTACCACTTAGGACACCGACACACAGGGGGAGCGCGTGCGCGACTGGCAATTGGTCAAACTGGCCCGGGCCACGAAACTCCCGCGAATCAGCCGCGCCATGCGCTTCGGGATCGTGGCGGCGGTGGTCCTGGCTGCCGTCGGGGCCTGGGTGCTCTACGGTTCGAGCGCCTTCGCGGTCACCGAGGTCCTCGTCAAGGGCACCACGTTCGTGGAGATCGACCAGATCCGGCAGGCTGCGGCGGTGTCGAAGGGGACCGCGCTCGCCGCGGTCGACACCGACGAGGTCGCCGCGCGGGTACGCGGCGTGGCGCCGGTCGCCGACGCGACGGTCTCACGTGACTGGCCGCACACTCTTGTCGTGGAGATCACCGAGCGCACCCCTTATCTCGCCGTTCCGGGGGATGCGGGAGTGGGTCTCGTGGACAGTTCTGGAGTGGCGTACCGCACGGTGGACGAGATTCCGCCGGGAATCTGGCCCGTCGAACTGAAAACACCGGGCCCGCAGGACGCCGCCACCGTCGGTGTCCTCAGTGTTCTGTCCTCATTGACAGACGAGTTGCGCGACGAACTCAAGTCGATCTCCGCGCCGGCTCCGACCCGTATTGAGCTGCGGCTCAAGGGCGGACGGACTATCTTCTGGGGAGACGCCACCGACAGCGCGGAGAAGTCGGAGGTGGCGACCGTCCTATTGGCACGGTCGGCCGATCATCTCGATGTCAGTGCCCCCGGGGTGCCGACAGTCCGCGATTAGGGGAATATGTGCGAAGATCGGCGACACGCCGGGGCGCATCCTTGGCTGCCGGGGACGAGCACCATACTTTGCGGACAGGCACGTATTGAACATGACCGCCCTATTGGGACTCACCAGGATCTAGAGCTTGCGAGTCGAGCCCACCTCTCACCATCGGGCCGGCCAGGGGAAGGGAAGGCATCCGATGACACCTCCACATAACTACCTAGCGGTCATCAAGGTTGTCGGTATCGGTGGCGGTGGAGTAAACGCGGTCAACCGGATGATCGAGGCGGGGCTCAAGGGCGTCGAGTTCATCGCGATCAACACCGACGCGCAGGCCTTGCTGATGAGCGACGCCGACGTCAAGCTCGACGTCGGCCGCGAACTGACACGCGGACTCGGCGCGGGTGCGAACCCGGAGGTCGGGCAGAAGGCCGCCGAGGACCACCGCGACGAGATCGAAGAGGTGCTCAAGGGCGCCGACATGGTCTTCGTGACGTGCGGCGAGGGTGGCGGCACGGGCACCGGCGGCGCCCCGGTCGTGGCCAACATCGCCCGCAAGATCGGCGCTCTGACCATCGGTGTGGTCACCCGGCCGTTCTCCTTTGAGGGCAAGCGCCGCCAGTCGCAGGCCGAGGACGGAATAGACTCCCTGCGCAACGAGTGCGACACCTTGATCGTCATCCCGAACGACCGCCTGCTGCACATGGGCGACCGGGGCATCTCCATGATGGACGCCTTCCGGCTCGCCGACCAGGTGCTGCTGTCGGGTGTCCAGGGCATCACCGACCTGATCACCACCCCTGGCCTGATCAACCTGGACTTCGCCGACGTCAAGAGCGTGATGAGCGGTGCCGGTTCGGCCCTCATGGGCATCGGCAGCGCGCGGGGTGAGAGCCGCGCGGTCGAGGCCGCGCAGGCCGCGATCTCCAGCCCGCTGCTGGAGCAGAGCATGGACGGGGCCCGGGGGGTCCTGCTGTCCATCGCCGGCGGTTCCGATCTCGGCCTGTTCGAGATCAACGACGCCGCGCAGCTGGTCACCGACGCCGCCCACAGCGACGCCAACATCATCTTCGGCGCCGTCATCGACGACGCCCTGGGCGACGAGGTGCGCGTGACGGTGATCGCCGCGGGCTTCGACAGCGGCGAGCCGACCTACAAGCCGGTGGAGATCGCGCGGCCGATTCCGACCGAGCGCACCGACCCGGCCCCGGTGGAGCCGGTGCGGCACCACCCGCCGACGCAGTCGTCGAAGGTGCTGTTCGACGACGTCGACGTCCCCGACTTCCTGAAGAACGGGGCATGACGGCCGCGGACCTGACGGGGGAGGAGCGGCGGTCGGAGCTGGCCGCCAACCTCGCCGACGTCCGCGCCCGGATCGAGGGGGCCTGTACGGAGGCGGGACGTTCACCCGAAACGGTGAAACTGATCGCGGTCACCAAGACCTTCCCGGCCGGCGACGCCATGTCGCTGGCCGGGCTCGGCGTCACCGACATCGGCGAGAACCGCGACCAGGAGGCCGCCGCGAAGGCGGCGGCCCTGCGGGAGGCCGGTGTCGACGTCCGCTGGCACTACGTCGGGCAGTTGCAGCGCAACAAGGCGAGGTCGGTGGCCGGTTACGCCCACCTCGTCCACTCCGTGGACCGGCCCGCCCTGGTGACCGCGCTGGCCAACGCCGCCGGGCAGGTCCGCGAGGACCCGCTGGGCTGCCTGATCCAGGTCAGCGTCGACGGGGACACCTCCCGGGGCGGCGTCGCCGAATCCGATCTTGCGGCCCTTGTGGACAGCGTCACGTCCCGGCCCGAGCTCGCACTGCGCGGGATCATGGCCGTCGCCCCACTGGGCTGGGCGCCCGACCGGGCGTTCGAGCAGGTCGCGGCACTGTCCGAAAAGGTCAGAGCCGCTTTCCCGCGGGCGTGCGAGATCTCGGCCGGGATGAGCGGAGATTTCACCCGGGCGATCGTATTCGGCGCGACACTCGTACGGATCGGCTCAATACTGCTCGGATCCCGGTCACATCTCAGGTAGCCTGGCGGCGAGGATCGAACTACACAGATGTGTTTCCCGCTCCTCGCGATTCGACGGGACCGCACGGTCCCGGCTCAACCTGCGGCACGGGAGGGAAGGTCCGATGGGCGCGATGCGCAAGGCAGGTGTCTGGCTCGGCCTCATCGAGGACGAGGACGACCGCCACTACTCCAACGACCGTTACGACGACGGTTTCGACGGCGACGACGAGTTCGACGACGCCGAGCAGCAGCAGCGGCCGGTCCCCAGCGCTCGCACCTCGCGGGTCCGCCGGATCGAGCCGGTGCAGCGCGGCAACGTCCGCTCGCTCCCCCGCAACGGGGGATCGGTGACGCCGCTGACGCGGGACAACCTCGCGCTGGCGCCGCAGCTGACCACGGAACGGTCGCCGAAGGCCGAGGAGAGTGCCGGTTACCGGATCACGACCCTCCACCCGACCACGTACAACGAGGCGCGCACCCTCGGTGAGCACTTCCGCGACGGGGTCCCGGTGATCATGAACCTGTCGGAGATGGACGAATCGGACGCCAAGCGTCTCGTGGACTTCGCCGCCGGGCTCGTCTTCGGGCTGCGTGGTAGCTTCGAGCGCGTGACCAACCGCGTGTTCCTGCTCTCACCGGCCAATGTTCAGGTCACCGCCGAGGACAAGGCCAAGATCGCTGGGGGCGAGTTCTTCAACCAGAGCTGAGACGAGGACACCGCCTCCCATGGGGATCTTCTGGCAGGTTCTCTACCTGTGTCTTTACTTCTTCTTCCTGCTCCTGATCGGGCGACTCGTCGCCGAACAGGTGTTGGCCTTCGCCCGCAGGTGGCATCCGGGGCGTCGTGCCGCCGTCGGGATGGAATTGGTCTTTAGTGCTACCGACCCTCCCCTGAAAGTATTGCGGCGGATGATTCCCCCGCTTCGGCTTGGTACGGTGTCCGTTGACCTCGCCTTCATGGCGTTGCTGCTAATCGTGTACGTGCTGAAGCAGGTGGTCGTGAAGCCGCTGATGGAATCGGCGGTGGGGTGACGACACTCCACTGTCGACTCCCTGCGGCTGCGGACCGCTTGCAGGCTGACCCAAGGAGTTTCGATGCCGCTGACCCCGGCCGACGTTCACAACGTCGCGTTTAAGAAACCCATGCTCGGGAAGCGAGGGTACGACGAGGATGACGTCGACACCTTCCTGGACGAGGTGGAGCGGGAGCTCGCCCGCCTGATTGAGGAGAACAGCGAGCTGCGCGCGCAGGTCGAGCGTCTTCGTGCCGGCGCCGGACCCGGTGTCGCCGACAGCGCCGAGATGGCCGCGCAACTGGAGCGCCTGCGCGGCGACAAGGCCGCCGCCGAGCAGCAGCTGCGTGCGACGCAGCAGGAGCTTGAGCAGGTTCGCGCCGCCGGACCCGGTGTGGGCGGCGCGGTGAGTGTTGCGGACGCCGAAGCCGGCGAGCAGCAGGCCCTTCGCCTGCTGATGGTCGCTCAGCGCACCGCCGACGACCACGTCGACAGTGCCCGCCGTGAGGCCGACAAGGTGCTCGGCGAGGCTCGCGCGCAGTCCGAGGAGTTCGTCCGCGAGGCTCGCGCCAAGTCGGACAGCCTTGAGCGCGAGGCCCGTCAGCGTCACCAGGAGGTCATGGGCACCCTGGAGACCAAGCGCGCCGCGCTGCAGAAGCACATTGAGGAGCTCAAGGCCTTCGAGCGCGAGTACCGCACGCGTCTCAAGGCTTACCTGGAGAGCCAGCTGCGCGATCTGACCGGCCGCGGCGACGGCGTCATCGACGCCGCCGAGGTCGGTGCCGTCGAAGGCGGACGCAACGGCGTTCCCGCCGGAGCGGGTGCCGCGCTCACCGGTGCGTTCAACGGCCGGGGTGGGCTGCCGACGGACTAAATCGGGCATGTAGTTCAATGTGACGATGGTTACGTGTGGTGGGTGTGTGGCGATGAGCGTTGGTGCCGGGGGGCGTCAGCGTGCCGCCACCACCGCACACCAATCGTCCCGTGAGGGGGGTTCGCAATGATCGTCGGCAGTTTACTGATTCTGGTGGCCGCGGCCGGTTTGCTGGTCACGGGCCTGATGAACCACAACGACATGTTCCTCGTGGGCTCGATCGTGGCGAGCGTCATCGCCGGTGTCGGCCTCTACCTGGGCGCTCGCTCCGCCGGGCGTGACCGGGACGAGGAAGAGGAGACCGAGACCGGGGACTTCGAGGACCTGGGGCGGGCCGGGAGCCGCCGGGTTCCCGAGCGCCGCCAGGTGCGCGAGCCGGCCTACGCGGGCCGCAACCGCTACGCCGACCTGACCGACGATGTGGATGACGTCGAAGGCGGGGAGAGCTTCGAGCGGTTCGACCGCTCCGACCGGCTCGACAGGCTTGAAGCCCTGGAGCGCGAGGCCCGCGAAGAGCGTGAGGTTCCCGTGCGCCGTACGGCGGCTCCGCAGATCGCGGCGGAGACGCCCGCGGACGGCGATGCGGACACCGACGAGGAGCTGGCCGACGAGCCGGGTCCGATGTCGATCACCCGTATCGACCGGACCCGCCTGGCCGGGCTGACCGTGCCGGTGCAGGTGGTCGACGGGCGGCCGAGGTACCACCTCGCCGGTTGTGTGCACCTCCTCGGCAAGGAGGACGAGCCGCTGGCGGTGAACGAGGCCGTCGAACTCGGCTTCACGCCCTGCGGGCTGTGCGAGCCGACCGCCGACGTGCTGGCCGATCTGAGCGTGCGCAGCGGACATTAGGCAGGGTGCGGGTTCGGGGCGATTCCCCGGTGTCCGCCCCTGCCTTTTCTCCTGCCCTCATTCTGTCTCCCGCGTCACCGTGCGCGGGCTCACGGTGAGGGCTCGCCGCCATGCGGACCGTCCACGTCGCACCGTCCTCAGTGGATCTTCGGCGGTCTCGGGGCCGGTCAGGAGGGGTTCGGCGCCGGGGCCGGTACAGATCGGTGACAGCGGAGTCGCGTGAGGTGATTGTGTAGCGGTGGGGTCTGGGCGTATTATGTGTCCTCACGCGCGGCACATGCCGCGCTCTGTTTTATACCTGCCGGGGGGCGGCCATGGGCGATCGGAAATCGGGTACGGCTACGCAGAAGAAGGCTGCGAGCGGCACCGCCGGTCGGTCGGTGGCGAAGAAGTCGGCCACGAAGCCCGCCACCGAGAAGGCCAAGGCGCCCGCCGCCCCGCCGTCGTCTCGGGCCACGAGGGCCAGCGCGAAATCCACCCCCACCAAGACCCCTCCGGAGAGCGCAAAGATGCCAGCTGCGAAGGCGACCGGCGGAACGCCGGCCAAGAAGACCGTTGCCACCAAGAAGGCGGCGGTGAAGAAGACCGCCGCGTCCGCCGTCGCCGAACCCGTCGCGCAGCGCAGCCCCGAGGAGACCGAGCAGATTCGCGCCGCGCTGAGCGAGCGGCTCGAAGAGCTGCGCGCGGAGTACTCCCAGACCGTCACCGAGATCGCCGACCTGCAACGCGACCGGCTGACCGACTCGGCGGGCGACGACCAGGCCGACACCGGCTCGAAGACCTTGGAGCGCGAGCAGGAGATCACCCTCGCCAACACCATGCACGAGCGGGTGATCCAGGTCGAGCACGCCCTCGAACGCCTGGAGGCGGGGAGCTACGGGATGTGCGAGCGCTGCGGGAAGCCCATTCCGGCCGCGCGGCTCGCGGCCTTCCCGTCGGCTACCCTCTGCGTGGACTGCAAACAGCTCGAAGAACGCCGGTGACCGCATCCGAGTAGGGGTCGGCCCGGCTCGGTGGCAGCTTGGAGGAGCGCGCTGAGTACGCCAGAGGTGCCGGCCGGCACGACCGGTGAGGATGAAGACAAGGGCGAGCGGAGCTCGGCCGAGGCCGCGCCGAAGCGGCCCGGACGCGCGCGCCGTTTCATCCTCAGTCTGTTCTTCGCCGTCGGCCTGGGCTCGATCGCCCTCGACCTGCTCACCAAGACGATCGCGGTGGACTCCCTTGAAGGGCGCGAGCCGGTCAAGCTGCTCGGCGGCCTCGTCTACTTCGACCTGATCCGCAACGGCGGTGCGGCGTGGGGGATGGCCAGCGAGTACACGTGGGTGCTGTCGATCGTCGCGATCTGCGTGAGCGTCGGCATCGCGGTCTTCGTGTGGCGCGTGAGGTCGACGCCGTGGGCGGTCGCCTTCGGGCTGATCTTCGGCGGCGCGCTGGGCAACATCGTCGACCGCGTCTTCCGCGCGCCGGCGGCGTTCCACGGGCACGTGGTCGACTTCATCAGCCCACTGGAGCCGGGCGGGCAGGCCTACCCGGTCTTCAACCTCGCCGACTCGTCCCTGGTCATCGGCGTCTGCCTGGTCGTCCTGCTGGAGCTCACCGGCCGCCGCATGGACGGCACGCGGTACTCCAAGGACACCGATCCGAAGGAGACCGGCGAGCCCGCGAAGGAATCCGCCGGTGACTAGCGTCGAACGGTCCCTGCCGGTTCCCGACGGTCTCGAAGGCTCCCGGCTCGACCAGGCCGTCGCGCGCCTGTTCGGGCTCTCGCGGACCACCGCGGCCGAGCTGATCGAGCAGGGCGACGTCCTCGTCGACGGTGTCGCCTGCGCGAAGTCCGAGCGTGTGACCGGCGGGTCCTGGCTTGAGGTGAGGCTCCCGCCTCCGCCCGGAGTGCCGGAGGAGACCGAGCCGGTGGAGGTCGAGGGCCTAGCGGTCATCTACGCCGACGAGGACATCGCCGTCATCGACAAGCCGGTGGGCGTCGCCGCGCACGCCAGCCCCGGCTGGACCGGCCCGACCGTCACGTCCGGTCTCGCCGCCCTGGGCCACCGCCTGTCCAGTTACGGTCCCGCCGAGCGGCAGGGGATCGTGCACCGCCTCGACGTCGGCACGACCGGGATCATGGTCGTCGCCAAGAGCGAGCGGGCCTATACCGCGCTGAAGGCCGCGTTCAAGGAGCGCGAGGTCGACAAGCGCTACCACGCCGTCGTCCAGGGGCATCCCGATCCGCTGCGCGGCACCATCGACGCGCCGATCGGCCGCCACCCGAACCACGACTACAAGTTCGCGGTGATGGCCGGCGGCAAGGCGTCGGTCACGCACTACGACACCGTCGAGGCGTTTCCGGCGGCCAGCCTGGTCGACGTGAAGCTGGAGACCGGCCGCACCCACCAGATCCGGGTGCACTTCTCGGCGCTGCGCCACCCGTGCGTCGGCGACCTCACCTACGGCGCCGACCCGACGCTGGCGGCGAAGGTCGACCTGACTCGTCAATGGCTGCACGCGCGGTCCCTTGCGTTCACCCATCCGGGTTCGGGACAGTGGGTGGAGTTCCACAGCGACTACCCTCGGGACTTGGCGCACGCGCTGGACATCCTGCGCGGCTGACCCCGACACCCGACACTTTTCCAACCCGGTACCTCTTCGACCCGGCTGTTCTAGTCAGGTACACCGGTTCGCCCCGACCATCACGCTCTCTACTTCGGAGGGTGCCCCCTCATGGGCCGAGGAAGCCTGCTCCGCCGCGTCGACGACCTCCTGCTGCCCCCGCTGGGGCGCGGCATCCGCTGGCTCCAGGCCGGCACGGGTCGCCGCCGCGTGGTCACGTCGACGGCGCTGATCTGCTGCGCCCTCCTTGTCGTGGCCGCCGTGTGGTCGACCGACCGGCCGACGCAGCACGTGGACGACAGCGGGCCCGTGGTGCGGGTCGGCGTCAACGAGGGCGAGTCGATTCCCGGCTATGCCGAGGACTCGCGCGGCGAGCTGGCGGCACTCGCGGCGAGTTCGACGGCGCCGACCTGGGCGCTGGTGTCGCTGTCGGCCTATGTCGGGCCGGAGAAGGTCACCGAGGTCGCGGCCGGGCAGACCGTCGTCCGCGTCTACGCCCGTGTGCCCCTGCCGCGGGCGCCCACCGAGATCGTGCAGCTCAACGTCACGACCCTCCCCGTCGACCTGCTGGCCGAGATGGACCGGGTGGCCGAGCGCAAGGACGCCGACGCCGCCGGGTACGCCACCCTGGCCGACAAGCTGAGCGGTGCGACCGCGCAGGAGATGCACCAGCGCGAGGTCTACCTGACCGCGAAGGAGCTGGCCGAGGCCGAGGCCGCCGCCTACCGCGGGCACTGCGAGTGCGCGTACGCGCTGGTGGTGCGGTCGACGCCGCAGGCGCTGCTGGCCCTGTCGGGCCGCACCGCGGTCCGCGCGGTCGACGCGGCCCCCGAGATGGAGGGCTTCGAGCGGGCGGTGTTCCTGCCGGCCCTGCCGGAGCAGCCGGGCATCGCCGGACCGCCCGGAAGCGCCCTCAGCGACGACGAGCCACCCGTCGGAACGCCACCCGCGTCGAACGCGCCCGGGTGAGCGTTGGAGAATGAACGGGCGTGGGGTCGTCACGCCAAGTGATTTTCCCGTCCAATTCGCCCGAAAGTGTGCGGGCCAGGTGCGAGGTGCACCCTGGGATCCGTAGCCTTGGGCATTACGCGAACGCAGGCGGGAGGCGAGTGTGGAGTCGACAAGGACGCCTTACGGCCAGGAAGAGTCCGTGCCCCGGTGGCGGGCCTTGTTCGACCGTCGCGCACGCAGTCACCGCGCCCCGGAACCTCCGGTGCAGCAGCAGGCGCCGCAGGTCCCGCTTCAGCCCGGGCCGTACAACCGCGCGCCCATGGCCCACCCCATGCCCGTCGCGACCGTCGTCATGGAGGAGCTGCGCCGCGACCTGGGCCGCTGCCGGGTCGTCGCCTTCGCCAACCCGAAGGGCGGCGTGCACAAGACGACCGCGACGGTCCTGGCCGCCGCGACCCTGGGCACGGTCCGCGGGCGCGGCGTCGTGGCCTGGGACAACAACGAGCTGCGCGGCACCCTCGGCCTCCGCGCCGGTTCCGCGCGCCACGCCCGCACCATCCGCCACCTCGTCAACGACCTGATCCAGGTCGAGGCCGCCGGTCCGCAGCTGGCCGAACTCATCGACGACTACCTGCGCCACTCCGCCGACGGGTCCTTCGACGTCCTCGCCGGCGACGAGGACCCGAAACTCGCCGGGAAACTCGACCCGGCGACGGTCCTGCGCGTCCTGGACGTGCTCACCCGCACCCACGACATCGTGTGCATCGACACCGGCAACAACGTCGAGAGCCCGAACTGGCGGACCGTCATCGAGGCCGCCGACCAGCTGGTGATCACCACCGTCCCGCGCGAGGACGCCGCCTTCGCCGCCGACTGGATGCTCGACCTGCTCATCGAGAACGGCCACCGCGACCTGGTCGCCAACGCCGTGACGCTGCTGTCGTGCCCGACGCCGAACCCGGGCAGCCTGCTCACCGACCTCACCGCCCACTTCAACACCCGCACCCGCCGGGTCGCGGTCGTGCCCTACGACCCGACCCTTGAGGCCGGTTCGAGCATCCAGTACTCGATGCTCCAGCAGCCGACCCGGGACGCCTGGATCACCGCCGCGCACGCGATCGTGGAGCGGATCGGGTGAGCGGCGCCGTGGTGGCGCCCGGGTCGCACGGGCATGGAAGGATCTACGCG
>Ga0307515_10010425_pt1 | contig 17807 bp, 8 predicted proteins | sample 17_EM_MG_FD_194513 | JGI IMG/M metagenome (GOLD analysis project Ga0307515, IMG submission 194513) | Populus trichocarpa ectomycorrhiza microbial communities from riparian zone in the Pacific Northwest, United States - 17_EM | ecosystem: Host-associated > Plants > Roots > Unclassified | place... | reverse complement strand
CTCGCGCCTCAGAGACAGCCTTGACATTTTTATTTAAAGGGTGAAAATCACTCAGGGTAAAAACATTGATTCCCATTCTTTCTCCGTGGGAATAAAAGGCATGTCAATTTTTAGAATTGTTGTTGTCTTTTTGTGACCCCACAAAAAAAAAATTTTAAAAAAATAAAAAATACAAGAGGATAAATACGCATTGAAAAAGACAAGAAGATTTCTCAAGTTGGGTATGGAGGACCGAAATGACAAGTTGAAGGATCATAATATATAAGATTGACAAAATGGCAACCCAGTTATGATTGACAAAAGACTCATTCGGTGAAAATATTTTTATTTTGGGTAAAGAAATATAATTTGGATGAGTAAGTACTCAATGAGGATTTTGGAAGGCTTAATCAATTTTATTAAGGACTTGATTGCAAGGAAAATCAGTTTTTTAGAGTCAATTTGAGTTTAATTGGAATAAATTGAAGTTTGGGGGACTGAAATTGGAATCTGTGAAGTTTAATTGATCAAACCAGGAGCTTAATTGTAAAAATTTTAGAGTTTAATAGCCAATTAGGGATTTGATTGAAGAAACTCAAAACCTATGACCAAATCGTTAAAGACACGAGACTTCAAGAGCTGAAATTGGCCAAATTAGAGGCCAAATTAAAGAAAATTTAAAGTTTGATGTCAATTAAGGGTTCAAATGCACAAATCAAAAACCAAATACTAAGATGAAAATGACATTAAACTCTGCTGTTGATGATTGAATTTAGCAAGGGTGAATTTGTTTGTTTCATTTGCTAATATTTTTTTGAAGAGGTTTTTGGATTAAGGGGTTGTTTGGCAAACACACCTTTAGATTTATTTTGACTACATTGTTTTTGAATAAAAATGAGTTTTGCCAAACAGACCTGGGGTAAATTTCAAAAAAAAACCAACCAAATATTATTTGTAAGTCCCTCGCACTTTTTTTCAATATTTTCACTTAATATCAGGATTGTATAATTACACTGTAACATGTGGGTTTAATATTGAAATACATGTTTTCCACCAAAATTTCAAAAAAATAAAAAAAATAAAAAAATCTTCTCATTTAAAAACTATAAAAATGGTTTTATTTAGTATGCATACGGTGAAGCCTCACAAAAAATAATAAAAAATCATATTTTAAAAATATATATATACAGTGAGTTTTAACATTTTTTTATATATATACAAAAATATGTTCCTATAAGAATTCTCATAATTACATGCTGATATTCAAATATCATAAGTTGGTTATAAAATTCTCAGAATTATTCTGAATGTTCATCAATTTTAATTAAGAGTATTTTTCACCGCAATACATGAGTAGTGGAAAACTCTTTCGTCTTTCATCATAATTAAACTTGTCAAGGCATCTACATGGGCCCTTCCTATAAGAATTTATTTGGGCGCACATGTCGATAATAAATTCAAAATGACATATTTATTCATAGGAGTAATTTTTTTCCCGAGCCATAGACTGACTATCGGTTAGAAACTCATCAAGACCTTTAAATCATATGAAGACCACACAATGCAGTTTATCTCAGGTAAGGTGCGCTAGGGGTGCTAATACCTTCTATAACCACAACCAGTCCCTTGCCCGAGAATTTCTGATAAGACTAGTACACCCGGATCTCCTAGTGACCTTGAACCAAAAAAATAGATGGCGACTCCTTAACCCCAACACAACTCGCTCATGTGCGACAGAAATGTATCTAGGTTGTTCAGAATTAGAAAAATATTTAATTTAATTTGCAGCATGACCGCGTCAACTGCTTTAATTTATATAGCAGCGGTCATTTATTAATACATGCTTGATATTGTAGTGAACAATACTTCAAAAAACATTTTTTATTTAAAAATACATTAAAATATTTTTTCAGATTTTTTTTTTAACATCAACACTTAAAAAAACACTAAAATTCATTAATTTAATGTCGTTTTCACATTAACCATACTTTTAAAAAGCATCTAGAAGGAAAAGATAGAGAAAGCCATGGGTATTAAACCTGATCTAGAGACGACATGTGTCATTTAAAAAAACCAATCAATTTTTACCCAGATCAATTGAATCACAAATCAATACGTGTTTATATCAGGACACCGTACTAACCTTTTGAATTTATTATGAAACGCAGCACCGGCGAGGTTTCCACCTTGATAAATTCTTGTTTGAATTCACCTTAACTAACGCTTTCTTGGTGCTTTGTGGCCGGAAATCTAAAAGCCAACGATATGTTCTTCGTAATCAACATTTTTTTTCCTGGAATTTCCAAAAGTCGAGGCGTACATGTTAGAAAAAGCTCCTGCATATCTAATTTCTCGGTGTAGAAAAGAGATTCAATTCACGAGATGAATTCTTTTCTTGCAAACAAACATAACTTTGTTATTTTCTCTGTGTTTTATCAGGATTTTGGGACTGTCCTCCACTTTGCAATAAGTTGGGTCGTTGGGCAAAAGGCCAAGAGATACGAACGAAATTTCTGGCCCACCACTTTCTCGAAACATGAAAATCCAATTCTGAGACATATGTCTGGCTGAAAGCCTGTCCAGATCTAATAGTGTTAGTTCTGATCGTAAGCTAGACTAGTATTTATTAAAAATAATTTGGGTTTATGAGGTTACATTATTGTCTACAGTGAAAATACTTTATATCTATAGTATATAGTATGATTCACAGTACAATAAATTTACATCCATAGTAAATATAAGTGTTTTTTCCATACATTTTAAAATATAATATAATATTTAAGTTTTGAGTATGATGTAATACAAAGTGCTCCATGCAATGCATTACATACTTTAATCTTGACTAGGGTAAATTGATCCCTCTAGCCCCCGTGACTTTAATCTTTTTATTTTTATTAATATGGATGTCCGGGTCAGTTTATACGTACATCGACTAATTCCACGAGCCCTGAAGTTAACAACCATGTAATCCTCCAATAACTCTAAGGTATATGAGACTCGAATTTATGACCTCTAGAGAACAAACTTATAACCTGATCAATTAAATTACACCCCTTAGAATTCCTGTGACTTTAATCTTGATTGCACAAGATCTGATGTTTTTAATTATTAATCATGCATGGTCTTTTTATTAATATTAATTAGTATCGTTGTTTGACTATGTTAGTAAACCTAAACGTGACGCCACATGTATGGTTTGAAATATAAAAAACGAAAAAAAAAAATGGGAGAGGAAATATGAAAAATGTAGAAAACAAAGAAGGCTTTATCAAATTAAACAAAATAAAAAAAAAATCAACAAAAATATATAAAAAAGACCCACAAAATCGAAGTTTGGAAACGGAAGGTTTATCTGAGCAAAAAAATGTAAACCCAGTTATGAAGATAAAACAGACCGCTATATCACAATTTTCTTTCTTTTGTTAAATCTCAACCTCCTTCTCCTTCCCATCTTAATTTAATTTCTTTAGTTCAAAAACACATCACCAACTTTAACTTCAATTTTCTACTGGGTCATTGTCCATAATTTGAAAACAATTATGGTGTTAAAAATATAAAGAGAGGAAGTTTGGTCTAGAAATCCATTTCCCATCCATTTTCTTCTAAATACATCTCCAAAACACTATAAAAATCTCCATAAACCACTCACCAATCACAAAAACATCCCAAAATAATAATAATTAAAAATCCATAAAATTTTAAAAAATTAAATGGACCTTGATCTATTTGTTTAGCATTTTATAGAAAAATCATCATCATCGAACTTTTTTCATCGAATAAAATCATTTGAAACTTAGATTGACCATTTTAATTGTTAGAATGTGGCCGACCGATAACTTTTTTGTTTTTTTGTTGTTGTTAATGACTTTTTTTTTTCTCTTTTAAACCCAAAAACTAAAAAATAAATAATATGAACTTTTGAATAAAAAAAAAATGCTAATTTTTTTTACATTGACTATGTATTTTCCTTGTATTTTATACTGTGGCTCTCCTTATTTTAATTTTATCTTTCTATTATAATTTTAATATTATGATCCTTTTTATTTTTATTTTATCATTATACTACAATTTTTGACCTTATCCTATGAAATTAGGCCATAAAAGAATAAAATAAAATAAAATAAAATATTAGTTTAAAACTATAATAAACAGAGTCAAGGTTTTAATTGATGGATATTATCGGTGAAACATAACATTGATAATGAACTATATTTGTAGTTAACCCTAATTTTTAATTTCTAATTTTTTCATCCTTATTTTCCTATTTAATGGGTGTAATCTATGTCACAAAATCCAATCCGTTGATTTCATGAATTAACATAATTAGTAGACTTTTCATCTTCATTCGTTTCGTGAAACCAAAATTAAAATAGAGGGCCAATATGACTAATTTTTTTCTTAGGATTAAAACAAATTAATAAATTATATGTATTTGAAAAGTTAATTTTAACTAAAAAGATATATTTTTCTTTCAGGATTTAAGTCGTTTTTTTACATAATTAAAATACAAATGATTTAATTATATTAAAATTATAATAAATATTTTAAAAATTGCTTTGTGGCTGTGCGGATAGTATACCAGGGAAAAAAAAACTGTATCCTACGTGGCAACTGGTAAGGGTCCCCTTTGTGAGGAAGGATCTCCACCTAAAACGCTAAAACCCTAGCTCACAACCGCATAACAGGAACCCGAAGAACCCACCTTCTTCACTGTTCCAATCTGGGTAACTGTACACGACCCTAGCAATGTCAGATACACAACGAAGTATCGATCAATTAGAACCTCTAACATCATTAAATGAAGCCAAGCCCGAAGTTGAAGAACAAGTATCGGAGGAGGAAGATTCTTGGTCATCAGACTCTGAAATTGCCGACGCGTTAGACTGGTTAGATACCAGAAACGACGACGATTCAATTGACAGCTCGATCACTCTCAATTCACGCCGTCCTAATGCTCACGGCGGCCTTCACTCGCGTCCTAATTCTTCAACTCTTCAACCTCTCTCTAATCGCAACCAGAAGTTCTCGCATCATATCCGCGCTTCTCCTTTAGAGGTATTAATTTAATTAGTTTTTATTTTATTTTATTATTTTTTACGTGTGATTTTGATTTCGTGTAGGAATGGGAAGGGAGAGTGAAAGTTGGAATGTCGAATTCAGTTACGACTGCCATTCGCCATAGTGTGAGAGAGATGGCTATTGGGAAAACTAGAAATACCGAGAAAGCCGATCGCGCTACTGTTGAGCAGGTGATGATTATTTGCTAGTATTTGTTCAAACTTTTTTTTTTTTAATTATTGCAAGGAAAGTGTGTAATCTGGTGTGTTGTTGTGCAGGCTATCGATCCTAGAACGCGTATGGTTTTATTTAAAATGTTGAATCGCGGTGTGTTTAATGATATCAATGGCTGCATTTCAACAGGAAAAGAGGTAGAGAAGGGCATTACTGGTTTCATATTATTTGTACCAGTTCTGTGTTGTTGTTTGAACTTTTTGTCTCTGATTCGTGGCAGGCAAATGTTTATCATGCAACAAAATCTGATGGTCAGGAACTAGCAATCAAAGTGTACAAAACTTCGGTCTTGGTTTTTAAGTAAGTTCAGGGCGGATTTAGTTGTTAAGAAAGGAGTGATTGTAACGTTTGATGTTAAAGATATAAAATAGGGTGCTACACAGTTAACAGTTCATGTGAGATACAAACAAATTGGAAGTAGAAAAACCACGGAAAATGTTCTTGAATCAGGATACTGTTGTTTAGCTTCTGATTTCCTTGTTTTATTGTCTCTTAAATAAATGTTTTCTCAAATAGCAGTCAAGCTCCTTAATGATTGTCAGTGGTGGTAGATGTTGTGCCAGAAATAGCTTTATGGATTGCCCTTGTGTACTTGCGTGCATTTTTTCTTTCTTATACCTACATGTATTTGTTTCTCTTTGACAAAAAATAAATTATCTTATTTCTTTTAAACAATTATAGAGATCGAGATCGGTATGTACAAGGTGACTACCGTTTCCGACATGGATATTGCAAGCACAATCCCAGAAAAATGGTAAAGACGTGGGCTGAAAAAGAAATGAGGAATCTTTTGAGGTAAGACCAACATTCACCTTTACATTTTTCATGACACTGCAAGGTTACTTATTGCTGCAAAATCTGTTTGCCTATCATACATGGTTCAAACTTTAAAGATAGACCCTATTTTTGGTCATCCATTAGTATTTGTTTCTGTGATCCGGCTAAGGAAGAAAATAATCTTATAAATACACTTCGAATCTAATTTATTCCACCAATTACATTGGGATTTTATGTGTTTTCAACTTCATTGTGAGCCACAGGCTAAAAGCAGCAGGAATCAGGTGCCCAACACCCGTACTTTTGAGACTTCATGTTCTGGTCATGGAATTCATAGGTACTTTGCTCTTTTGTGTTTGTTTGTTTGTGCATGTATTTCAAGACATCTCCACATCAATATGCCAGGAGAAAGATAATCTGCTTTATATATCAAAGCCATCAAACTATTTACCTAAAGTTCCTCTTGTGTAGGATAAAGTTTGTTTCCTGTATATTACTACTTTGTGGAGGTAATGAGAGTTTTCTTGGTGATAATCTGCGTTGTAGGAAAAACTGGTTGGGCCGCTCCTCGTCTAAAGGATGCTGCCTTATCTTTGGACAAGTTGCGTGAAGGTTATATGGAGGTGTGTAGGCTTTTGGGTTTTTATATTATCATCATTATAGGGTAGAAGTCTGAAATAACAGCAAAAACTTATCTAGTTAAGAATCTCATAGGCACTCTGGTGTGCTTGAATAACTTTCATAATCGAAGTTAAATCTTCTGATAATTATAATAGCCTTCAGGTCCTTGTGTGGATCAATTTGGAGGAGCCTAAAACAAAACTTCTCCTAGGATGCCATGATATGGGCTGTGGCACATAGACAATAGATGCTTCTTCTTGTCACTTCATTTAGAATCAAGAAAAAGATTTAATGTTTGTATTTTGCTATTTTGTTTTTTGGTGATTGAAATAACTGCTTGCTGTGTATTTCTAGATGATTATTACCATGCGGAGTTTATATCAGAAGTGTAAGCTAGTGCATGGAGACCTCAGTGAGTACAACATCCTTTACTTGGAGGTGAACATCTCTTGCTTCCTCACTGAACAGATATCATGTCTTCACCAGGCATTTTTTTTTATTAAGACCACGGGAGAAAAACAAGAACAAATTAATTAAAAAAAAATACAATTGAAAGTGTGATTATGTAACATGATTAAAATTTGCATAGCTTTCTGGAAGATATTGAACTGATCACATCTGTTCCCGTGGATATTTGATCAAAATTATTTTTCCTGTTTGGTAGGGTCGCTTGTATATAATTGATGTCTCTCAAGCAGTTGATCTTGACCACCCTCATGCCCTTGACTTTTTGCGTGAAGATTGTCTTCATGTTTCTGTAAGTGTTATCCACATGATGAATGGTTGTGGTTTCTTACTGTTATTAACTTTAGCAAAAACACAGGTGCCTGCCTGTTTTTAAGAAAGTGAATTAATGAAGATTGGTGCACGCAGGATTTCTTTAAGAAACATGGTGTAGCAGTCATGACTATCCGGGAGCTGTTTGACTTCATAGTGGATCCAACTATTAATGATGAATCCATTGACAGTTACTTGGAAGAGGTTTGCCTCCTTTCATGTGCTTGATTTTCTTAAAGACTATCATTGAGATCACTGCTGTGAGTCTGTGACCATTTATTTCTTTTTTCAGGTTCAACAAAAAATTTTGACAAGAGATTTGACTGCAGAGGATGAAATTGCTGACTCTGTATTTGTTCAGGTTATTATTAGTTTCCTTTAGAAAAAGACAACTGTGATTTTGTTTTCCTTGTGAGGAAAGAAAAAAAAACTGTATTTGTTCAGGTTCTTATCATGTTTGCCCAGTTTAATAATTTAAAAGGCCTTGCAAGTGAAGCATTCAATCTCAATTTCAAATTCTAATTTACCAATATACAACTATTTTTTCAGTAATTTACTGAAATGTGAAATTTATTTTGGTCTTGGGAGGATTGACATTTGTAATATTTGGGATACCTCATGTGGTGAGGATACAAAAATCTTTGAAACATGATATCATAATGGACATGTATATCTGGGATAGATCCTAATTTTGTGGAGTGTTTGTTGCTTTCTATGTAGTCATATATTCCGAAGACATTAGATGATGTCAAGCATGCCGAGGAGGATGTAAACCGGATAACAAGTGGCAACGATACTGGAGACATGTACTATAAGACTATTACTGGACTAAAGGAGGCTCTCTCTAACTCTTCTGCAGCTCAACAAGAAAGGCAGCAAGTGGATGCAAACCCAGTAGAAGAGTCTTCAGTCATTCAGGATGGGCATTCAAACTCTCCTGAGAGTGAATCCGACTCTGGGACAGATTCAGAGGAAGAGGGCTCCGGTGATTCAGATGGGAGTGGTTCATCATCAGAAACCGAGAAACAGGATCCTGTTGATAAAAAAGCCGCGAGAAAAGAGAATAAGAAGAAGGTCAAGGAGGAGAAGAGGGAAGCTCGAAAGACTAAAACTCCCAAGGCTATGAAGAAAAGAAAAAAGAAAATGGCCAAAGCCAAAAAGACTAGGTAAACTCTTTGTAGCTGTAACATTTTGAATTTAAGCATGCAGTTCATATAGCCAGCAGGTTAGAGAAATCAATTTATTATCTACAAATCTACAACATGTGACACCTGTGCTACCATTTGTTTTATTTTACATCTTGGGCTAAGCTGATTTTGCCATATTTTTTTTTATAAGTTGCAAATGTGAGATAAATTAATCTCTATTTAGTTAGCATCATGGCTTGTTTTTTATTTGTTGCCCATGTCTTAGGGTTTGGAACCTCCAAATGAATTGCTCATCATCTCTCTTGTTAATGGTGGGAGGGATTTGTAGATGGTGGCTTAAGTAATTACTAGAACGATTTATAAAACAAATTGAAAACAATTATTTTATTTTTCTTTTGTTTTATCTAAAATGTTTGCTTCAAGAGGTGTTTTGAAAGAAGATGAGAAAATCCAAAACATTAATCAGTCGAAATTTCAATTAACAATGATGAATACCACAAACATGTTCCTGCAAAAATATTTGTAATTCAACCGGATTTAGACTCAATATTTTTTTTTTTGTTCAAAGTCTCTTTTCTCCTTTGGTATCAATAATAAGATTTGGTTTAGGACCATGCCATCACTCTTTTTTTCTTCTTCTTATATACAATCTTTTTAAGTGTTTTACCTCTAGAGAAAACTAATTTATTAGCCGAACCATCGTTCGGGGTATTTAAGAGATTGTTTTTTAAAATTTTTTTATTTAAAAATGTATAAAAATAATATATTTTTTATTTTTTAAAAATTTATTTTTAATATCAGAATAATTTAAAAATATTAAAAAAATTAATTTGAAATATATATTTTTTACTCTTTATTTTTATCAAAATGATCACAATTTTTCTTTTCAAGAAGGTTTGAAAATCGAAAGCTCGTATTGAACCATACTTGGGCCAAAATATAAGTCCAAATAGTTGTGCTGGGTTGGGAAATAAAAATAACATGTTCAAATTGAGTTTGAGCGCGAGTATAGTACAAACTTTTTTTCATAATCGTAAAATCTGCGTTATTATGTTCCATGCTTATCTAGGACCAGATCGATCTGGTATTCGAATCAGTTTAGGTTATAACAAAAAAATAAAAATGAAAAACCCAGCTGATTCTATAATAAAAAACTCAGTTTAACTTGCTGGCTTGATAGATGTAAATTTGATCAGATCAAAATTTTATCTTTGTATTATTATTATTATTATTTTATTTTTTAAAATAATATTATTTTGATAATTTTAAAAAAAATTGGGAAAAGCTTGAATCTAGTGTACTCTCGTAACTATATTTTTTTATTAGATTTTAACAATATTCAAATCAACTATTATTTCTCCAATCAATTCTTATAATATATTTGAGATGATGATAACCAATAAGAATAGCAAAGTGTTTTTTTAATTGAAAATATATTTATATATATATATATATATATATATTTTTTTAAAATTTATTTTTAATATTAACACATCAAAATAATATAAAAATATAATAAAATTAATATAAAACAAAAAAAATTCAAAATCTCTCATTGCACCTCTATCCTAAACGTGCTTTTAACCCAAACTTTTTAGGTAGAATAATGCATTCCCAATAATTATTTTTGTCACGGCTTTTCGAATATAATTCACCCTATAAATTTATCTCAAGAAGGTGCTTCCTATAATTATTTTTTTATATTTGTTTTTATAATGTTTGTTATGGTTACTTAAAGATATTATAACTCATAATTATTTCATTTTTTTATAATTTAAATTTTATATTTTTTTATTTAAAGTAATATTTTTTTTATTGAAATTATACTTAATTTCTCACCACTATCATTGTTATAGATAAATTATTTAAATTATGAAAACATAAAATAAATTTTAATGTTTTTATATTTTTTGTAATGCTTTAAGTGAATCTACTTAAAATTTGTAATCAATCACTCATTAAGAAATGAACAAATATTTTCTTTTAAATAAAAATTATAACTATGTTATAATATTAGCAATTAGCATATCATGAGCTAATTAGCAAAGTTACTAAATAATAAAATACATTATCAAAAAGTCTCTAAGCTTATGGATAAAACGACACCGTTTAAACAACAAATTCATAAGCAACTCATAGTGTGAGGGACAGAGGGAGCGAGAGTCCAACAAAAACAAAAATGTCGAATTCAATGGAACAAACCCTAGAAGGAGAAGACAACAACAACAACAACAACAGAGGAAGCGAACAAAACCCTAATCAATCACAAGAATGGGAAACAATGGCTCGACTTTGGCTGAGTGCCTTTTCTGGAGTGAAAGCAGTGAGTACGATGGAGGTGGAGACATGGATTGATTCTAATTACTCATCTTTACCTTCTGATTTACAATCAATGCCTCGCTCCGATCTCATTGATCGGTTGCTTTCTATTCAAAAATATATGAGACTTCCCACTCAGAATCAGGTACCCTTTTCTTTTTTAAGTGTAAAGATTTTGTCTTTAGACAGATACCTACCTAAATTTAACCCTCTGCTCTATGAAGTGTTACACAGTCTGTCAAAAGAAAACACTGCATAGCCTGCCCATGCCTTACAATTCATGATATTGGGTGTTCACTTACTAATCTTATTGTCTATATTTATGCTTTGCTGTGCGACTGGTATTTTTCCCTTTTCATTCTCAATGCGTTATGTGCTAAATAGTTGCCATTTCTCCTGTATCAGATAACCGAGACAAATCAGGTTGATGTTCCGCATGCTCGATTTCAACGTACAGATCAATGGCTGCCGGTTTATTCCTGGTTGGAGTCTTTGGATAAAGATGAGGTAGTCAAGTCCAAAGATATTTCTGACTGGCTGACTGAGAATCCAGAGATTAGAGAACAGTTGTTCTCTAGACATTCTCGATATCATTTGATGCACTACATTAAAAAGTGCCATGTAAAGATTCTGAAGAGGAGGGAAAGGAAGAAGGTAACAACTGCTCATTATCTCTGCTATTTTTGTTTAAGAATCTGTTGGTGTCCAAATACATAACTATCTAGACTCTTCGAGGAGATAAAGAGGGTGAGCAGATAAGTAAGGTGGAGAGAAATAAAGAAAAAGAGGCTTAATTGAGAAAAAACGAAGTGTCTCCATATCTGTCTTGGGTAGCAAAGACCTAATCCATTATTAAAGACTTTGGAGTCTTAATTGCTTCTATTTGCTTTGACCTTTAAGATATTGCCACTATTTGTTGATTGCATTTGCTGATATCGATTAACCTTTTTATGCTAATTTTGTAAGCTATGACTTTGCTTGAACAGGGCGTGCAGCTGACTGGCAATCCAACTTCTCCAAAATTTCAGAAGAATGTGGAGGTGAAAGAACTGGCACCTGTTCCAAGTACGGCTTCTTCAAAGCTTATGTTTTATGTATTTTGGAAATGGAAGGATTTTGCACCTTGCACAGCTTTGAGGGCACTAGACCATCATAAAATGATTGCATTTCATTAGATGGATCCTCATATAACATCAAAATAAAAAAACTGAATGATCTTTGAAGTTTTTTAAAAATAATCTTTTGCGAAGACATTGGAACCCCTCAAGTTTATTGCTATGAAAACCAAAAGCCACTTGATGCAGATCATGTATAAATTTGAACACGTGAATTTTTCAGTTTGATGTCCAAAACTGAATGTAATTCTTGTTAACTGTATTTCTTAATTATTGTAGTGATCAATCCTTTGAACAACATACCCAAGGATAGCGAATTGTATGTGGCAAAACGAAATGAGGCTCTTCAGAAATATGAAATGTAAGTGATCATTGTTTCTTTTTAATTGCATTCTAGCATTTTTGTTTTTCAAAATTTAGTTTCATTCCTAGTTATTGTTTATGACATTTCAGTTTGCTGGAGTTGGAAAAGAAGCTTACCCCCTACTTTTCAAAATGTCAGGCTGTAAACAACTGAAGCAAGTCTTGAATCAAATTTCTCCTAAGCAGACCTGAAATAGCTCAGGTGTTGCAAATGATTTTTCACTAATTATGATTTTTTTTTGTTGTAAATAACTGCCTGATGGATGATTGCCTAACTTGTCTCAAGTTTTATAAGAGCTATTCTTTCTTACCCTTTCACTATATATGTTGTCTATAAATCTAGTTATACGAGTGCATTTGTGTTGCTGAATACAACTTAGTCCATTTATTCAGCATCATTATGTGCGATGACATTTTTGGCTGTTTGACCACAAATGGTAAGACATTGCAAGTGAAGAGCGAGACTTTGAGAAACTTTTGCTCTCCATAAACATTAAAGAGAATTTTAGTTTAAAATGCTATTTGAAAGAATTAAATTTGTGAACTTGTTTGTGACCTTAAACTTGCTCTTGATATTGAAGCCTGATGCCAGAAGTTGTGCTCTCGGCTTTTGGGAGCATAGAATCAGTGAAAAATGTTCGTGTTGTAGAAGTTGGTTTCCAGTATAATACCCATTTGATTTTAGGAGTTGCCCAGACAAGTACCACCATCTAGATCCTTTGCTCACTTGCCCTCAAGCTTGGCACATGATCGGGATTTTCTGTAAGACAAGAAAGCACTCCTTCTTTTCATGCTGCAAAACTGGTTGATAGAAACTCACGCAGAATTTATCTTCAATTGAGAATGGAGAACCTGTTGGTTTGACCTCGCTCCCAACAGGCACCCTTACATTTGCCATGGCACAAATATATAAAGCCCAACTTGTGTCCAAATCTGATTGTAAAATGGTGCAACTGCAAGAGCTCATTCACTCGGATTCTCCTTCAGTTAGGCAATGGCCTGGATTCAAGGCTGTAGCCAGAGATGAGTTTGTTTTGGGTGCCAGTTGGGAGCGAGGTCGAACCTGCAAAGGCTCTAGATGGTAGTGCAAAAGGGTCCACAGCTCAGCAGTTCTCATATTAATGCACGGGCAAATGTAAGAAGAGAGAGAAACAACAGGGCCATGCAAAAAATTGAAAATGGACCAAAATTGATAGCAAGGCAAATATGCTTGCTTTAAAAAAAAAAGGAATTATTCATGGAGCACCTTTTTAAAGATTTTTGCCTCTATATTTTTTTTCCTTTTTATTTTTTTAAATTTAAAACTTTTATATTTTACTCCAAAACTTTATTTTGTTCACATTTTAATCATTAAGTTTTAGAGAGAAAAGAGTCACCGAAAATGATGAAGAAAAAAGAAAGTGGTTGGCTGACAATATTTGATGAACAAAAAATAATAATTCAAAAATTTGATATTAATGTTCTTCTCTTGACGAGATGAGTATCATTGATGTGTTTTTGAGTTTATTGCTGGTAAAAGTAGATTGGGGTTGTGAGAGATTTTTTTTCAATTTCATTGTGTTTTTGAGTTAATAAATTAGTTTATTGAGGTATTAAAAGTGTTTATTAAGGGTGATCATTTTCGGTTCGGTTCGATTTTTATAAAAAAAAAGTAACCAAACCGATTTAAAAAAAAACCAAAACCGGTTCAAACCGACCGGTTTCGGTTCTCTACTCAAAGAACCTTTGTTTTTTCTAGATTTAATTCTTGATTTATGGTAATTAATAAAATGTTGATAATAGTAAGAATTAATTCTTAGTAATTCTTCAATCTTTTAGCTTTCAAAATCCACTATAAAAATGGAGGTGAAAGAATAGTTTTTAACTTGAATTTTTTAGATTCTTACACACTCTCCTTACCTCATTGTTAATGTTTTTCTTCTCTTTTTTATGCTTTGATTTTCCTCACAAATATAAAGCTTAGGTTTATTTTATTGAAAAATCTTTGAATTTTATATTTTTTGGTTCAAATATCTTGTTTAGAAGTGCATCTATTTAAAGGCGTGGTTGTTGAAATTATGAGAGACATATTATAAACATCCTAGTTACGCAAGTGAGAAGTAATAAAAGTTTTTTTAAAAAAATCATCCTTAACAACAATAAAAAATTCATTATTTTAAACTGCTTCAATAAATAAATAATAATACTCTTCTTGTTTTGATTTAAGCATAGTTAATTTTATTATTAGAATGCATGCTAAGACTTTAATGTTATATTAATTGTAAATTTAAATATATATTTATTATATATATGTTGAAAATATATTTATTATAGATTATTAGTTTATATCCTTATATATTTAAATTTCTATACACGTTAGGGTTTTATTAAAAATATTTTTATATATAACATTCCTTGATAAACTAAATTTAGTTACTCCCCAATCTAATAATATAATATATATTTAGATCTTTAATAATAACAAAGTCTTATCTTTGAAATCCGTGACCATAACGTATTAAGAAACAAACAGCAACCGTTGACTAGAGAAAATGACTCGAAAGATCCATGGCCGGCTCATGTAATGGTCCACACTTCAAGGCTTCTTCTGTGCTTTTTAAATAAGGGATTTTGAAGTCATTGGTCACAGAGAGTGACAGTGTGAAAATAATACTAATGGAGAGTTTCTCATCTCTTCAAATTCTGATTATACTGTTAGTTGGATGCCTGTGTGTGGACTTGGGTCGTCTTGATGTAGCAGCTCACAGCAAGAATGGAATGGGAGTTCAGCCACTGTCGAAGATTGCTATTCACAAGGCTGTTTACTCTCTTCATGACAATGCTTCTATCACAGCATACCCGTATGTTCTTGGTGCCAAGGTAATATTTAGTTCTTGCCAACATGTCGCCTGATGAACTTTGTGTTACAATGTCCCTTGAAGCCATTGAATATTGAATAGCATCTTTGCTGTTTTTTTTTATCATTATTGTTCATTGCTTGTGTGTGTGCACGTGTGTTTATTGGAATTCTAATGCAAATTGACGAAGTATTCTGAATTTGGAGTCCTGTGATTACAGTTCTTGGAACTGGTTTTATTACGAGTCCCTTCTCCATCATTTCATTGAAAAGCTTTCATGTCTTTTTGAGGAGCTGTAGAAACACCTTCCAAAATTTGGAATAGAACACATGAGAAATGGAGTTTTAACTGAGTGTATAATAATCCATGGCATCAGAAACTACAAAGATCATAAACACTCAGCTATTCATATTACCAGAATTTATTGAGCTACACACAATGGTACCATCCCATAGCAGTTTGATGCTAACCATGCAAGGCACTGCAAAGTTAAGATAGCTGCTATATAAACAATGGCATGTTTCCTAACGCTACCATTTGAAATAGCAATATCTGGTTTTTATTCATGTGCAGGGGGGAAGTTCCCAGTGGATAACTGTGGAAATTGAATGCCCCAACCCTACTGAGGATGACTGGGTTGCAGTATTTTCTCCGGCAAAATTCAAGTATAATCACTTTCCACCCCTTAATTGCTTTGTTTTCCATGTTTAGAATGAATGAATATTGGACAAGCATCTACATAGACTCTGCTCAGACTGAATAAAACCCTGAGCAGAAATTCCCAATTTCTTGTAGATTGCTAGTCCTTTCCATCAATTTACTTGTAAACGTGGGAAAAACAGGTTGTCTTTTATATCATTACTTTTATACATGGGAAAAAAGTTCATCTTGTTCTGCAGAAATCTTCTTAACTATTATGCTCACAAATCACAATCCCGTCATCGTCGAGAACTGCCTATTGCTGGAACTTTTTCCCTAATTTTCTATCTTATAGAGTAATGAAATTCATTCTACTTTGCTAGCTCATCAACATGTTCATCTGATGACGACAAACAAGACGAGCCATATATATGTTCAGCTCCAATAAAGGTCTGCCTTAGTTCAATGCAATATGACTGATATTCTGTAAATGTGTAACCTTTTGAACTTGCTTTGAGCAATCTCATGATCAGTGATTCTCTTTCTCAGTACAAATTTGCCAACGATTCTGATGCTGGATACACAAAGACCGGCAAAGCATCTTTGAAATTTCAATTGATCAATCAGCGGGCAGATTTCTCATTTGCTTTATTCTCAGGCGGGTTGTCAAATGTGCGACCAAGTCTATTTTCGTAGTCTATTGCTTATATATGTGAACATAAAATGCAATGTTTCAGGCTTGGATTTTAGTATCAAATTTCTGACTTGGTTCTACATTATTCTTGTGCCACTACTTCAATCTTGTTGCTCAATCCTTTAGATTGCCGATGATTTTATGCATTGCAGCCAAAGCTGGTGGCAGTTTCTAACTTCATAAAGTTTGCAAATCCAAAGGCGCCTCTTTATCCAAGACTCTCTCAGGGGAAGTCTTGGGATGAAGTAAGTTTATGCCATTCAAATTCTATGCATACTTCTTTTAACCAGCAGTTTCAACAATCAAAGGCTTATTTACAAGCTCAAGCTACTGAGAATAATGAGAGAGAACTTTTGGGGACATCGCTATATATTGGTCATACCGATTGATTTGAAAATATTTTAATTTATAGTTTGTAAACTAAAGTCGCAAAGATGTAACATTTCTCACGGATGAATCAGAGATAAAGATAAGGTTGTGCTATTAATAATCATCCATGGAGTCTGAAAATTCATTCCATCGATCAGTTTTTAGCCTTTCCTGGGTGCTGCATTTTTTACTCACTTCATATCAGCTTTGAGAATTCATTTTAAGATAGCTTTGTTTATTGTATCATGCAGATGACAGTTACCTGGACAAGTGGTTACGGCATTAAAGAAGCTGTGCCTATGGTTGAGTGGGGTCTCAAGGGAGAATCTCAAACTCGATCACCTGCTGGGACTCTGACATTTCATCAAAATAGCATGTGTGGTATGAGCCATATCCTCTTGGAATAATTACAATGGTATTTGCAATTATCTTAATAGTCCATCATGTTAGAAATACTTTTCTTTTCCTTTTCTTGCCCAATTATCCTCTTTCAAATGCATCAACTCGTGAAAAATAACTAAAAACTAAGTTGTTTCTGCGTTGTTTTCAAAATCTAGTCATGTTCTATGCTCATTCAGTAGCAAATGTTGAAGTTAGGAAGTATCTCGACTTTCTTCTGTAACAAGGTGACAGGAAGCCTTGTTTAGAGGAAGAATTATGCTTCTGCTATTTGCATTGGACCGCTTACCGGGATAACTTTTTCCAGGAAATTAGCAGGATAGAAACTACAGTGGTAAATACTTGTTATATTGCTGCAGGTATACCAGCTCGAACAGTTGGTTGGCGTGATCCCGGTTTTATCCATACGAGTTTCTTAAGAGATTTGTGGCCAAACTCCATGTATGCATCTTAAGTTCTAAGAATCATATTATAACAA
>Ga0307515_10010424_pt1 | contig 17807 bp, 9 predicted proteins | sample 17_EM_MG_FD_194513 | JGI IMG/M metagenome (GOLD analysis project Ga0307515, IMG submission 194513) | Populus trichocarpa ectomycorrhiza microbial communities from riparian zone in the Pacific Northwest, United States - 17_EM | ecosystem: Host-associated > Plants > Roots > Unclassified | place... | reverse complement strand
TAGGCACGTTGTTGCAAGCGAAAATCGGGGTCTACAAAACCTGCGTAAGTCGCAATTTTGGCAATTTGCTACAAACATATAGATTGGGCAGGCGCGTGCATAGGTAGCCTATATGTTTGTAGCAAATTGCTGCAAATCGCCGCAAATTGCCAAAATTGCGACTTACGCAGGTTTTGCAGACCCCGATTTTCGTTTGCAACAACGCGCCCAAAAAAAAATTTCCTACTAATAATTGGGGTCTTGGTGTTGGAGCATCCAAATTCGGATGGTTTGGACGCTGCTTTTGGAGGCTCCAACACTGCGTCGAACCCCGCAACCCTTGCCGCCCTTAGGCGTGTCACCCCTGTCACCGCCCTTACCCCTAGTCACCACCCTCACCCATGAAACCTACCACATTAGAATACTGCGGCCATCGAAGCGCTTACCCTTTGGGTCCTTAAAAGTCGACCCGGTTAGCACCATGGAGGAAGGATATAAATACTTACGCCAGCCTCTTACCTAACCCGCTTTTTTTTTATTGCCGCCATTCGCAACTTACCTCTCTCTATTTTAATACTGTAACTCTCTTAACCTAAACTACAGACCTTATTCCTTATTTTATTCTTTTAGCATATATCTTCGCTCCTCCCTCTTATACGCTCTACTTGCTCTTTACTGCTCCTTAGCTAACTCGCTGCTCCTCTATCGCCGTTCCACCTATAATTATCGTACTCCTCCCACCTGCAGCCCTATGTCACTCTATTGTCCTTCTCCGCTTCCCTTTTATCTCTTAAGTCCTTACCCTTTTTCTAGCATATTATTGCCCATATCTGGTCTTATAAGATAACAATATAGACTTAAAGACAGCCCTAATGAAAGAGAGTTAAGTACGCAGGGGATTATTATAAAAATCTTGGTAAAAAGCTAGCACTATAAGGTCTAGTTAAAGTAGAGTATATAAATACTACTAAGACCAATATAAGCGGAGTATGGGAGAAATGGAAGTTGTAAGTTAAGTACTTATTATCTTACGAATCCTACTTACTAGCGATTAGATATTGTAAAGAAATCAACTAAAATCCTACTAACTTTCTAGCACCTTTAACCGTAGGACATTATATAGCGTTCTTTAGATGGGTTTTAGATTGCTTCCCTTATATATAGAAGAAATCTAGTCTCTACTAGTACTAGAGAGTGCTTAAGATGCTGTTTAAAGAATATATAAATAGCTAGATAAAAGATAACGTAATAAAGGACGTAAATAATGTATGGATTCCCTCTATAAAGACTAAAAGCGTTATTACTAATACAAGTGCTATAGTATATTAAAATCCTAAGGAAGATGTATAATCTCGATATATCTATACGGGATAAACTAGTATTATCAGTCGACGACCTTCTTTAAGTGTTATACTACTACTAGGTGCTTAACACCTAGGTATATCCCAATAAGGAATAGCGGTTGCTCCTTACTCTACTATTGCTATTTGCTGCCTATACGGGGGCTTGGCTATACTCGCTAGTTAATATAGCTGTAAAGAAGGTTAATAAGGTTATAGAGAGCGACATAGAAGAGGCTAACCCTTATAATGATATTAATGAACTTAACAATAGATACGAAAGCGCGTATTTAAATAACGGCGAGGATGATAAGGATAAATCCTCTTATGCGGGCGTGGATATAAATGAGTTAAAATTAATACTCTACCAGGATATTATAATACTTATAGTACGAGTTAGAGATTGTATAGTACTGGCTATGTTTATTATAATAATCTATAGAAAGGGGGAGGATCGAAAGCCTTAACCGCAAGTATCCCTATTTTACTTTCCCTTTATTTATAGGCTAATAGGTTTATAGGAAAACGTATAAAGTATATTAGAATCCTAACCCTTTCTTTTATCCTATTGCCCTTATAGTTGCTATAGGACTTTATAATAATGCTTTCGCTATCTTAAATATATAAGACCCTGAATAGATTCTACGTACTTAGGTACCCGCTCGAAAACTATACAGAATCTTTAGGTGGAAGGAGAGTAAACTAAATAAGCCTATATTTCGCGAACCAGAATATTATAAAGGCTAAACTTCCACGTCTAAAAAGAGCCCTATACCCCTGCGCGCTAAAACTTCTCGCCATTATATAAAGCGACTAGGACGCGATGTTGGTCTTAAGTAGCTATTATCGCAATTATGTATCCGACGCGCCACCGGAAATGCTATTAATGGTACGCTCTTCCTTATTAGCTTAATTCTACTTATTCTATAAATCTAGGCTAACTTTACCTAAATTTGCAGACGTAGCAACTGCCGCTAAACGAGACTAGGTTATGGGCCATTCTTATAATAGTATATTTTAGTTTTATATCAATTAGCGCGTTAAGTATAACGTCTAGGCAGCATATTTAGACGAGCTATCCGACAGGGCTTTAGTAAAGGTTATAGGAAATATAAGCCTAATATTTAACCTATATGCGCTAAAAGGGTTAACTAAAGAGTAGTTGTGCGAAGTTGTAAATTACCTAAAGATAGTTAAGTTGCGTTAATAGAGAGATAATTTAATGAAGAAAATAAAATAGATATAAAATGGTTCTAAGCCTTTTACTCCTTCTAATAAAGAAGACCTTATTTAATAGAGAAAAGAAGTAAACACTACTCTAAATCGAAAGATAAAGCATTTATAAGATAAGGCAGAACGGATGACTAGAGAAGTGTATTTTATAAACAATAATATAATAGAGCTTAAGGAGGAGTATAAAGGCGTATTACCTAATAATTTAAGCGCTATTGACTAGGCCGCCACTGTTACCTACTAGCTAAGGAGCGGGCCCGTATTACAGAATTACTTAGTAGCCTATACGGAGATCTTACGGAGCTAGTGTACCTTAACCGGCGGATTAATCTTATCCGAAATTTTATAAAGTTATGCTTATATTAAGAGGCTTAACAACGAAATACGTCTTCTAACTCGTCAAAAGGGATAGCTATAAAGTAGGAAGATTTAGTAATACCTTATTTATTCCCTTTAGAATATAACCCTTACCAGTGTCTATTTTGTATGGGTAACGAGCGTTTACCTTACTAGTAGAGGATTTTCTGTTAGAGTTGGCTAGCTAAGATAATAGACTATGTTAAGGATAGCCATCTCTACTTATTTGTACTAGATATAAAAATTCCCTATAACTATCTAGTGTATAAGAAAAAGCATATAATATTAAATGGCGTTTTACACTTTAAAAGTTATGCTTAAATAGTTTATAAAGTAAAGCATTGGGTTCTAAAGACGAATTCTATATAACCTTTTTACCTTTATTATAATAAGTATATTGTGCCAGGGGAGCTAGAAGAAGAGAGAAGGGATAAACAATGTCCTTAAAAATACTCGAGCAGGCAAGGAAGGACTTAGATAACGTCCCTCTATAGGTGGCGGAAAACCACCTATACCGGAATGAATCCATTATTTAGGCACCTTAACTCTTTCCCCTATAGTTCTATTAAGTTATAGCTAATATAGTTTAATTCTTTAGGCATTTGTCCCTAGGAAGCTACTATACAGCTAAAAAAATACAGCGCTCTTAACTATATAGTCGATCGTTCCTTTTAGAGCGTCCAGAACTGCATTTACTTTACACCCCTACTCTACTACAATTATCTACAGAATTTCAAATTTCGGAGTATTCAATTAATAGTCCTATCCCTTACATTGTCGATATGATATAAAATGTGGCTTATGCGCGTGACCAAGAACATTAAAACTTTGCGTCAAGTTATAAATATATACTCCATCAATCAATACACTACAATCATGGTGCGAAATCGTGAAAGTAATGATATTGACTTTGTTCCTTATACCCAACACCTAAAGCACGCGCCTTAGAAGTCTTAGAACCCTCCTCCTAAGCCCTAGCCCTTACTTATTTTCAAACCTCCGGTAATACAGTAGAACAATTGACCGCCTAAGAATGCAGCTTATTTATTAGTGCGCACGGGCCACAATTTATAGGACGCAATTGAAAGTGTAAGGGATAACGAAAGAAGATAGCTCTAAAATTCTAAAACACTTAGTTATTAAAAGTATAAACTCCGGATTTATCCGTGCAAAGGGGTCTACAGTGTGTCTTGACATGAGAATTTAGCGCGCTTACGTAGCTGCGGTATTGGATGACTTAGCTAGTGGTATTATATTCTACGCTATGCCTAAGGTCGGTCTGGGGAAACTAGTAGCAGCACCAGACCGGCCCCGGAGGCCGCGGAGGCCACGTCAAGCAGACTGGCTCCCAACACCACCGCTGTCCGCCGAAAGCCCTCTAGCCACACCATATAGGAGGAAGCGGCGGAGGATATCCGGGGAAGACGAGGAGGAGAAAGAGCGCCCCGCTAAGAAGCACGTCAGCTTTACCTAAGGAGTCTCCGCCGCTGCAGAAGATGCTGTGCCCAACACAGCACGGCAGAAGGGCCGGAAGCGGCGACGGACTCTTGACGTAGGCGATAAAGAGGAGGGGGACAAGAAGCGGCCGAGTAAGGTGCAAGTCACCACTACTCGCCCTAGCAGCATATGGCTGCAGAGACTACGACCACGGCCAAGATAACCAGCTAGTTAACGATGCCACAATTGTTGTAACAGGGCGGCTAGGCTAGCCGCTCACGCGCTTATAACACTGCGCCACGCCGCTCTTAGGTACATGGCGTCTTCATTACCAATATTAAGGAGACGCTAAAAGGCATTGCTCCCATTATAAGGACTATTCGCTCGACTTGAGGACTCGAAACCGAGGCTTATTCGAACTCATACCTAACTAAACAGGTTGAGCGCTTAATTTGGGCCGTACATTAGCTAGGAGTGTTGCACCGAGATGCGATGCCTTGTAATATGCTTTGGAATATAGAGATTGGCCAGGCGATAATGATTGACTTCAAACGGGCAGAGATTGTGAAATTGCGGGCTGTGCTAGGCGTTATCTTACCAGATGCAAAAATTCCCTGCAGCCATCCAGTGTGCAAAGAAAGCCATGCTCGGACAGTTTACAAAATCAAGCATTGGGTTTTAAAGACTAATTCTATATAGCATTTCTGTCTTTATTACGAAAGAAGTATACTCTATTTAAAGCGTAAGGCGTCCTACTATTTCACGTTCTAGTTCTGCTTCACATATCTATAGTAAGGGCAATAGCGTTTTATTATAATAAGAAGGCTAATAAGTTTAGTTCTAGCTATAAAGATATAGAGGCCATGGCAGATTTGCTTTGTCCTCCTTTAAATCTTCGTAAATGAAGATTAGAGGAAACGATTAGGGGGGCTGAGAAATATTGAAAGAAGAGACTAGAGACCACTATGACTATCGTAGGCGACCTCATTATCGCAGACACAAAAGCCACCTCCGACGCCGCCATAAACATCACTAGTGAGGTCAGGAATACCTTTCCAAAAACCATTACAAAGTCCGCCTAAGATGCCGCCACGAACACCCTAGATACTATAGACAGCACCGCAGCCACGGATACCGCAGCAACGAATGACAAATATAAATACAATTTGCAACACATAATGGCAGAGATAAAATGTTTAAAAATTAATAAGAATGAAGGTGTTAAGGATAAAGATGTAGAATTAGGAGTAAAGTTGGTGAAGAAGTCCCCGAGAATAAGGCGTAGATAGTCCGCTTTGGTTTTAATAGATGCTTAAATAGATAACGGACGGATGTAGTTTTGTTTTTAGCCGTCTCTCCTAAATAAAATATTGGATTCGCCGTCTTTAATTATTAGAATGTCCTATAATATATAATTTAAAACCCTTGCGCAGTCCAAGGAAAATATTATAAGATACGCTATAATGCACTCCCCCTAGCCTCTATTAGCGGATATCTTTAGAGGCTATATATTTGCTTACTAGAAGGAAATAATCTGTCTAACAAATAGTAAGAAGGATTGTACTTGCCATAGCTAGAATAATGCTAGGTATTCTAACCCTTAAGGTTACCCGTAATAATCTTCGATTCTATATATATTGTTCTACACCCGCTTACTATATTTTAAAGACTGGAATTATAGTAAATAAGATATATACTAGAAAACTTTCTACTGCTATTGGGATGTATAGTAGTAGCTGGCGCGATATAGAGAAGAATCGCCTAATATCTAAGCCCTAGAGTAGAAAAGCAAGAAGAATAGTAATGCGGGCCACCTAGCGGCCCTTTATAAACATGTCGACAAAACCCCATAGAGATTGGATCTAGCTTCCTATTAGTAAGTTCCTTTAGTATAGCGGCCTTATAAACCTCAGTAGCTAACATAATCGCTAATAAAGATCTTAGTAACACGGCTATTGGTTGTGGTGTATCCTAAGGTGGATAAATAATCCGGTGCTTTACATACTTAATTAAGGCAGTAACTACGAGTCCGGGGATAAGGAAAAGAAATACTATATTAAAGACGAGATGCCACTAAAGGCGCTGTGGCTTGTAATACTACAGGGCGACAGTACGGAAAATTATAAGGTAATAAATGAACACTGTACAAACGTACGCAGTAGCTGCAGGTAGAGGAGCGTGCATTACGGTGAAGGAAAGAAGGCAACTGCATTCTTAGCCTGATTAGCCCGTAGGCCGTAGGCCTTATAACTCTGCCAGCAAGCCCTAAGTTTCGCAACGGTAAACGGAACCTGGGCTTAACATGGTTAAGCTATTAGTAAAGCAATGTTAAAGCACCTACTTAGATTTAGGATTAAGTTAATTCTCTAAGGAATATAGGGAAGAATCCGATTAGTTCCTAGCAGAAAAGGCTCTTAGGGTATAGAACCTTAATTAAGGCTCGTATTAACTTATCCTAGAAATCTCCCGTCTATCCAGTTTAAGTAATTAATTTAACTCTTTAGGGACGCGTTGCCGAGGAGGCCAGTATATAGGAGGAGTTGCTAGCTCACCATTACTTAAAGCAAAAGGTTTTATCCGCCATTTGCTATTAGGACTTCTTATAACACCCGTAAAATGACTAATATTACTGCGAAACTTAGAGCTGCTCTAGCACAAGAAGAGCTAGCGCTTCTAGAGCTGAGCGTAAGTTTACCTATTCTACAGATACCACCTCTTTACTAAACTTTTTCGCAGTTACTCCAAAATATAAATAAAGTCCTTAAGTTAGTTTACAAAGCTAAGTTAAAGTCGAAATCTTTCGCAAAAAAAATTACTTTTAGGATTAATTTTAAAGAAACTGGTGTTTTATAATTAAGTCTATTAAAGATATATAGTTCTAAGCCTAACCCTAGGGTTACGGCATTTCTTGCTAAAGTTTAGGCCGGAAAGATAGCTTTCTAGAACCCTTAAGTTTAGAAAACCTGCACAGACGATTAAAAGAGCTTTCTTAAGAATCCGCTTAATTATACCGTTTTTATTTGCTTAGTTCTTGAAATAGAGAAGGTATACTACTAACTCCTTTATAGATTTGGTTAAGTAGTTCTATAAAAGCTCTTAAAAGATAGATATACGGCAAGCTTAATAGCTAAAGACTTTTATAGAATTGGCTTAAACACCAAAATCCTGCTTAAAGACTTTACTAAAGAGATAGAAGATTTCTTTACTGGCGGAAGCAAGTACTGCTTAATTGGTAAGGCGCTAGGAGGGCCTAGTATCTTATTCTTCCTTCCTTTAAAGATAGGGGATAGAGTATAAGTTTAGCAGTAAATAGTGGCTATTTGTGTACTAACCGTAATCTTAGATGGGAAAGGAAGTTCCTAAAGGCGGGTTCTAATTACGACGAATTAATCTAAGCCCTTAAAGCTGTGGGCGTCTTAAATATGTCTAAAGAATACTATATACTTACTAAAAGCTTAATTAAAGAAGGCATTAGTATAGTTAAAATCCTAATAATTTAGTGTGGATGCTGACCTTACTAGGTACTACTGCGGCTATTATATATAAGGCGATTAATTAGATTCCGGAAGCTTTAAAGAGAAGATCGGAAACCGTTAAACGACCGGATAGCAAGCGACTTAGGGCCTAAAGAGAGGGGAACTTACTTTTAGTAGAGCAGAGTGCCGGCATTGCGAGGCAAGACCAATATAACGTAGCAAATCCCGTTACTACGTTCCAAAAGGCCGCTTTAATACCGCACATATAAGAGGCGTATGGATATGCCACTAGAAACAGCATGGGTAAGGGTAGATAAACCAAGTGCCCAAGAAAACTCTAACTTCTTATTAGGAAACCCTAAAAACAATTTATACAATCTATTACTAGGCCATAGAGATAACAGAGCTCAGCTATTTAATATATCACATTTAATAGATAAGGGAAGAGTCATACCGTATAGTAAGTGCTGTTGTAAATGCTTTTCACAACCAGTACCTAACCTTAAGGAAGACGCATTTAAGCAGGCACCTAGGCCAAACGGACTATTTAGTGAGAACCAGCTATAAATTTAGATGGGAATAATTTACGGCAATCTAGGGGTCCTAATAAACCCTATATAGTAGGAGGCACGTTATAAAGGCATAATAGTCTTATCTAATACTAAGAATAGACCTAAGAGCTTCTTACTAAACCTATCTACTCCGCTAATAGACGCCAAAAACTATTTAGCAATACTAGATAACAGAATAAGCAGAGAATTATTAACTCTAACGTAGAATAAAGTCCCTTCTACGCTAGGGATCCTTACAGACTTTAAACTATAATATAACCTCTTTAATAATTTCCTTATATTCTTTAAACCACAATATAACTTCTTTAAAGTATTTAACTCGACAAATCTTAACACAGAACTATAAGCTGCCTATTAGGCTTCTCTTTTAGACTGGCTATGACGATAGGATAAGAAACACCACCCTATCGCCAATAGCGGCTAGCTTACTAGCAGTATAGAGGATAGTATACCCGCAAGCCAGCTCTACTTACTGTTTAGTGCTTTTATCGGTAATATATATAGGCGCCTTTAAGATCTGGATAGGAATAACAAACTAGTCTCTTTAAGTTCCTATACGTGTATCCTCTTTTATAGATTGAAAAATGACCTAGCGTTATAGAGGCTGCTAAATTATTAGCAGATTATATATAATTCGATGGCTTACTACCTACCTTTATAAATAACTTTGGTTAAGCTACTTTGTAAAGGTGCAAAGCTTCCTAATCTACTTCCTTTAATATACATTTCTCTATACCCGGTTCCGAGAACGGTGTAAAAGTGGTTTTTTAATTCACTTCCTTTGACGTGCATTTCTCTATACCCGGCTTTGAGGATAGTATAAAAGTGGTTTTCTAATCCACTTCCTTTAATATGCAATTATCTATACCCGGCTCTAAAGACGGTGTAAAAGTGGTTTCCTGCTTCTTTAGCACCTTATAGATGTTCTTTATTATATCGCTAGTGTCTAGTTCAATCTGATGTAAATGTTTAGGCATAAGTGATATTTACAAGAGCAGAAGGGTTCCGACGAAAAAGATAAGGGATTTTGCTGTGTTAGGAAGATATGGGATCGACCGTATAGAAACTACATTTAAGGAAGGGCATTTTTTAGTATTAGTATTGCTAAGATTCTAGTAAAGGTCTTACTTACCGCTTTATGCGGCCTAGTTACCGTTAAGTAATCAATAAAAAGCGCGGATAATACTTTTTAGTGAATTAGGATAAGTGGGGTTTTTTAGTTATATAACTAGCTTTATCCAAATAGAGGGGTAGTAGGGAAATGCTTGGCATGTATATAAGCCTTAATATATAAGATAGATGTCGCGCGCATTAGAGGCTAGCCCATTTACCCTGTCATTTTTATAGTATAATTTAACTAAGTACTCTAGAATGCTATACCTAAACATTCTAGCGGCTCTTGTCACCTAATAATCAACCTACATTTCCATATATAGATATATACGCCCTTCCCTATTCTAGCTAATGGATGCGAGGATATAAGACCAGCTGGATACTAGGGCTTTAGTAATTGATATATAAATAGGCCACCGCCTAGGGTTAAATTTCTAATAAGTTAACCCCCTTATATTTAACTTTCTTAACCTTTTTATACTTTTAAAGGCATATTATATCTAATTCACTTACTAAACGGATTACAAAGTTAATCTATAACCCCTTACTAAAGTGGACGGCACCGGACCGTAACGGTTAGGTTTAGACTAAATATAATTAGCTAACGTAATTTATATCTAGTGCAGCTAGAGACAAACTTATATTAGAATAGATTAGATATTCGCCTACTGTTAGTTTAACCATAATAAGATTAAGTAAGCTCTCTAAATAATATAATAGGTTTAAATTATTGGTTATAGACAGGGTAATAGTAAAATGTATAAGATCGCGGTTAAAATAAAAGAGACTAAGGGCGCTCCTTACATTACAGTTAGTTAGGATAAACTACGTACGTTAAAATGGTTAGCCGAAATGTTATAGTAGGCCGTAAAACCTGTCTTATAGCTATTAAGTTGGCTAGGTTTGAACACGGAGGAGCTATAGGGTCTTAATAGAAAGTTTAGCTCCAGGAAAGCCACCAGGGAGGATTTGGTTTAAGTAGTTAGAGACTACCTCGTTGTTTCGAAAAGGGCTCTAGTAATGTAGAAGCTCATAGAGGCGACTAGGGAAGCTAGCCTAAATCATGGAAATGGTAGTAAAAGGTTCTTCCTATGCATGCAATACACTTGCTTAAAGTAACCTGTCTATCCTGCCTGCTGTTTTATAGGATGGCCATAGGCTCTCGAATTATCTAAATCATACACTGGCATTTTAAGCAACGAAGTATATAAGGGTAATTAGGGTTAAGTAGATAACTGCTGTCCTTAATATAACATGTAAACTTGGCGCCGTAACTAATATTGCGACAGGTCCTAGTTCCGCAGAGAGTATTCCTAGTTAGGGTTAATTCTACTAGATATTCGGTTGGCTTTTACCTAAAAGCCCTAAGTAATTTTAAGAAAGTAATAAGTAATAATGCTATAGCTATAAGATCTACAAGATATTTAATGCTGTATGTATATAAGCGAATCTATACGTATAAGTTTATACTTTTAACTAATCTAGCACCTTTAAAGTTACTTTTAAGATCTTGATTTAGCGTAAGAGCCTTGCCCAAATACTTATATGTAAGTTTCTCCCCCTTACTTTCAGCCAAGCCGTAACCAATCTATATAGTGTTCTTGATCTAACATAGTATGTTAGCACTAGCCTTAAAACTCTCTCTTAAATATTGCCTTGCCTATCTTCCGTTTAATTAATAGACTAAAAGCCGCTTTATATCTTTTCCAGAGATATTAGCAGTAGCATCGGCTTGCTTTAGGAAGGTCTTCCATACCTACTCTCTTGCCGGCCCTTTAGCTCGTTATATCTAAGTGCAAGATATATTCTGCTCTGTATAGCTGCATCAAATATAGTAATCTTGTTTATCGTAAGAAACATAATGCCTTAGAAATACTCTATCTGTTATAGGAAGACGGATACTAGGCTGTTACGTCGGACATTACTCAAAATTCTTTTTGTAAGAAAGACATCGGTCTCATCCAAAAGAAGGACAGCGCTCCAGCGGTGAACGTTTTCAACTATTGAAGCCAGGTTTTGTTCTAAATGGGCTGGATCCGTATTAAGGTCTCCCGCACAGGCCTTCTCATGGTCAGACTGGTATATAAATACACTTATAAAGGGGAACAGACCACATAGAGAGGTCTCCTTTAAGATTTGGCAAGTGCTTTAGCTATCAATGTCTTTCCCACCCCAGGTAGGCCACTAAAACGGTCAGCCTTTAAAACAGCCAATGCCTTGCCAGAAAACTTACTGTAGCAAGAAAACTAGGCCTTTCCCCTTCTATCGACCCGAATTAGGTCCTTACTGCCCCGACTTAGCTACCTACCATTAACTTAGTCATTAACTCGGTCACCTACCCCGTCTTGACTCGGACACCTACTCCTTATTTCCATTACCACCCCCTACCCTCCTTCTCTTTCCTTTTCTATACCTTTCCTTATGTATATATAGAGGTCTTAGAACTACATTTTAATAGATAGAGTTCTTATTTAATTCTTATAATTGGTGTATAGATATTTAATCGATACCTTCCCTTCGATTATATTATTAAACTTTGATTTCCTAGACCTAGACTGGTAGCTCTTTATAAGTCCTTAAAGCACTATTTTCTTGTCCTCCTTAATTGCGAGTGACTTAAATGCTAAGGCATTCCATTTAATGTCCTTGATTATTAGCGACGGCAAATTCACCTATTAGTGCTTGCATTAGTATATATAATTCGCTAGCTCTAGAAAAAGAGCGTAGAAAGCCTGACCCTATTTTTTTGTCTGCTAAACTGAAGGCTAGGGCTGTTAGTGGACAGATTAGGTGCTCTTAGGTCCTCAATCTCTCGCACCTTATCTTGCTCTAAACTGTAGTACTTTAGGAATTAAGTTTCTAGGAATCTTTAGGTTCTAGAAATAGCTTTAGGGAATGTTCGGTTACAGGTTTACACTTAGACATCAGAGCTCCTAATGCCAACGATAAAGAGGCTAATACACGTATTAATAACCAGCCCCGATATTATACGGTCCTTAAGCGCATTGGAAAAGGCGTATCTGCCGAAGTTTACGTTGTTGCTGAAACTGGATGCTTTAAGCGCAAGCCAGTAAGGCTTAGCGAAGCGTGCCAACTAATTAAAAGCCGAGAAGCTGAGGATAAGAATAAATCCCGGCGATTTGCCCATTTATAGAAGCCCTTACGGTCATATTCCCCTAGGTTCCCCATAAACGCTAAACCTAAATAGGACTAACGGTTATCTAAAAAGCTCCAGTTTAGTCTAAATTGGCTCCAGTCCAATAAGATTACTGGTAGGGAGTATCCTGTATTAGGAAGTGCTTACTATATATAGTGAGGTAGAGTACCCACAATAGTAGGGTTAATATTAGGGTAAGTATTTTACGTTCTAATAAGGTCTATAGACGCCACTAATCTACCTTTGCATTTATCTCCTCCCCCCTCACAGTATTATACCATGTCTCCTATATGTCCGCTTCCTCGTATACTCCGTATTTAATCTACGAGAATATTGCCGGCGTTTATAAATCGATAAGGCTGGTGGTGCCCTTAGGAGATACGTCGGTGCCCTTAAGAGATACGTTAGTGCCCTTAGGAGATATATTGGTGTTCTTAGGAGATGTGTTAGTGTTCTTAGGAGATGTGCCGTATTTTATTGTGAACTTAACAATAAGTATTTTAAACAACTCGTAAAGCGCTTTATCGTACTTTAAGTGGCAATTTATAACCCTATATTTAGAGGAAGGCGTTAAATATTTCTTCTCATTATTACTAAAGAAGAGCGTGGCGGTGAGGTGAGTATGTATACGGCCCTTAGTATTCTCGCCCTTAAGAGTGTACCAGACAATATAAAAGCTGTCGCTAGGATAGAGAGCTCTAGCCTAAGCTGCTGCTTTATTAGTAGTTTATAAGAGTAAGTGCTAGTATACTTACACTTAATATAGGCAAACTTTACCTTTATCTTAATAGATATGGCGCTAGTTTAGGTTAACTATTTATATTAAGGTTAGCTATAGAAAATTATAACTAGAAGCAAAAATATACCTAGTTACTGTTACTTAGAAAGGGGGTTTGCTAGGTAGTAAAGACTATTAAGCTAGCCTATTTATATTATTAGGGACTCTCACAGTTCTTTAGCAATCCTTTAGTAGTCCTTATAACTATACCTACAGCTACGTAGAGAGCTGTTTAAAGCAGGACTCATATAGTTACTCAATTAGACTAACCCCACGCCCTTTCAATCTTTAGCGCGGCTGTGATATATTTAATGCCGATTTAGTGGGCCGATTTAAACCCGCTAGGTAATTTCTTTACTAGCGTAAATGGAGTTATCTTACTGGAACACGTTTAATCCTACGCCCTTTAACAATTTATTAGTACCGATGCAGTCGCCCCTATAGGAGGGCTTAGACTTTAAATATAGCATCCTATAGATAAATGTAACACTTTAACCTTATAGAACTACAGCAGTAAAGCTAAATCCACTACCTGTTATAGCAGGCTAGAATAATATTCTACTTTAGAGAGGCATGGGAGTTTGTCTAATAAATGCTATAATATCTACTTTAATAACGAATTATTAATATCTGAAATATACGCCTTAAAATGCGTGTAAGCTTACTTCTGGACTTTACTGCCTAATACACTAACCAGATATTCCTTATAATCTCTTATATACTTAGCGAGGCTTATAAACACTAAGGCCTATAGTAAAAGACAAGTCTTTATACTTTATAGGAAGATCCTTAATATTAAACCCAGATTTTTTAGCAATTTCTCTGCTCTATAGTGTAAATGATCTAGCCATTCTGGCAACACAAGAGTCGGCCAGATTTGCGCATGCGGTTAGTAGCGATGTCCTATAGCCACGGTCTATATAAGGCCCGCCTACTACAAGTGTATCGACTTTTAATTGACATTTTTTGAAGTATCTGTAACTAGTCAGCTAAAGATATTAAACTCCTATACGATATATACTCTAATTTAGCGACTTTGGTTTGGTTAATATATAATCTAATAGCTTCTATATCTTTATTATAGTCTAGAACTATAATACTCTCCTTATAGTGTTTAAGATAAGCTATTATATTATTAGTGGAGTTTTTAATATAGAGTGAAGATTGTGCATACCTCGGTCATTATTAGTTAATATTCCTTGTTTTAAGCCTATTATAATAGCGATACTAATAATAACCTTACTGTCAGTCTTTGCGCGGAGACATTTTCGGGGAAGGACTTTAGAAAACTCTTCCTCTTCACTTAAGTTATACGAGTCCTCTGAAATAAAAATGGTTGCACTACTTAAGAATGCCTTAATAATTTGGAGCTTAAAGCAATTTAAAGTATGCCTAGGATATTTGGGGTAGTACGGCCGCTATATTTTAAATACTGGGGAATGCGAGAACCCTACTATATAGACGAGAGGTAGATCTTATAGATTGTCCAACGTAGCTAGGCGAACCCTTTTAGGTAGCTCCGCAATTCTAAAATCGTCTCTGGTTAATATATTCTCTACAGGTCCGTCTATAATAATATCATTCTTACTAACCTCCTAGATGGCATCTTTGGGTAACATAAGTGTCTTTACAATAGAGTGTTAGTCCCTGCTTAAGCTAGTTTTATAGTTAATAGGATTTATTTACTAGAATAGCTGCAGAAGGAATTTAACTAGAAAAATCCTGACCAACTTCGCTAATCTAATTGAGATTCCCTGTGGAGATTTAATTGTAGACGCTAGATATAGCATATATGTTTTAGTAGATCCGAATAAATTTAAGCTAGAGGCGAGAGGAGTTAGAAGGAAAACTGATAAGATAGTAGAAGAAAGCTAGAAGACTTATTAGATATATATACTTACTTTTACTATTCCTTAATTAAACATGTATAAACTCGTATTATCCAATTCAATTCGTATTCTATTAATGCAGCCCAGCTTCCACGTCCTTATCGAGTCATGTCCGCGTATATAGCATAAACACCACCCCGCCGACTATCGGCCAGCTATAGGCGCTTTATCCTCTCCGTTTAGCCATCGACTTAGGGAGTGCAACTAGATACTATCTAGGATCAAGGGCGAATTACTAGCTTCTCGTCCCGACAGAATGCATGTAAGTAAATAGGTCACTATTAGCAAAGCAAGCCTCAGAAAGACTGTGGCGAAGGCGAGTGCTTTAAATAGCGAGTCTTTAGGAAATATATTTATAAGCAATCTCTATCTCACGTCCTGCGTATCACTATTGTGCGTAATATTCCGGCCAACATCAGGCTCGCAGTATAGAAAACCACCATATTCGCGGAGGATAACAGCTCGCTAGTCTATACACTATGGAGAATTGCCATATACCCACAGATATAGATAATGCTCTATGCCTTCTCAGTACACTAAGACACATCTCTTACACCATTCACCTTCGGACTTATTAGATTAAGACGTTTATTAAAGTTTATGCATAACAATACTTATACTAACATATTCTGCTTTATCAAAGCCCAAACAGCGTGATTTTTGTATAAGGAAATTGCTAACCTTAAAGTTTTCGTTTCCCTTGAAACCAAGAACTATAGTAATAGATCGCATAAATATGTCGAGCTATAAACGAGGCATAATGATCTTGGCTATCACTATCTCTTAATCTTTGGTTAATTCCAACTCCGCATCCTCTATTTGGGGAAAGTCGTGGGACTCAAGAATAAAAGGAGTAGTAAGGGCTTTAAGGCGTAAATCTCCTTCAGCTTTCTTAAGAGATTCTAAGTAGGCGTAGGTTTCGGGTAGTATTCTGGGATTAAGAGGGCTTCCAATTATAATTTTGAATAAGTGTGCCGTAGGTTGTGGAATTGCGGTATAAGCCTAAGTATTAGCGAACGGAAGTGTTAGAAGTTAGCTTATAAGAGAAAAGTCAACAATAAGTAAAAACACACATCTATTCCTATTTCGTTTAAGTATAGAATCTGCAAGCGGGACTTAGGCGCGACTTGGAACATTCCATATACAAGATTGCCAGTAATCTTATTGGACTGGACTGGAGTGGATTTGACCCCCAAATCCACTCCATACGCTAAGGAGGCGGTAGAGCTCCAGGACTCCAATATGGCTCCAGATCAAATATATACTATAAATAGTAAGTCTTGGCAGAAGGCGAGGAAAATCGTAAGGAAGAACGTACTAAATCAACCCTAAATCACAAAGCCTCTATATAAGAAGCTTCGTAATCTACTTCAATCGCCTCCTTAAAGGCAGCATATGCGCCCTTATCTAGCTCTATAGCCACAAGCCCACCCAGCCCACCTCCAGAGCCGCCTCCGCTGTAGCATTTACTGCGGCATTTGCCAGTGCTTCTACTACCGCCTTTACGGCTTTCTTTATGGCGTTTTGGTATGCAGCAACTCGAGCCTTTAAGGCCTCCTTTAGTAATACTATTTGTGGTATAGGCTCTTACTCTATGACTCTAACATCTGTATTATTAAACATGCCTTTACACGGAGGCCTATACTAGTGGCGGAGGTACTTATTAGCCTTAATAATATTCATTTATAAGCGAGAGCGACAGTCCTACATTATATCAAATGTAGTTCCTGCCCTGCAGCTTAAACTTAATCACCTCCTTTATAGTGTCAGCTTTCGAATTAATTAATTTTAGAGCGAGGATAACGTCGTTAGATAGTGGAGGTAGGTATAATAAAAGAAATCGTTATATTGCAGAGGTAGAGAGTTAAATATAATACTATAATAGTAAGTGTAGATACAGAGCCGTAATAGCAAAAGTAATAGCAGGGTAGGGTGACCAGGTGTCCTAGATTCTATAGCTAGCACTACTTATTAGACAATAAGTTAGTAGTAGATTTAAGAGAGTTACTAATTAGCTTTACATTGTGCATTAACTCCTCAGCGCTCTATTCCTCCTCAGCCGTAGTTCGAATTAGGTATAGATCTGGAGCTCTAGGAGTTAAATCAACTAAGATCTACTCCAATCCACCAATTAGAAGGCCTAATCTAAATCCACATCGAATCCGAATCCACACTGGAGCTCCAAATAGACCCCAGTCTAATTAGATCACTAGAGATTGCTATACAAAGTATACGAAATAGACGTTATACCATTGCTAAGTATAAAAGAGGAGAGTTAGTCTAATAGAAGGACGACTTCTACATATTAAGGTGTCTAAGAACCAGAAGACTTAAAGATTTTGGGTTCGTTAAATAGAAAGTTGCTATAGAATTGTAGTATCCTTCTGTGATTGCTAATATTACATTCGTCTTGGTTTAAAAGATCCTTTATTACTTTATCCTACAAGATAATCTTGTAGTGCACGCATTAGATATG